>Ga0316204_10011921_pt1 | contig 10743 bp, 6 predicted proteins | sample 6monrhotite_MG_2_FD_205661 | JGI IMG/M metagenome (GOLD analysis project Ga0316204, IMG submission 205661) | Microbial mat bacterial communities from mineral coupon in-situ incubated in ocean water Damariscotta River, Maine, United States -... | ecosystem: Environmental > Aquatic > Marine >... | reverse complement strand
TTGAATATCTTCTTCACGTGACCAAATTGTTTTCACCGGAATGCCGGGCAAAGCTGCGGCCACTTTAACTGCATGTACCACCATATCGCCTTCAGCGCGGCGTCCAAACCCTCCACCAGATAAACAGGTGTGCCCTACGACACTTTTGATATCGTCAACGCCTCGGTCTGCACCCCACTTCATAGATAGCGGCGTTTGTGTTGACGTCCATATTTCTGCATGGCCGTCTCGTATTACCGCTGTGGCATTCATGGGTTCCATACACGCATGGGCCAAATAGGGAACGTCATATGTCGCCTCAAAAACCCTGCCGCTGTTGATCTTTTCCTCGAAATTATCTGTTTGAGAAAACACGTGTGTGTCGCCGCTATCCAGCGCTGAATGAAGCATGGCATGTATAGTTTCACTATTTAACTTTTCATTGCCGTGGCTATCAAATTCAACCTTGAGCAAACCAACCGCCTTTTTGGCGTAATAGGTATTCTCGGCCACTACAGCTACGCTGTCGCCCATATTTACCGTCTTACGGTACCCCTTAACCTTGCGGGCCTCACCGTCATCGATGGAAACAACTGTGCCGCCAAACACCGGGCTCTGCAGAACATATGCATAGAGCATGCCTTCCACCAAAGTATCAATGCCAAACTTGGCTTCGCCTCTTGTTTTTGCGGGGATGTCCAAGCGCTTTTGGGGCCTGCCTATCAATTTAAAATCAGCTGGCGATCTCATTTTGGGACTTTTGTTTGGCTTCTCGTGCGCAGCGGCTTCAGCCAAGTCACCGTAAGCTAGCCCTTGGCCTGTTGGCTTATGTATTATATGGCCTGCTTCAGCGTAGCACTCACTTTTGCTTACACTCCAGCTTTTTGCTGCCGCAGAGATAAGCATCTCGCGTGCAGTTGCACCAACGCGTCTAAGTGGTGTATAGGCATCAACAATGCTGCTGCTGCCACCAGTAGCGATAAAGGGTACTAAACCAAATACCTTCTTACCCAGCCAATCGCCAGCGCCACTAACCATTTCAGGGCGTTTCCTAAGAGCCAAAACAAAATTGGCATAGACCGGTAAATTCTCGGTAGGATGCTCCACCGATACATTCGCGTCGTCCAGATCAACTTCCATTTCTTCCGCAATCAACATAGGAAGCGATGTAAATACGCCTTGCCCCATTTCGTTGCGGGGTATGGAAAACACAATTCGGCCATCCTTATAGATGGTCACCCAAGCGTTTAAGTGGACAGAGCCATCTGAGCCGACATAAGGGTCGAGGCCATCTGTATCAACGGTTGCGAGAAAACCGACACCAAGCGCCAAGGTCCCACCTACGGCTACTCCGCCAATTATAAATCCACGTCTGGAAAATTTAACCATTTGCTGTCTCCCCCACTGCAGATGCAGCTCGTTTTATTGCTTTGCGGATGCGGGGATAACTGCCACAGCGGCAAATGTTGGTCAGCGCTGCATCGATATCATCATCGGACGGGTTAGGGTTTGAAGCTAACAAAGCTGTCGCCGCCATGATCATACCAGATTGGCAATAGCCGCACTGCGGAACCTGCTCCGCGACCCAAGCAGCTTGAACGGCTGTTTGGCTGCCCGCTGGCGCCAACCCTTCAATGGTAGTAATATTTTCACCTGCTACAGTTTCAATAGGCGTAATACAGCTACGTGTCGGGACACCATCCACCATAACGGTACATGCACCACACGAGCCGATGCCACACCCAAACTTGGTACCCATGAGATGCATTTCATCGCGTATCGCCCACAAAAGAGGCATCTCACCATCATCGTCGACCGAAACCGGCTGCCCATTAACCGTAAAGCTGATACTCATGAAGCTATCCTTTTCTTTGTCTAACGCCACATAACTTAGCGAATAATTATCACAGCGCAACACATAAGTTACCACGGGTAACTTATGTGTTGCGCTGTGACGCCAGCTCCTGCAAGCCGCCAAAGCATCTTAGCATCCCACAGCAATTCATTTTCACAAACCACAATGGGACAATATTCATAATGTTATTCATTAATTATTGTGGACAAGCGTCATTTGCCTTCTACATTATAGAAAAATACCGTGTTTTAGTTGGAGATCAAAATGGATTTTAGCCTCACAGCGGAGCAATCAGCGTTTCGCGACACCGTACGAGCCTTCCTCGCAGAAAGCTTACCGGACGATATCCGCGATACAGTTCGCGGCAAAAGCCATCTTGGCAAAGAACAATATAAACGGTGGCACGGTATATTGGCAAAACAAGGCTGGTCTACGCCGCTCTGGCCCACCAAACATGGTGGTACTGGCTGGAGTCCAATCGAATATTCAATTTTCGATGAAGAATGCCATGCTCACGGTGCTCCCCGCGTACTACCGTTTAGCGTGTCAATGCTTGGCCCTGTCCTTATTGCCTTTGGCAACGAAGAACAAAAAGAACGCTTTTTACCAGGCATTCAGGACGGCAGTGATTGGTGGTGCCAGGGGTTTTCTGAGCCAGGTGCAGGTTCAGACCTAGCAAGCCTTAAATGTGCGGCCGTACGGGACGGCGACGAATATGTGATTAACGGGCAAAAAACATGGACCACGCTCGGCCAACATGCGGACTGGATTTTCTGCCTCGTCCGCACTGATCCAAAGGCTACCAAGCCACAAACTGGCATTAGCTTTATAGTGGTTCCAATGGACGCTCCCGGCGTTGAAATCCGGCCAATCATTACCCTTGATGGCAGCCATGAAGTAAACGAGGTATGGTTTACCGACGTTCGCGTTCCAGCGGAGTATCTTGTCGGAGAAGAAAATAAAGGCTGGAACTACGCGAAATTCCTGCTGCAGAACGAGCGCATTGGCATCGCTGGCATAGGTGTATCCAAAAACGAACTGGCAGGGCTAAAGCGCCTCGCTGGCGCTGAAAAAAAGAACGGCAAACCTCTGATCGAGGACACTGCTTTCAAAGCCAAGATTGCCGAAATTGAAATTGAGCTGCGGGCTATGGATATCACCAATAAACGTATGCTCGTAGAAACGGAACGCGGCATGGACCCAGGACCAGTGTCTTCCATGTTAAAAATAAGGGGCAGCGAGGTTGCCCAGCGCATATATGAACTCAAGATGGAAGCATCCGGTTTGTATTCATTGCCCTTTCAACCACACGCAGGTGATGCTGGCTGGAACGATGAGTTAATTGGCTCGCTGACCAATGCCAAATCCGCGCCGCTATATTTGAATACCCGCAAAATCAGTATTTTCGGTGGTTCGAACGAAATCCAGCGATCAATTATCTCAAAAATGGTCCTCGGATTTTAATCCTGCACCACTGGAATATGATTAAGGAACTACAATGAATTTCGATTATTCTGAAGAACAGAAAATGCTGGTGCAGTCGCTAGAACGGACACTCACCAAAAGCTATACATTTGAAGACTACCGCGAACAACTTGAGGCCCGTGCAACTCATGCGCCTGAATTATGGGAAAGCCTGGCAGAGTTGGGCATAATGGCAATGCCGTTACCTGAAAGCGCTGGCGGTTTTGACGGCACCCACGTGGATGTAATGGCTGTCTGCACCGAACTGGGAAGGCGACTTGTGCCAGAGCCCTATGTTAGCAATGTTGTGATGGCTGCCTACATTCTTGAAGCGACCGGCAATAGTGATAAGCTGGAAACCATAGCCACAGGCGAAACCAAATACGCGGCGGGCTTTTACGAACCGGGCGAACGCCATAATCCACTGGCACTAAACACCAAAGCCACCACTACCGTCGGTGGTCACACCCTCACAGGGCATAAAGCCGTTGTTTTGGGCGCCGACACAGCAGATTATCTAATAGTTTCTGCAGAATTCGAAGGGCCGAGCTTGTTCTTGCTCCCAGCGAACGCAGACAAGGTTACCCTCAGAAAATACCCTCTTCTTGATGGACGGGGCGCAGCAGATCTAATTTTGGACGGGGCGCAAGCAACACTTTTGGGCAAAGCAGGCGACGCGGGGCCTATCATTGAAGCTGCAGTTGACCGAGCCGCAGCGGCCCTTTGCGCGGACACAATTGGCGCGGTGGAGGAAGTCAAAGACCTCACGCAGGAATATTTGCGTACACGCACTCAATTTGGGCGTCCAATCGGCAAGTTTCAGGTTCTGGCCCACCGCATGGTAGACTTGCTTGTTGAATATGAGCAAATGAAATCGATCGCTATGGAAGCCGCAGTTGAGGCCCGAAATGAAGCCGCAAGCAGCCGCATGCGCGCTGTTTCCGCAGCCAAAGCAAAAATCGGGGCAGCATCGCGCTTTTTTGGGCAAGAAGCCATCCAAATGCACGGCGGCATTGGCATGACCGACGAATACGCCCTTGGTGCCTATGTGAAACGCATGTTGGTAAACGAAACGCTCTTTGGCGATACCGAGTATCACCTCAACCGTTTCACGGACTGCTAAACAGTCACACCAATTCGTCAAAAACTAAGAAAACGCTGGTTTATACCGGCGTTTTTTTTCGCGCCTTTATTCAGCAGGAACGCCTTTATTTTCCTTGTCTTCAAAGTCAGCAAGCTCATCGGCAATATGGTTGGGTGATTTGGTGAATTTCGCCAGCGTGTCATAGAACACTGGAATGATGAACAGAGTGAAGAATGTCGCTACAATCACGCCCGAGAAAACCGTCACGCCAATTGTTTGCCTGCTTGCCGAGCCTGCCCCGTCTGCGATCATAAGCGGTACGGCTCCCATGGCTGTAGAAAGCCCGGTCATCAAAATAGGCCGCAGTCGTGTTTTGCAAGCCCCCAACACCGCTTCCCGCACGTTTTTGCCATCGTCACGCAACTGATTGGCAAATTCGACAATCAAGATACCGTTTTTGGCCGCTAGCCCAATCAACATGATCAACCCCAGTTGGCTGTAAATATTTAGCGTACTGCCGGCCAAATACAGGCCCAGCAGCCCACCAAGTAGCGCAAGAGGCACAGTTAACATGATAATAAAGGGGTGAACAAAGCTCTCGAACTGCGCCGCAAGTATCAAGAACACAACAACGAGCGCCAAAACAAAAACGAAATAAATGTCGCTTCCTGCTTCCTTATATTCGCGAGTTGCCCCTTTATAATCAATGCTACTGACATCTGGCAGCACATCGCGCACCAATGTCTCCATATACTCCGTCACTTCACCGAGCGTATAGCCGGGAGCAACATTGCCACTGACAGTTAGAGCACGCACTCTGTTGAAACGACGTAATTGGCCTGCACCAGATACCTCGTCAACACGCACAAGGTTCGATAAAGGTATCAATGCACCGGTTCTGTTAGAGGCTACATGTATATTTTCCATATCCAACGGTTGCTGACGGTCGCTGGCTTGCGCCTGTAAAATCACGTCATATTCTTCTCCGTCGTCAACAAAAGTTGTCACGCGCCTGCCACCCATCATGGTTTCAAGAGTGCGTCCAATGGACTGGATAGAAACGCCCATATCAGCTGCCCGCCCCCGATCTATACGGACCTTAAATTGAGGCTGATTTTCGCGGTAATCTGCATCAACATTCAAAAGCCCCGCATAACCACCCAGTGCCTCCAGCAGAACCTTTTTGAACCTACCCAATTCATCATAGGTTGAACCACCAACAACGAACTGAAACGCTTCGCTGCCGCCGCTTCTGCGCGAAAGCCCTGATGACTGCCTCGGTATTGCCCGCAAGCCAGGAACATTATCCATTAACTTCGGCCGAATTTCCTGAAGAATTTCCCCAGCAGAACGCTCGCGTTCACCCCACGGCTTGAGCACAATAAAACCAAAGCCGCCACCGGCATCAACCCTGATAAGGAAGCGGTCCAACTCGCCCGTTTCCAGCAATGGTAGCACCTGCTGTTCCACCAAACGCGCTTGTTTTTCAACAAAGTCAAAGCTCGCACCTTGAGGTGGTTGAATGCGCATAAACAAGTTACTGCGGTCTTCAACCGGCGCTAATTCCTGCGGAATACGGCCCTGTAAACCAAGGATCAATGCAAAACAGGTAAGAAAACTGGCTGTGACCAAAAATTTATGGCTGAGGCAAGCCTCAAGTAACTTGCCGTATCCGGCCTGCATGCGAACAAAACCGCGGTCAAGCGCCATAGCAAAAGCGGGCTTTTTATTGCGCCGACGCACTAGTTTTGAGCACATCATCGGGCTTAAAGTAAGCGCAATAAAGCTTGAGAATGCCACAGCGGCGGTCATGGTTATCGCCAACTCGCCAAACAACCGGCCTATATTGCCCGTCAAAAACATAATCGGGACAAAAACACCAATTAACACAAGCGTAGTGGCGATCACCGCAAAGCTTACCTGGCGTGCGCCTCTGTAAGCCGCCACCAACCCCGGCTCGCCCTCTTCAACCCGCCGGTAAATATTCTCAAGAACAACAATGGCGTCATCAACAACAAGTCCAATGGCCATAACCAGCCCAAGAAGAGTGATAAGATTTATGCTGACCCCTGCCAGCGACAACACCCAAAAGCTTGCAATAATGCACACAGGTACGGTCACAGCCGGCACAAGAACCGTTTTCACATTGCCAAGAAACAAATATAGCACCAAAATAACCAGCCCCATCGCAATCGCCAAGGTGCGGTATACTTCAGTGATTGCAGAATCTATAAATACCGAGGTATCGTAAGCTATTATCAGCTCCATACTCTCGGGCAAAGTGGCGCGAATGCGTTCAACTTCAGCTTTCGCAGCAGTTGCAACAGCCAGTGTATTGCCAGTTGATTGCTTGATAACCCCCAAACCAATAACCGGAATACCGTTCCCTCTAAAAGAGCGCCTGTCACGTTCAGGCCCGCGTTCGACACTGGCCACATCTCCAAGTCGAATAAAATCGCCTTCTGAGCCTTCGCGGATTACCATCGTCGCAAAGTCGGATGGTTCACTATATTCGCGGTTCAGTCGCACAATCGTGTCGCGGTTAATCGACTGGATTTTACCCGCAGGCAACTCAACATTTTCGCGCCTCAGAGCATTTTCAATGTCAATAACTGTGACCCGACGTGCTGCCATCGCCTGGCGGTTCAAATGGATACGAATTGCATAGCGTTGCTGTCCGCCAATGCGCACACCGGAAACGCCGTCCACTACCGAGAGCCTGTCCACAATATTGCGGTCTGCATAGTCAGTTAGCTGAAGAATATCCATCACCGGGCTGGTGAGATTGAACCATAATATTGGCCGGGTATCGCTATCCGCCTTCGAAACCTCAGGTGGATCAACTTCTTCCGGCAGACGGTTTAACACGCGGCTTACGCGGTCCCGCACGTCGTTGGCGGCGCTATCAATGTCCCGAGACAGCAGAAATTCGATCGTAATATCGGACCGGCCATCGCGACTTGTGCTTTCAATGGTTTTAATGCCAGGCACGCCAGCGATAGCACTTTCGATAATTTGGGTAACTCGGGTTTCGACCACCGCGGCGTTCGCGCCGGCATAACTGGTTCTGACACCCACTACCGGGGGGTCAACATCGGGTAATTCGCGTACAGACAAGTCACTAAATGACAGCAGGCCAAAAGCAATTAGAAGCAGGCTAATCACAGTGGCAAAAACCGGCCGCTTTACGGATATGTCTGAGAGGATCACTTGGCCGCTCCTTGTTTACCCTGACGTTTCTTACGCTTGTCATCGTTCCCGCTAGTTTCCGCTGCGGAAGCTCCAGCTTCCTTCACTTTCATACCGCTTCTGCCAAGCCTGAATGTGCCTTCAACCACAACACGGTCACCAGCTTTAAGCCCTTCCAGCACCTCAACATAGCCCGGGCGGCGGAGGCCAAGCTCGACCATTCTGCGCTCAGCCATTCCTTCTTTAACAACAAACACATAATTCTTGCCGCCAGAAGGCACCACTGCCTGCTCGGCAACAGCAAGCGCGTTCCATGTACGGCTTATAACTTCGACAGTCATAAGGAGCCCTGGGCGCAGCGCATTGTCCTCATTTGGAATTTCTGCGCGCACCAAAACAGAGCGGGTTATGGGGTCCACCCGGCTGTCGACGGTGGTAATTTTGCCTTTAAACAACCGGCCTGGATATGCCTCAACTTCCGCTTCCACGGATTGGCCTGCCGCCAATGTCGCTATAAAGCGCTCAGGCACTGTAAAATCTAATTTAATCAGGTCGACCGCATCGATAGTTGTGATCGCAGTATTTGATGTCAAAAAAGTGCCTTCACTAACTTGGCGCAAGCCAAGCACACCGTCGAAGGGTGCCTTTATTCGTCGGTCGGCCAATCTGGCTTCTGAGGCCTCAACCCGAAAGCGGCCCTCTTCAACACGGCGTTTTTGTGCGTCTAAATTGGACGGAGAAGCATTGCCACGCGTAACCAGATCCTTGATCCGAACAAATTGGCTTTCGGCCTCGCTCAGTGTGGCTCTAGCCTCTTTTAGCTGCGCCTCTTCCTCGCCAAATTCCAGTACAACAAGCAAATCATCTTTTTTTACGACCTGGCCATCGCTAAAATATACTTTGCTGACGGTATCTGAGACTCTGGAGGTCAAAACCACGGATTCTCTGGCCCGCGCCGTACCGAGGGCCTCAACTATATCTGAGAATTCGCGAGGGGCCACGGGTTCACTAATCACTGAAATAATGCCGCCGCCACGCCCTCTTCGTTTGGCGGATTCACTATCAGCGTAGAAAAGCCAAAATGAAGCACCAATTAAAGCTGCTAAAACACCTACAAAAACGATCCGGCTTGACGCCACGCAATGTCCCCTTTTTTCGTGTAGTTTTAAACCCGGCGACCAGCGCCGAAATATCGCAAGCCATCAAGCCATTAAACTATGTTATTAGTGCTTGAAACGGTTCCTTCAACACCTTTTGGCAGAATTCTACACCCATGCCAACCAAATCATGCTTTCGTGAAATAGGTATAAACCCTAGCTTTTCCATGAACTTTCGACAAAAAGTTCAAAGCTCTCACCAATTTCAGCCACGGCTTGCGGCATTTCGTAAACAGGACGAAATAGTGCCATTTGCCTTCGGTAGGTAAATCCGTCCAGTTTCGACGCACTTACCCTCTCATCTACTAAGCTTACAGGTACCACTGTACCGCCAAGCCCGGCTGCCACCATTGCAATGGCACGACTGTCGTTTGGTGTTCGGTACACCAGCCTTGGTCTAACATTACGGTCGGTAAAATACCGACTGGTTTCAGACAATACCTCGCAGCGGCTTCGAACTATCATATAGGTTTCGCGCAAATCGGCCGCAGTTACGCTATCTTGGCCCGCAAGGACGTGGTCCCTTGGCATTATAAAACAATAATCTTCGCTTTTTAGCTCCAGCACGCGGTCTTTCTCGCCACCACGATATAGCGATAGCGCATAATCAAGGCTTCTATCCTCTAACCGGTTCGCCAGCTCTTGCTCTGTCCCGTCCACAATCTCAATCGTCGCATGTGGACATTCGCTCCCAAAACCCTGCAACAGTCCGCCGACCGCTCTATTGGAAAGCGTAGTCAATACACCGATACGCAGAACCGGCGCACTTTCCGCTTCCTCGAAGGACTGTATTGCTAAATTGCATTCGTGCAGAATTGCTTTAGCACGAGGCAGAAACCGGGTCCCGGCGTCGGTTAGAAAAACCCTTCGATTTGTACGCTCGAATAGCTGTTGCCCAACTTGAACCTCCAGTTTTTTGATCCCCGCGGAAAGTGTTGGCTGGGTAACAAAAACCCGATCAGCCGCACGGGTAAAGCTTCCTGTCTCAACAACAGCTAGAAAATACCGTACCAAATAAAGATCCATCATAGACAACATCTATCAATTTTATTTTCAACATCAATTTTACCAATACCACCAACTGCGGTAGATTGCCAGTGGTGATGGGCCCGTGTGATCGTTGGGGCAGACGGAACGAGCACACTAAAACCAACAAAAAAGAGACTGAAATTTATGACGATTCTCCAATCCAGCGTGATTGTAGACAGCAAGGCATTTGCTGCTAACGCTGACCATATGCAAGCGCTGGTTAATGATCTGAAGACCAAGGCTGCAACAGTAGCAGAGGGCGGGCCTGAACGGTCACGCGAGAAACACCTGGCACGCGGCAAACTGTTGCCTCGTGACCGCGTGAATAACCTCTTGGACCCTGGTTCACCCTTTCTGGAGCTTTCCCAGCTTGCGGCATACAATATGTATGATGCCGACATTCCCGCCGCTGGTGTCATCACAGGCATAGGGCTAATAGAGGGTCAAGAATGCCTAATAATATGTAACGACGCGACCGTAAAAGGTGGCACCTATTACCCAATAACCGTAAAAAAACACCTGCGCGCGCAGGAAATAGCCGCAGAAAACAATCTGCCGTGCGTATACCTTGTGGATAGTGGCGGCGCTAACCTGCCCAATCAAGATGATGTGTTCCCGGACCGCGACCATTTTGGCCGTATCTTTTATAATCAAGCGAATATGTCATCTGAAGGCATACCTCAAATTGCCGTTGTGATGGGTAGTTGCACCGCCGGCGGTGCTTATGTGCCAGCCATGGCCGATGAAAGTATTATCGTTCAAGATCAAGCCACCATTTTTCTCGCTGGCCCGCCACTTGTTAAAGCAGCAACAGGCGAGGTAGTAAGCGCTGAAGAGCTTGGTGGCGGCGATGTGCATGCGCGCATATCTGGCGTGGTCGATCATCTGGCGCGAGACGACTATCACGCGCTGGACCTAGCCCGTAAGGCGGTAGCAAATCTGAACCGTGTGAAACCGGAGCCTGTAAAACGGCGGGAGCCAGTAGA
>Ga0316204_10011920_pt1 | contig 10743 bp, 11 predicted proteins | sample 6monrhotite_MG_2_FD_205661 | JGI IMG/M metagenome (GOLD analysis project Ga0316204, IMG submission 205661) | Microbial mat bacterial communities from mineral coupon in-situ incubated in ocean water Damariscotta River, Maine, United States -... | ecosystem: Environmental > Aquatic > Marine >... | reverse complement strand
TAATTTTGTAAAGATTTTAAGATTGATTGATGATAGTTACCTATTTAAAACATAGGATCCCGGTTTGGATCATTGTTTTATCCTCATTAACAACAGTAGCACAAGATTTTGGTGAAGAAAGTTTAGGTGCCTGGTATATGTATAGCGAACATATACAAATTTCGGAAAACGTAAGTATACCCATAGACGCACAACTTCGGATGTATGAATTATCCGGAAATTTTAATCAGGCACTAGTTCTAAATGGTATCAACTACCATTTTTCAGATAACTGGATTGGAAATTTGGGCTATGGTTTTTTAGATACAGACGCTTCTTTTGAAACCACTGAAAATTTTGAACACACTAGAGAATATAGGATCTATGAGACCCTTACATTAAAAAATAAGCTAAATAGGATACAGCTTTCCAACAGAATTAGAGTAGATCACAGGTCTTTGCATCAAGGAAATGAGGCATTTACACGCCATCGATTTCGCTACCGTATTGGAGCTACCTATTATATAAATAAACGATGGTTACTTGTTGCCTATAATGAAACCTTCACCTCAATCACAACTCAGAAATTCCAACAGAACTGGTCGTTCTCTGCCCTGGGGTATCAAGTCAATAAAAACCTCAAATTAGAGCTCGGATACTTAAAACAAATTACACCCAATAAAAACTTTGACAGATTGCAAGTGGCCATAATTCATAAAACGGATTTAAGAGCTAAGCGAAATTTATCAGATATGGTTACGGATTAAAAAGGTTTCTCCAATTTTTAATAGTTATATGGCATCCTATCCTTCTAAGGCAAGAAAGTTTAATACCTTTCTTTCGACTATTTGTATAAATCACATACCATGAAATCTGAGAAACTCTTCTTTCAAAATAGTGAAGGACAAAAACTTGTGGGAAGGCTAGAGCTTCCAGCAGATAAGCACCCACATAACTTTGCGCTATTTGCCCATTGCTTCACTTGTACCAAAAATTTATCAGCGGTAAAGAATATCAGCAAAGCCCTAATCAGCAAGGGTTTTGGCGTATTTCGTTTCGATTTTACCGGTCTTGGAGAAAGCGAAGGTGATTTTGCAGACACCAACTTTTCCGGTAATGTAGAAGATCTGGTAGCTGCTGCTTCCTATTTGGAAATGCACTACCAGGCCCCTTCGCTCATGGTTGGACATTCATTAGGTGGAGCAGCAGTTATTTTTGCTGCTTCTGAAGTTGATTCAGTAAAAGCGGTGGCTACCATTGGTGCCCCTTCTGATCCCGAACATGTCAAACATTTACTCAGAAATAATCTTGAAGAAATTAAAGAAACAGGGAAAGCCACTGTTAATCTAAGTGGCCGTAATTTTACCATTAAAAAACAATTCCTGGATGATCTCGAAACCAAGTCGCTGCCTACAATTGTAAAAGAACTTCGTAAAGCCTTGTTGGTTATGCATTCTCCGCAAGATGATACAGTCACAATCAAAAATGCTGAAGAGCTGTATGTGGCGGCGTATCATCCAAAAAGTTTTGTAACCCTGGATGGGGCAGATCATTTGTTATCTAACCCCGATGATTCCGTCTATGCAGGAAATGTTATTGCTGAGTGGGCAAGGCGCTATGTTATAACACCTACGAAAGCTACGCTGAAAACGACACATCATGTGGTAGCAAGTTTAGATAGTAATGCGGCTTTTACTACAGACATGAAGGTGGGAAATCATTATATGACTGCCGATGAACCAGTGGAATATGGAGGTAATGATTATGGCCCCTCCCCTTATGAGTTAGTTTCTGCGGGGCTTTCTGCCTGCACGGCCATGACGATCCAACTATATGCAAAACGCAAAGGGTGGGATGTTCAAAATGTAGCAGTACATACTTCCTATGGAAAAAGTCATGCGGAGGATTGCGGCGACTGTGAATCGGAAAGTGCCAAGATAGATACCTTCGAAAGAGAAATTGAACTAGAGGGTGCACTAGATGAAACCCAAAGAAAACGAATTCTGATAATCGCCAATAAGTGCCCGGTGCATAGAACATTGCATTCTGAAACCCAGGTAATCACCAAATTAATTTAATTCTGTTGCCTTACCATAGATTATTATGTAACTTTCAAACTAAACTAAAAAAGATTTTATGATGAAATTAGTAAAAATAACTGCCTTAAGTCTGGTACTTTTAGCTTCCTATAATTGCAAAGAGGCCAAGAAAGAAGCTAAAGAGGCTGGTGAAGAAATGGAAGAAGTCATGGAGAAGACTGAAGAGGTTTCTGTTGAAACCATTTCCTTTATGATGGAACCTAAGAGCGATAGCAATGTCTCTGGTGAGGTTACGTTTACGGATGAAAATGGCATGGTTTCTATGAAAGCAACCTTTAGTGGGTTAACTCCAGGTGAACACGCAATTCATATACACCAAAAAGCAGATTGTTCTGCAGCAGACGGTACTTCTTCTGGCGGACATTGGAATCCAACTGCCGAAGCACATGGTCAATGGGGTGTTAGTGACGGTTATCACAGAGGAGATATAGGTAATTTTACAGCAGATGCGGACGGAAATGCAACGGTAGAGTTTTCAACAGACCTATGGTGCATTGGATGTGATGATGACACCAAAAATATTGTTGGGAAAGCGGTTATTGTTCATCAGGGAATGGATGATTTTACCTCTCAGCCTAGTGGGGCAGCGGGAGCCCGTGTTAGTTGTACAGGCATTATAGAATAAAAGCTACATACCATTATTAGTTAAAGCTGCCATATGGCAGCTTTTTTTTGCACACCTAATGGATGCAAAAAAATAGTGGATCTATTTTTTCTACTATGAATCTAAAAAAGAGCTATTATTTTCGCAAGGTGTCTTGTAAAGAACGATTGGCCATCCAAATTTTAAAAAAAACAAAAATCATTGCAATGGTCCAACTGACAAATAGAAAGTATTCCATATAGTAGGTTTTTGGGTCGATTAAATATTCAATTCCTAAATAATCATAAAGCTTTTGTAATACTTGGGGCATTATAAAAACTTGCACTTAATCCATAAAACTATACATTTCGTCTATAGTTTCCAAATATTTTGAGATATATTCGACGTAATAACCTTTTAGAGGTGAATCAATCCCATCCACAAAAACAACAAAAACAAGATTTACTTGTTTAATGCTATCTGTATTTGAAGATAAAAGATAAATTTTGACTTACTTTGAACTATTAATAGCACTATAAATGAACCCTTCTGGAGCTGGATGGATTAATAAATTTGGTGATGTAGTTAAAGATAATTTAAATGCATACAAGGATTTCCATGACTTATACCAACATTTAAAGGACGCTGGCTTTGTGTATGGAATGAATATAGAAATACCAGCATTTATAACCGTTCAGCATACCTTGTCCGAGGATGAGAAAGCTAAGATAAATTTACTTTCCGCCCTGTATTTTACTTTTAGGCTAGAAAAGGACAGCGCTGATTTTGAATATTTTTTGAATACTATTTTTCAGTTCTATCAAGATCTTAATATTAGTCAAATCTCCTTCCTGGAAAAGATCCTGTCGGGTACTAAAACGTCTGCGCAGCTAGAAAAACTTATAAAATCTAGAGTTTACCTGGGTGACAATGTCATTAGCAGAACATTTAATAGTGTTATTACTAATTCCCTGCTATTCATAGACGTATTAACTTTTAAGCATTATCTCACAAAAGACACCAACGTGCGCGGGCATGCTCAAACGCTCGAATATTTAACTATTAATATTACCTACCATGCTCTTAACGCAAAAGAAGGGAGTAAAAAGGACGATAAGTTGGCACAGCTTTTTGCCTCATCCCTGAGCTTTATACATGAGGAAGAAGAAAAGTTTGATGGGTCCTATCGAAATCTTCTGATGAGCAATACGTCCCCTTGGGAAAATCAGTATTTTCTGGATGTAGCAAGTCTTACCGTTTGGGAAGATCATTCTCTCGATTATCAAGAGTCCGAATTTATTTTCGCAATTGGGAAAGACATGGGATTTACAAAAGAGAATATTTCCAGGTCATTAAAGGATATTGCCTTATTTTTTGAAAAAAATGTTGACAGTATTTCCTTTTTAAAAGACAACAACATGGCGGTACAATTTTACGATAGCATGTCCAAGTTGGTAAATAAACTCATTCTTAGAAATAGTAAACGACTTCAAAAAGAACTTTCAGAAAGTAAGGAATTAGTATTCCTTATTTCTAAATCTACACACAAAGATTTAAGTCCGGAAGAAAAAAAGAAAATACAGAATCAACTATTAGATATTTTTAAAAGTGTCCCATCTTTGGCTATTTTTTTATTGCCCGGTGGTGTTGTTTTAATGCCTATTTTTATTAAATTAATCCCAGCATTACTGCCGTCATCTTTTGACGAAAATAGGGTCAAAAAAAAGGAATAAAATAGCCCAAATATCCACTATAAGAAAAATCTATACTTAGTGTTATACTATTTATTTTCAGTTACTTATCCTGTTTTATTCTAACCATAACTTAAAATCTCTTACTCGCTCTCTACTTATGATGATTTCTTGCTCATTATAGCGATTTAGCTTAATCTGCAAGCGAGAATTTGTGTATGAAATTATGTCTTTTATATGATTGATATTGATATAGAATTTTCGACTTATTCGGAAGAATAGTTTGGGTGTTAATTCGGTTTCAAGGTGTTCTAAAGTAGTGTCTAAAAGATACGTTCTGCCTTCCGAAGTGGCCGCATAGGTTCCTTTATTTTCACTAAAGAAACATTCAATATCTTCCGCATTTATGATTTTTAAATGTTGCCCTACCCGCACCGTAAATCTTTTTTTGAATTCTCGTTCAAGCGGATTCACTAATAAATTTTTGATGTCTTCGAAGTCTAAAGCAATTTTTGAATTAGAAGTGTTTCGTAGTTCAAATTTCTTTACCGCTTGAGTTAACTCCTCTTCATCGATTGGTTTTAATAAATAATCGATACTATTTAATTTAAACGCTTGTAATGCATATTCATCATAGGCGGTAGTAAAAATGATGGCACTATTTATTTCAAGTACTTCAAATATTTCAAAAGAGAGTCCGTCGGATAGCTGGATATCTAGGAAAATAAGATCGGGGTGTTCATTCTTTTGAAACCACTCTATAGATTCTTCAACGGAATGAAGCATGGTAGAAGCTTGCATTCCTAGTTTTGATAACAGCCGCGATAAGCGTCTTGCTGCGGGTTTTTCGTCTTCAATGATTAAAACGTTCATTAGTTTCTATGCGTTAAATGGCAATGATATCGCAAACATAATACGGTTACTAATTGCAATAACATATTCTATAGTAATTAATTTGGAAAATTATTTTTGTTATCCTCTTTGGCAAGTAGTCTTTTTAGTTGCCGTTCTTCCCATTCCTTTACAAATCCGATTGTGGGCTTAAATACTCGTACTGCGTGTATTAGTAGTCCTATCCCCCAAAAAATGGGGACAAACAAAACATTCAAGAAAACCCAGGTTTCAAAATCACTGTTTACCGTAAAGTCCTGATATATAACAAAATCTATATTTCTAATAGTTAAAACTAAAAGGCCAATATTAACTATAATGTAGATTACTAAATGTCTGTAGAAAGATCTAATGCAAGCAACTTTACGTTTTGCAATCTCATAGGGATCCGTGCTATTTGTTCTCATGTTTATTTAAATTTAGCTGCTTCTTTTTCGTCTTTTTCTATATATTTTTTAATCTGTCTTTCTTCCCATTTTTTACCGAATAACGGATTGTAGCCAAAGACTTTTGAGGCGTGAAAAGCAAGGCCTATCCCCCAGAAAAATGGAGTAAATAAGGTGCCAAACTCCCAAAATGAATCCCCGTCGCTCATAGATCTTACAAAGATATTTATAAGAATAAAAGCATTAATTACGATGTAAATGGCTAAATGAATATAGAAGCCTTTCATTTCTTCTACTTGCTTTTTAGCACGTTTTAACTTGTCCTTATCCGGATCTATTATTTCCATGTTCTTTAGTTTATTAACAGTTATTATTCCCAACGTTTCTTTTGTTCATCTTCGCGCATTAATTCTTTGATTTTACGTTCTTCCCAATTTCTCCCAAAAAACGGATTTAGATTAAAAGTACCTATAGCGTGAAATACCAGACCTATTCCCCAACCAAATGCAGCCCACAAAAACCACATAGACCGCCATTCATTAGACCAGTAATTAATAACCGCCAAGCCGGAAATAATAATGACATAGGATGTTAAATTCCCGTAGAATTTCTTTAATTTTTCTACACGTTCTTTTGCACGTATGTATTTGCTTTCTTTATTTAAATCTTCCATGGCTAGTGTTTTTTATAGTTAATAGAACTTCAATTAGTATGGTATAAAGGTCTTCTATTTCTAGTATATCTTTAAAAGTTTTGGACTCAATTGACTAATTACATGGATGAGTTGTAAGTAATTGCCGTATAGGTTTACATGGTAATGAGATCCCTGCATACACTCGCTAGAAATTGTCGTTATCCATATATTCCTTGATCTTTTTCTCCTCCCAACTTTTACCCCATAACGGATTATACCCATAAGCCTCCATGGCATGTGTTACCAGTCCAAACCCCCATCCTACTGCGGGAAAGAGTACCCACATAAAGTCGGTAGTGCGGTAATTAATCCAGGCTAAAAATGGGATGACTATACAATAGGCCAGGAGATTTCCATAAAACCCTTTAATAGCTTCTACTCGTTCCTTTGCTTTTTGATAGCGTTTGTCGGCAATAAATGTTTGTTGTGTTTCCATAACTCCTACTTGTTTTGTGAGCATCGGAAGCATAATACTAAATTCTGATGCTGTTTCATTAATACTTACGTTTCTATTGGATAAGATAGCATACCGCTGTTGGATATTCCGAAGCCCTACCCCACTACTCTTTTTTACGACCTGCTTCACCTGTAGATTATTACTGACAACCAAGGTCCCATCTTTTTCAAAAACTTTGATAATTAGGGGTTTAGAGGCAGTAACCACATTGTGCTTTACGGCGTTCTCTAATAACAATTGCAAGGAAAGTGGGATGATCTTAGCTTCCGGATTACTGCATTTTTCTGGTATCTCAAAAACAATACTATCTTCAAACCTCATTTTTAGAAGTTTTATATAGGTTTTAGCAAATGCCAATTCCTCATCTACCGAAATAAGATCTTTGTTCTTCTGTTCTAATACATATCTATAGACCTTAGATAATGCCGTAGTAAAGTGCTGGGCCTGATCCGGATCTTCCTCAATCAAACTGGTGAGCACGTTGAGACTGTTAAAAAGAAAATGCGGATCTAATTGATTCTTCAGGGCATCGAATTTAGCCGATGCAGTCCCTGCGATAATTTTTTGTTCCTTTATCTTGGTATCCTGTAGCGCCTTATAAAAATGAAATGCATGAATAAACAATGAAGCTACCAGGGTAATAATAAGTGCGGCAACATAATATTGCAAACGTTCATTGGCGAGAAAGTTCTCAAAAGTATGTCCTTGAATGATCACCTCCACAAACCAACGCACCATGGCAAAAGCAACCATAGTAAGAATAATAGACCCTATAGCCCCAAACCATAACCTTTTTTGGGTATCAGTTTCCCAACTATATTTGGTAGTGGCATACTCATGAAAATATGCATTGACACCGGTTAAAACGAAGGAATACATAAATGCAATAACTATGTTTTCCAAGAGTTCCATCAACACTATCTCTTCACCATAATTTATAAGCAGGTTAATCCCCACTATTACGGCAGTAATGAATATGGACACTTTTAATACTGTAAGAAATTGTTTCATTTATGCATCATTTAATAGTTCAGAATCGGTTTCCCCAATCCCGCTGGTTTAAAAGTAGCTAAAAACGCTCATTTTAATTTCTGGAGCTAAACTCTTGTATTTATCTCGTCTTTTAAAAAAGGATTAACCGAATTGTATATTTCAGGGGACGATCTGTTGTGGAGGCCATGTTTAATGCAAATTTTATATACTTTAGTTATATAATCTTGTACTATGTATATCCCGCCTCACTATAAAAATGAAAATATTTCAGAAGTTAAAGATTTTATTAAGGAACACTCTTTTGCCATCCTTGTTAATCAGGTAGATGGAAAACTCTGGGCTACCCATACGCCTTTGGAATTGGAAGTGAATGAAAAAGGTGAAGATATACTAGTAGGGCATATTGCAAAGGCCAATCCCCAATGGAAGTATTTCAAGGCCGCAGAAGAGGTCCTGTGTATTTTTAACGGACCTCATACGTATGTTTCTTCATCCTGGTACAAAGAAGAAGAAGTCCCAACATGGAATTATATAGCGGTTCATATCTATGGCACGCTCACTGTTATGACAGAGAAAGAAGTGCTAGCATGGTTGCACACTTTGGTAGATAAGTATGAAAAAGGAGTGAAAGATCCCATTTCATTGGATAAGATGTCCCCTACTACACTCAGGCAGGTGAAAGGTGTTGTTGGATTTCGAATAGCAATAAGAAGCATTCAGGCGGCTTATAAACTATCCCAGGGAAGAGAGACAGATCACGCCCAGATTATTCAGGAACTTTCTGAAAATAAAGATTCTGGAAGTCAGGAGATTTCCAGAATAATGAAACAGGCCTCCAAGAAAGAATAAAACTGATCTCCTTTTATAAAAAAACTTGAAACTAGTTGTTATTAAATAGTTTGTAAGTGCTTTAAGAGTAGTTCCTTATAGGATTTACTTAATGGAATAACTTTACGTTTTATTTCAACATGACCTTCTGCTACTACATCCAATTTGGTAATATTCACAATATAGGATCTATGAGCCCTGACAAAAAGATTATCGGGCAGTTTATCCTCCATCATCTTTAACGTACAGGTCAGTACATACTGAATCTTTGGTGTGACAATAATACAGTAATTCCTATCTGCTTCAATATACTGTATCTGATCTAACAAAAGCTTTACCATATTTCCTTTATGACGAATAAAAATGCGATCTTCCAGAATTTCAAGGGTCTCCGTTTTAGATGTCTTTTTATCCGAATTTTTCTTAATTTGCTCCTCAACCAGCGAAATAGTTCTTTGCAAAACCAGCTTGTTCATGGGTTTCGAAATAAAGGCATGTGGGTGCGTTTTTTTTGCTCTGATAAAAGTTGGCTCATCATTATTTGCCGTAATATAAATTACAGGGATATTGGCTACTTTCTGAATAGCACTAACAGTCTCTATCCCATCTATGGACCCCTTAAGGTTCACATCCATTAAAATAATATCCGGGACATCTAATTTAGCATGAATAATAGCCTCCTCTCCTCGCGATACTATTCCGTTAATTTCATACCCAAGTTTGGTCAATTGCAGGGAAATATTCGCTGCAATTATCATGTCATCTTCTACAATTAATATGCGAGTCTTCGGGTTCATAATTAAGCGGCTTTAGGTAATTGAAAATTGAAGGAGACTGCCGTACCTCCTTCAATTAATAATGTCATTTCTCCTTCTAATTGTTCTGTCAACAACCGTATCAGTTGGCTTCCAAAACCTGTTCCTATGGCATCTGCATCGAGGTTTTTACCTACGCCATTATCCGAAACCTCTAAATGTAAAACGGATCCTGTCTGCTGAAGACTGATACTTATTTCTCCTTTTTCCTGATTTGGAAACGCATATTTAAGTGAATTAGAAATCAGTTCGTTAACAATTAGTCCAATTGGGATGGCATAATCTATATCTACTTCTATTGGGGTCATATCACTTACCAGAGTAATTTGATCTTCTTTCCCGTAGGTTTGAATAATATAATCCCCTAGATTTTCGAAATATTCTTTCATCTCAATTTGAGACATGTTACTCCCCTGATATAGTTTCTCATGTATCATACTCATACTTTGTACTCGCTGTTGACTGCTAAGCATGGTATTTTTTACTACGGGGTCTTTGATCTGTTCCGATTGTAATGACAGTAAACTGGATACAATCTCCAGGTTATTTTTCACACGGTGATGTATCTCTTTAAGTAAGAACTCCTTTTCTTCATTTTTTTGTTCTAATAATCTATTCTTCTTTCGATTATTAACTAACGATTTGAATAGTAAGATTAGGTAAAGCAACAGTAAAATTGAAACTATCAGAATAAGGGTCTGCGTGGTACGCTGTCTCTTAATTTTCGTCCCTTGCAGTTGAATGGTATTCTCCTTTTGGGCTACTTCATACTCCGTCTGAAGCAAGGACATTTTTTGAGCAGCTTCCGCAGTAAAAACCTTCTGTTTTAAACGATCATACACCTCAAATGCAAGGTAAGCATCTTTATAATTATGACTTCCTGCATATGCCCTTCCGAGATTTTCATATGCCCCACTTAAATAATAACTGTCTCCAAAATCTTCGGATGCAATTGAGATACTTTTTTGCAAACTTTCAACGGCAGAAAGATACTTCCCCTCCAAATTCTGCAATTTCCCCAGAGAGAGCCAGGATCTCATTAGCATAAAATTATTATGCAATAATTCACTGTACTTTATAGCCTGAAACGCCGCAAATTTGGCCTCTTTAAATTGATTTAAACGACCATTTAAGTCTACCAGCGAGATATAAATGTCGCTCAGATTATTATAAAACCCATAACGTTCTCCAATAGCCATTGCATGATTATAATACTCCTTTGCCTCTTCATATTGCTCCAATGCCACATAATTATTTCCTACTACATATAATGTGAAATCGTAGTCCAGATTGTTCATTCCAACTTGTTCAAATAAACTCAAAGAGC
>Ga0316204_10011919_pt1 | contig 10746 bp, 8 predicted proteins | sample 6monrhotite_MG_2_FD_205661 | JGI IMG/M metagenome (GOLD analysis project Ga0316204, IMG submission 205661) | Microbial mat bacterial communities from mineral coupon in-situ incubated in ocean water Damariscotta River, Maine, United States -... | ecosystem: Environmental > Aquatic > Marine >... | reverse complement strand
TCGGGCACGGTGGAGCTCCTCGCGTGGGATTCCCCAGCTACCTCCATGTGGCCCGCACCTCCCAACAAGCAGAAACACGATGGAGGCCACATCTCGATCACTACGTCGACTTCGCCCTTGGCACCCGCAGCAGTTTCGGTCGGCCCACCGACTTCGACTCGCTGGTCACCGGCCCAGCAATCTGTGGCAGCCCAGCACAGGTCACCGAACGGATCGGAGAAATCAACGACACGCTCGGACTCGACCGTCACCTCTTCCTGATGGACGTCGGTGCGCTTCCCGATGCTGCGCTCCACGACGCCATCGAGCTGATGGGCAGCGAAGTCCTGCCTGCCCTCCGCTCGGCCTGAGGCGAGGCGAGGCGATCAGTTGGCCGGGATCTTGCCCCATCGTTCGGCCAGGGTGGCGTAGACGCCCTGATCCCAAGAGAACTCGACCGTGTTGCCGTCGGGATCGCGCAACATCGTGATGTATCCGATCGGGGCGGGCATCATCGTTGGCGGCATGCCGAGGCACTCCGCCGCCCTGGCCCTGTCTGCCATCGCGTCGATGTCGCCACGATGCGGCATCTCGATGCCGAAGTGGGCGAATGGAGCCAAGGTCGCCAACGGGGCATCGCCGAAGGGATCCTTGTCGGGGAAGAACTGGGCGACGACGAGGATGAACGGATTGTTTGTCTCACCCGGCATTCCCAGCCACGCTCCAAAGCCGTCGTCGTCCTCACGCTTGTCGATCAGGCGCAATGGGGTGAACTCTTCGTACCAGGCGATCGTGGCGTCGATGTCCTTCACTCGCAGCGCAATGTGGGTCCACCTCGGTTCCGACGGATGCAACGAGAAGTTCGGTGCGTCCGAGGTCTCGCCGGCGGTGCTGTCACTCACGGGGGTGTCACTCACGGGGCTCTCCGAATCAGGCGACGGTCGTGCAGTGGAAACCAGAGCACGACGTCGACCGTAGCATCCGGTCAGTTGGTCAGACCAGGAGGATCCGGTCTAGAAGAGCCTGCATGACTAGGGTTTGGTCCAGTGGTCGGACCAATGGACCAATCGCTGCACGCTCGACCCGAACCGGAACGACAGACACATGACCATCACTCCCACATTCGAGCCGATCTCCCGCGAGACCGTGAGCGGGCAGATCCGGACGCAGTTGCTGCACCGCATCACCGTTGGAGAAATGGCTCCGGGGAGCCAAGTGCCATCGGAACGATCGTTGTCGGAACAATTCGCCGTCGCACGAACCTCGGTCCGAGAGGCGATGCAGGGTCTGGTCTCGATGGGCGTCGTCGAACGCCGCGGCAACCGTTCCTACGTGGCCGAGCACCTGCCGGAGGTCCAGGTCGAAGCAGGAGCCGATCGCACCTCGTTCGTCGCCGAACTGTTCGAGACCCGCCGGTTGTTGGAGATCCCGATCTTCGAACTCGCAGCGGCGAGGGCCGACGATGCAGCGCGAGCACGGGTCTCGGAGTTGGCCAGGCGGTTCGACGACAGCCTCGACATCGATCGTTTCCGGCAACTCGACCGTGAGTTCCACACGACGATCGCCGCCAGCTGCAACAACCCCCTGCTCATCGAGCTCTATGGCAAGGTGCTCGACCAGCTGTTCCGCTCCCATGAGTTCGATGCCCTGCTCCGTTCCGAGCAGAACCGCACCGAGGTGCAACGCATCATCGCCGAGTCCTCTGCTGCCCACCGAGCCATCGCCGAGGCCTTCGCCACCGGCAACACCGGCAAGTGCCGGAACGAGACGGTCGCACATCTCGATGGCGTCGAACACTCGATGGTGTCCGACCTGCACTGAACCCGGAAGCGTTGCACCGAACCCGGGAGAGTTTGAACCGAACGTGAACGGGCGGGATGATCTTCGACAGGTCGACGATCATCCCGTATGGTCAGTTGGTCTGACCAAACGGAAGGGGTGCATCTTGTCAGCCTTCGTTCATCGTTCTGCACTGCGAAACTGCTGGTACCCCGTTGCCGAGGCGAGCGATCTCTCATCAGGGGTCGAGTCGGCGTCTCCTGTCGGCATCCGCCTGCTGGGCGACGATTACGTCGTCTGGCGTTCCTCCGACGGCGAACTGGTCGCCGCGCCCGACCGCTGCCCACACCGAGAGGCACCGTTGTCGATCGGAGAGGTCAAGGACGGCATCCTGACCTGCGCCTACCACGGCTGGGGCTTCGGAGACGACGGCACCTGCGTCTCGGTTCCTTCGTCTGGTCCCGACGCGGTGGTTCCTCCGAGCGCGCACCTTCCCTGTGTCTCTGTCGAGGAACGGTACGGCCTCGTGTGGCTCTGCCCCGGCGAGCCGGCCGGCACACTTCCCGCCATGCCGTGGGACGACGACCCCGCATTCCGTCGAATCAACACCGGCATCGAGCCATGGGCAGTGTCGGCCCCACGCATGGTCGACAACTTCATGGATTTCAGCCACTTCCCGTGGGTCCACACGGGCACCTTCGGAGGCGGCCAGGATCCTGTTGTCCCGAAGCTCGAACTCGAACAACTCGACGACGGCTTCTTCGGCTACGCCTACGAGGTCGACGCGGCGAACCCGGACGAGGCCGTCGTCACCAGCGGCAGCACCGAAGCAGTCGTCCATCGTCACATGTCGACCGGCTTCCATCTGCCGTTCGTCGTCCGCTCGACCATCAGATACGCCGACGGGCTCGAACACATCCTGCTGCTGTGCTCGACCCCGGTCGATGACATCAACTCGCTGTTCACCTTCGTGGTCTGGCGCAACGACGATTTCAGCACCGACCCCCAGGAGATCGTTGCGTTCGATCGGGCGATCGGGGCAGAAGACAAGGCCATGCTGGAACAGATTCCCGGAACCCTCCCCCTCGACCGGGTCGGCCTGGCCAACGTGCAGTCCGACAAGCCATCGGTCGAGTGGCGCCGCCGCTTCGCAGAGCTGCTCGACTCGAGACCATGATGAACCCCAGCCGAGATTCCAGAAACGAACCGTCATGATGGAGCCGAGATCGTGAACCTCGCCAACAAGTACTGCTACTTCTTCGAAGACGAGGAGTTCCGCGAGACCGACCGGCCAGGTTTCCGCCGGCGGGTGATCACAGGCGAGAACCTGCAGCTCTGTTTCTGGCGAATCGCCGGCGGCTCGGAAGGTTCGTTCCTCCACAAACACGATGAGCACGAACAGCTCGGGATCATCGTGCGGGGTGCGCTCGACTTCCGGATCGGCGACGACGATGCCGACGAGACCCGCGACGTCATCGGTGTGCACCAGGCATACCTGGCCCCCAAAGGTGTCTGGCACGGCCAGAGCGTGTTCGTCGGCGACGACGACTTCAACGAATGCTGGATCCTCGACGTGTTCTCACCACCCCGCGATGATCTGCGCGAAGACGAAGGACGTGGCTGATGGCTGACTGGCGCCTTGCGGTCGACATCGGCGGTACGTTCACCGACGTGGTGCTCCTCGATGGAGAGAGCGGCCGTGTCGTCGTCGACAAGACGCTGACCACACCGAGCGCCCCGCTCGCCGGTGTGCGAACTGGAGTCACCCAACTCCTGGCGAAAGCCGGCGTGACCCCTGCCGAGATCACGGCTCCGATCGTGCACGCCACCACACTCATCACCAATGCGTTGATCGAAGGCAAGACCGGCCGCGCCGGTCTCGTCACCACCAAGGGGTTCGGCGACACCCTCCTCATCCGTGACGAGCATCGCTACGACATGTACGACCTCCAGATCGAGTTCCCGGCGCCCCCGATTCCGCGGAATCTCACCTTCGAACTCGATGAGCGCATCGGGGCGCAGGGACAAATCCTCACCGTCCCGAGCGAGGAATCGCTTGCCGTCCTGGCCGACGAACTCCGCGCCGCGCAGGTCGAATCCGTGGCGATCTGCCTCCTCAACTCGTACGTGAATGCCGGCAACGAGACCTTGGTCGCCGACTACCTCCGGACTGCGCTCGATGTACCGGTGTGCATCTCGGCCGAGGTGTCACCGCAGATCCGCGAGTATCCCCGCATGGTCACCACGGCGTGCAACGCCGCAACCATGCCGGTGATCGGGCCCTACCTCGACGAGCTTCAGGCCTGGCTGGCATCGGAGGGCTTCGGCGGTTCGGTGCTCATGATGCTCTCGAACGGCGGGGTCGTCTCCGCCGACGACGCCGCTCGAGGACCGATCCGTCTGGTCGAGTCAGGGCCCGCTGCCGGAGCCCTGGCCGGAAGCTGGTTCGCTCGCCGCCTCGGGGTCGATCGTCTGTTGTGCTTCGACATGGGAGGCACCACCGCCAAGGCCTGCCTGATCGAACACGGCGAGCCCGAGCTGACCAACACGTTCGAAGTGGCGAGGGCCTATCGATTCAAGAAGGGCTCCGGATTCCCCGTATCGGTTCCCTCCGTGGACCTCGTCGAGATCGGCGCCGGCGGCGGCAGCCTTGCCCGCATCGACCAATTCGGCCTGCTGAAGGTGGGGCCGGAATCGTCCGGCGCCGATCCCGGGCCGGCCAGCTATGGCCAGGGTGGCACCATCCCCGCCGTCACCGACGCCGATGTCCTCCTCGGCCTCCTCGATCCTGCAGCGTTCCTCGGCGGCGACATGCCCCTCGACGCATCCCTGGCCGAGGCAGCAGCACAAGTGATCGCCGACGGCCTCGGACTCGACGTCATCGACACCGCGGCCGGAATCCACGAGGTCGTCAACCAGAACATGTCGGCCGCAGCCAGCATGCACGGTGTCGAGATGGGTGTTGATCTACGCGGTGTTCCGCTCATCGCCTTCGGCGGTGCCGGCCCGGTGCACGCATGTGGTGTTGCCGAACTGCTCGAGGCCGACACGGTCGTGTTCCCGGTGAACGCCAGCGTGCTCTCCGCATTCGGCACGCTCGTCTCGCCGGTACGAATCGACCTCGCCCGCTCGCTTCCCCGTCTCCTCCACCTGATGGACGACGCCGATCGTGATGCTCTCCTCGACGAGCTCCGGGCCGAGGGGCGACGGGTCTTGTTGGCTGCTGGTGTTCCCGACGATGCTGTTGTCTTTCGCTACGGGGTCGATGCCCGCTACGCAGGCCAGGGAAACGAGATCACGATCTGGGTCGGTGAAGGTGATGCCTGGCCGGCCACGACGGCGGAGGTCACCGCAGCATTCGAAGCCGAGTATCGGCGTATCTACGGCATGGCGATCCCCGATGTCGCAGTCGAAGCGGTCACCTGGCGGCTGTCGGCATCGGCCACCACCTCGATCGTCGAACCCGATCAGACCCTCGCCCCGGCCGATGGCCCACCTGCTCCGAAGAGCAACCGTCCGATGGTGTTCAGCCGCGGCGTACCCGCAATCGATGCTCCCGTCTATGCGCGAGCCGATCTCGGCGCCGGCGCCACCTTCGATGGCCCGGCCGTTGTCGAGGAGCGCGAAACGACCTCGGTCATCCGCCCCGGTTGGCGAGTCCAGGTGGCTGACGACGGCAGCTTGATCGCGACCAGAACCAAGACCGATGCCATGCCGAACGAAAGCGACGCCGCATGACCACCATCGAAACATCCCGAACTGGATTCGATCCCATCGAGCTCGAGATCCTGTGGCAGTCGTTGATCTCGACCGTCAACGAACAAGCGAGAGCTCTGCAACGTTCGGCCTTCTCGCCCATCGTTCGCGAGGCCGGAGATCTCGCCAACGCGGTGTTCGATCGACGGGGCCGCATGGTGGCCCAGGCGGTCACCGGGACGCCAGGCCACATCAACTCGCTGGCCATCGGCGCGGCGAAGATGCTCGAGGAACACCCCCTCGACACACTCGAACCGGGCGACATCCTCATCACCAACGATCCGTACAAGACCGCAGGCCAGCTCCTGGACGTCACCGTGCTCGTACCTGCGTGGCGTGGCGGCAAGATCATCGCCCTCTTCGGATCCACGATTCACCACACCGACGTCGGTGGCTACGGCATCGGGGCCGGCGGCCGCGATGTGTTCGAGGAGGGTCTCTGGATCCCCATCTGCAAGCTGATGAAGAACGGCGAACGCAACGACGACGTCTGGAAGTTCATCCTCTCGAACGTCCGCCAACCCGACCACATGGCCGGTGATCTCCATGCCCAGATGGCCTCCGGTGAAGTCGGCGCACAACGGCTCAACACCCTCTGCGAGGCGCACGGCCTCGACGACATCGAACAACTGGCCGACGAGATCATCACCCGATCGGAGGCAGCAACTCGCAAGAGCATCAGTGAGTTGCCCAGCGGCACCTACAAAGCGAGCGCGGTTCTCGACCTCGCCGACGGCGCCAAGATCGACATCGTCTGCGCCCTGATCGTCGATGCCGATGCCGGCGAGATCACCGTCGACTACGAAGGCACATCGGAAGCTTCGCCGTGGGGCATCAACGTGGTGATGAACTACACCCACGCCTACACGACCTTCACCGTCCGCTCGGTGTTGAATCCCGACATCCCGAACAACCACGGCAGCCTCGCCCCCATCCTGGTGAAGGCTCCGGAAGGCTCCATCGTCAACGCCGTGTCACCACAGCCGGGAACGGCTCGTCACGTGGTCGGCATGTTCCTCCCGAATGCATTGTTGAAGGCTCTGGCCCAGGTTCGGCCGGAGGCTGCAATGGCCGAAGGCGCCGGGGCGGTGTGGACCATGCAGGTCAACGGCAACCATCCTGATGGCTCACCGTTCATCACCGCCATGTTCACCTACGCCGGCGGTGTCGGTGCCCGGGCCGGCAAGCCCGGCCTGAGTGCCTGCTCGTACCCCACCGGTGTCTCTGCGGTTCCGATCGAAGTCGTCGAAGCGTCGGCCCCGATCCGTTTCCGCGAGAAGTCGCTCCGGCCCGGCTCCGGCGGTGCCGGCGCACAAACAGGCGGGCTCGGTCAGGCAATCGAATTCTCCGTCGACACCGAACGCCCGTGGCAGCTCAACGCTGTCACCAGCCGACTCGCCGATCCGCCCCTCGGCATCTTCGGCGGCGAGGCCGGTGACGCCGGCAGCTTCAAGGTCAACGGTCAGGCCGTACAGACCCAGGCCCGTATCAGTCTGACCGGCGACGATGTCATTCGTCTCGAACTGCCCGGTGGCGGCGGATACGGAGAGCAGATCTAGCCATGCCACCCTCGTCCGCCGCTGCCTCGTTGCAAGGATCGACATCCTTCGCCTCACAGACCTTTGCCGGGCTGTGGGCCGACGCTGTCTCCTCGCACGCGAGCCTGACCTTCCTCGTGTTCGAGGGGCCGACGGGGCACGTGGCGGAATGGACCTATGGCGACTTCGATCACCAGGTCGGTCGAGTCGGAGCGAAATTGTGCGAGCACGGCGTTGCCGAAGGCAGCACGATTCATCTCGCGCTCACGAACTGCCCCACCTTTGTTGCCGTCTGGTTGGCTGCCAACCGCCTCGGCGCAACAATCGTTCCGAGCGACCCGATGGGCACACCGGCAGAGCTCGCCGATCACATCGAACGGACCTCACCGATCGTCGGTTTCTGCTCGGACACCAGAGCCGATGTCTATCGAGCCGCAGCACCTGATGATCTCATCGTCATCGAGATCGACGAGACAGACACCGACTTCCTCCCGTTTGCTGCCGGATCGGGAGGAAGGGCCGAGTTCGCCGACTGGGCCGCCCCGAAACCCACCGACCGGGCTGCAGTGATGTTCACCAGCGGCACGACCGGTCGTCCGAAAGGTGTCGAGATCTCCCAGGCCAACTATGCCTTCGCGGCCAGGACCATGGCAGAAGCAGTGGGCCTGGCCCACAACGATCGCCAACTCGTCGTTCTGCCCCTGTTCCACGCCAATGCCCAGTACTACTCGATTGCTTCTGCCATCTGGGCCGGTGCGTCCGTTGCCCTGATGCACACGTTCTCTGCCAGCGGGTTCCTCCCGCAAGCCGCCCGCCACGGAGCCACGTGCGCCAGCCTCTTTGCCGCTCCCATGCGAATGATCCTGGCTCGGGGTGGCCCGGTCGAGGGCCTCGTGCTTCGGCACTGCTGGTTCGCACAGAATCTCGCAGACGACCAATACGAAACGATCAGCCAATGGTTCGGCGTCCGCCCCCGCCAGCTGTACGGCATGACCGAAACGATCCCTGCCGTACTCACCGACCGCGCCGATCACACCAGGCCTGACTCGATGGGTTTCGTCACCGCAGGCTGTGACGTCGACGTCCACGACGCATCAGGTCAGCCCGTGCCCACGGGTGTGGTCGGCGAGATCGTGGTTCGGGGGGAACCGGGAATCACGTTGTTCGCCGGCTACCTCGATGATCCCCACACGACAGCGTCCAGCTTCCGCGACGGCTGGTTCCGAACCGGTGATCGGGCCACCCGGGATGACACCGGCCGATTCTTCTTCGACGGGCGCCGCTCCGACGTGCTGAAGGTTGCCGGCGAGAACGTGTCCACGGTCGAGGTCGCCGGTGTGCTCACTGCCCATCCTGGCGTGCTCGAGGCCGCAGTCGTCGGCGCACCCGATCCCGTACGCGACGAAGTGCCCGTCGCCTTCGTCGTCGCCGCCGATCGGGCGAACCCTCCCTCGGTCGCCGATCTGCTCGAATGGTGCCGACAGCGCTTGACGAAGGCAAAACAACCCCGTGACATCACCTTCCTCGACGAACTCCCACGCACCAGTGTTGGCAAGATCCGCACCTTCGTGCTTCGAGACCAGACATCCCTCAAACCGAAAGACGAGGTTTCCGCATCGTGACCGACACGCTTCCGACTCCCGTTTCCACACAAGCCGTCTCGATCCAGCAGACGTCGATGCTCACATCGTCGCTGCTCGACAGCCTCGCCGATTCGATCGACGACGTCTCCACTGCTGCAACGCTTCCCCCTGAGCTCTACACCGCAGCCGAGTTCCTCGAGTTCGAGACAGAAGCTCTCTTCATGAAGGAATGGCTCTGTGTCGGCCGAGCCGAGCGAATCCCCGAGGTCGGCGACTGGTTCACCGTCGATCTGGTCGATGAGCCGATCATCATCGCTCGAGACAAGGCCGGCGAGGTCCGGGCCATGTCGGCGGTCTGCCAGCACCGAGCAATGGCCGTGTGTGAAGGCGAAGGCAACGATTCCACCTTCAAGTGCCCCTATCACCACTGGATCTACGGGCTCGACGGGCGTCTGCTCGGCGCTCCTGCCATGGAGCGCACCGAAGCGTTCGACAAGGCCGACTTCGGCCTGCCCAATCTGGCTGTCGAACAATGGATGGGGTTCATCTTCGTGAACTTCGATCCTGCTGCTGCTCCCCTCGCTCCGACCCTCGAGCGCTATTCATCCTTCGTTCACAACTACGACCTCGAACATGCGATCTGTCCTGGCACATTCACCTTGGAGAATCTGCCATGGAACTGGAAGGTGATGTTCGAGAACTTCAACGACGGCTACCACGCCAATCGTCTTCATCAGTACGTCCAGGATTTCTGTCCTTCCTCGATGTCGGCCTTCCCCGTCGCGTGGGACGACGACTCGAACGTGATCTTCAGGACCGCGGGCTACACCCACAAGGACGGCGGTTTCAACGCAACACATCGGGCGATCATGGAGATCTTCCCCGACCTCACCGACGAGGAACGCACTCGCTCGACCTTCGCGTTGATGCCACCGACACTCTGCTTCGGCACCGCTCCCGACCAGTGCTTCTTCTTCCTCGTCCGCCCGACCGGGCCGGAAACGATCGACGTCGAGATCGGCTACATCTTCCATCCCTCGTCGCTGGAGGATCCCCTGTTCGAACAGAAGATGGCACTGTCCGACGCAGGGGTCCAGGTCTTCGTCGACCAGGACCAGGACGCAACAACCAAGGTCCAGCGTGGCCTTCGTTCCCGTTTCGCGCCACGAGGCCGGTACTCGTGGCAAGAAGAGAGTCACATCCAGTTCAACCGCTGGCTGGTCAACCGCTACCGGAACGCGTGGCCAGTTGATGCGTCATGATCCATCCACAGAACGAAACCACCGTTCGCAACAAACCAATCGGTAAGACAACTAGGGGAGTCATTCCATGTCCAGAAGTGTCCTGAAGTTCCTGGCGCTGTTGTTCGCGCTCATGATGGTCGCCGCCGCCTGCGGCAGCGACGATGACGATGCCTCGGGTGAAACCGAGACGACCGAGGCAACCGAGACCGAAACCACCGAGGCAGAAGAAGCCGAAGAAGAAACAACAACAACCGAGGCGATGGAAGAGGCACCGGACGAGATGGTCGCCGCGTTCGACGCCAACGGCGACGGCTCCATCACGATCGGTGTCGCAGCCGCTGGTCCTGCCAACGACGGTGCCTACTACCAGGCCGTCGTTGATGCCGCGACGCAGGTCTCGATCGACAATGGGTTCAACGACCCGATCGTGGTCGACGAGATCGAGGCGGCCGACGCAGCGACCGCACTCAGCGACCTTGCCGCGCAGGTCGACATCGTGATCGTCGGAGCCTCCGAGATCGCTGAGCCGCTCGGCGATCTCACCGAGGAATTCGCCGACGTGTTCTGGTACTGCAACTGCGGTGCCGGCTTCCCCGAGACACCGGGCCTGGCCCAGAGTCTCGACGACGGCTCCGAGATCGCTTACACCACTGGCGTGGCAACAGCGCTTCTGATGGCAGAAGGTGAGGGCACCGACGTCAGCTTCATCGGTTGCTGTGAGCTCGGCTTCGAGAACGAGTTCTTCCTGGCCTTCGAACTCGGTCTCACCAACACGAATGCTGACTACAGCGTCACCTACGTGCCGACCGGCGACTTCCCGTTCGACTTCGACAATGTTGCCAACGCCACCGAAGCGCTGAACAACGC
>Ga0316204_10011917_pt1 | contig 10747 bp, 7 predicted proteins | sample 6monrhotite_MG_2_FD_205661 | JGI IMG/M metagenome (GOLD analysis project Ga0316204, IMG submission 205661) | Microbial mat bacterial communities from mineral coupon in-situ incubated in ocean water Damariscotta River, Maine, United States -... | ecosystem: Environmental > Aquatic > Marine >... | reverse complement strand
TAAAGGATGATTTGAAGCCCTTAAAACTGTTTTAATTTTTGAAAGCTCATCAAAAGTGAGCTCTTCTCCTTTATAAATTAATTGAGTCTTATCATTAGAGGTTATTGTTCCTGTCTTATCAAAAATCACAGTGGTTATTTTAGCCATTTTCTCAATGGTTTCAGCATTCTTTAAATAGAAATTTTTATATCCAAAAATTCTCAAAATATTACCTATTGCAAATGGAGCTGACAATGCTAAAGCGCAAGGACAAGCAATTATGAGTACTGCTGTTACAACGTTAATTGTCATTGCAGCATTATAGAAATACCAAAATATACCTGCAACAAAAGCTATTATTAAAATTGCGATAGTAAAATATTTACTTATTGAATCGGTAATGTTTTTAATTGTTATCTCATTCTCTTCATTAAAAATATCATTACTCCATAATTGAGTTAAATAACTCTGTGAAATTGTATTTAAAACATCCATTTCAATGGCTCCCGCCGTTTGCTTTCCTCCAGCAAAAATTTTATCGCCAGATTCTTTCGTAACAGGCACAGATTCTCCAGTTACAAAGCTGTAATCAATTGCTGCATTTCCATTTATTAATATTCCATCCACAGGAATTAATTCTTCATTTCTTATTAATAGACGATCGCCTTTTTGAATATCTTTAACCGGTAAACTCTCTTCAATACCATTTACTATTTTTGTTACGGCTATTGGAAAATATGACCTATAGTCTCTTTCAAAAGATAGGAAGTTATAGGTTTTTTGTTGAAAAAACTTTCCTAATAGTAAAAAAAGAACTAATCCTGTTAAACTATCAAAAAATCCTGCACCAATTTGTAATATTATTTCAACAGAACTCCTTATAAATAATACAGAAATTCCTAAAGCTATTGGAACATCGATATTCAACATTTTATGCCTAAGACCTTTGTAAGCTGAAATAAAATAATCTTTTGCAGAATAAAACACTACCGGAACTGCCATTATAAACATTAACCATCTAAACAAGGGTTTGTACTGGTCTAACCAAAACTCATCTGCTGTAAAATATTCTGGAAATGATAACAACATAATATTTCCAAACGAAAAAGCTGCTAAAGAAACCTGATAGATTAACGTACGATCAACTTTAGAATTCTTTGCATCCGCATCCTCTAAACTTATATAGGGTTCATATCCTATTGAAGTGATTAGTTCTACCAATTTTTTTAAACTTGTAAGTTTATTTTTATAGGTAATTCTAATTGTTTTCAGAGGAAAATTTACCATTGATGTTGAAACACCATCATTTAGCTTATTCAAATTTTCCAATACCCATATACAAGAACTACAATGAATACTTGGAATGTAAAATTCTACAACCGAAGTTTCGCCATCATCAAATTCTACTAACTTCTGTATAATTTCTTCATTATCTAAATAATTATACTTTCCCTGAATATCCTTTGGAATTGTTCCAGGAGTTGCTTCTAAATCATAATAACAACTTAATTCATTAGCGTTTAATATTTCATAAACAGTTTTACAACCATTGCAACAAAATATTTTTTCAGCAAAAACAACAGGTTTTTTTCCACAATCAGCACCACAATGATAACAATTATTCGAACTCATAAATTAATTAAATGGTTTACAAAACTATTCATTTATTGCCTTAATAAAATGATAAATATCATTTATTTTTGTACATTTGCCGCACTTACCGCTAAGCCTAAAAATTAAAGTATATGTCGAAATGTGGACAATGCATTATTAAAAGATTAAACCCGCTTAAATGCCTAACTCATGACGAGTTGGAGAAATTCTCTGATCATAAAACATCTATTTTTATAAAAAAAGGTGAAAATTTAATGACTGAAGGAAACGCAATTAATGGTTTATATTGTATTAGAGATGGTAAAGGAAAACTCACTAAACTTAGTACAAACGGTAAAGAGCAAATAATTAAATTTGTTAAAGGAGGTGATATACTAGGTCAGCGTTCTATATTAAGTGACGAACCAGTTGGTCTAAATGCAACAGCTTTAGAGGATATGCACGTTTGTTTTATTCCAAAACAAGATATTTTAGACACAATTAAAGATAATGGTCAATTTTCATTAAATATTATGAAAATAATTTCACACCAATTAAATGAAGCTAATATTTTAGTTTCGCAAATGGCTCAAAAACCTGTGAAAGAGAGATTGGCAGAAACGTTAATTCATTTAGAAGAAATTTTTGGTATTGACAATGAAGGTTGTATTGATGTTACTTTAACAAGGGAAGAAATAGCAAATACTATTGGAACAGCAACTGAATCTGCAATTCGATTATTATCAAATTTAAAAAAGGAAGGCATTATTAACTTAATCAATAAAAAAATAAAAATTATTGATAAAAGTTCTCTTAAAAATATGTCTGAAGGTTATTGATTTCACTTTATAATAGAAAAAGGCTTTTAGATGTATCTAAAAGCCTTTTTCTATTTAAACGAAATATTATTTTTTAAACCATCATTTTAGCTGCAATTCTTTTATAAATTCCTTTTTCTAGCTTCTCGCGAATTGCTGAAAAAGATTCTATAGTTTCTTTTACATCTGTTAAAGTATGAGTGGTTGTTGGTATTAATCTCAAAATAATTAATCCTTTAGGAATTACCGGATAAACCACTATTGAACAAAAGATACCATAATTTTCGCGTAAATCATTTACCATAGCCATTGCTTCAGGTATATCACCCTCTAAAAATACCGGTGTTACACACGTGTTTGTTTTCCCTATGTTAAATCCATTATCTTTTAAACCATTTTGTAAAGCATTTACATTTTCCCATAGTTTTTCTTTAAGTTCAGGCATTGTTCTAAGCATATCTAAACGCTTTAGAGCACCTTTAACCATTGGCATTGGTAAAGATTTTGCAAACATTTGAGAACGCATATTGTACTGTAAATACTGAATTATATCCTTATCTGCAGCAAAAAATGCTCCAATACCTGCCATTGATTTCGCAAAAGTTGCAAAATAAACATCTATATCTTTCTGAACTCCTTGTTCAAATCCTGTTCCCTTTCCATCTTTTCCTAAAGTTCCAAAACCATGAGCATCATCAACTAAAAGTCTAAAATTAAATTTACTTTTTAAGGCTACAATTTCTTTTAATTTTCCTTGCTCTCCACGCATTCCAAAAACTCCCTCTGAAATAACAAGAATACCTCCTCCTGTTTCATCTGCAATTTTTGTAGCTCTATGTAAGTTTTTTTCTAAACTTTCAATATCATTATGCTGAAATGTAAAACGCTTACCTGGGTGCAATCTAACTCCATCAATAATACAAGCGTGCGCATCCATATCATAAACTATGACATCGTTTTTACTTACTAATGCATCAATTGCAGAAACCATACCCTGATAACCAAAATTAACTAGATATGCGGCCTCTTTTTCTACAAAAGCTGCACATTCTCGCTCCAATTGTTCATGATATTTAGTATGTCCTGACATCATTCTAGCTCCCATTGGGTAAGCCATTCCATATTCTGCTGCAGCTTCAGCATCAGCTTTTCTAACTTCAGGGTGATTCGCCAAGCCTAAGTAATCGTTAATACTCCAAGTAATTACATCTTTACCATTAAATTTCATTCTATTGGAAATCTCACCTTCCAATTTAGGAAACACATAATACCCTTCAGCTTGTTTGGCCCATTTTCCTAAAGGCCCTTTATCTTTAACTATTCTTTCAAATAAATCTCTCATTCTTTAAATTGTTTTGAGTAAAATGTACTTTTAAATTACTTTTACTTAATACTGCAAAGTACGGTATTTTTTTTATGCTATTCAAATGTTAATGTTACAAAAAAAAGAGGTTAAAAATAAATTTTTAACCTCTTTTTTTTAATTAAAAATGAATTACTTAATATATTCTACTTCAGAATGTGCTTGTTTTTGTGTATCAAAAAAACCTTGCTCTTTCATCCAATCATCACTATATATTTTTTCCATATATCGAGATCCATGATCTGGTAAAATAAGGACAACTTTTGAATTTTCATCAAACATTCCTTTCTCAGCATATTGAATTGCAGCTTGCACAACCGCTCCACTCGTATAACCAGTAAAAAGGCCTTCAGTAAGCGCTAATTCTCTTGCTCTATGAGCAGCAGCTTCATCCGTAACTTTCTCAAAAACATCAATCAAATCAAAATTAGTAGCTGTAGGAATTAAATTTTTACCTAACCCTTCAATTCTGTAAGGATAAATTTCATTTTTATCAAATTCTTTTGTTTCATGAAATTTCTTCAAAATTGAGCCAAAAGCATCAACTCCTAAAGTTTTAATCGATGGATTTTGTTCTTTTAAATATTTTGATACGCCTGAAATAGTCCCACCTGTCCCACTAGCAGCAATTAAATGAGTTATTTCACCATTTGTTTGCTCCCAAATCTCAGGACCTGTTGAACGATAATGAGCATCTCCATTTAATTCATTAAAATATTGATTAATATAAATTGAATTGGCTGTTTCTCTATGCAAACGCTTTGCTACTTCATAATAAGATCTTGGGTCATCGGCGGCCACATGTCCAGGACACACATATACCTTTGCTCCCATAGATTTTAGCATGTTAATTTTACCTTTAGAAGCTTTAGAATTAACAGCTAATATGCACTTATAACCTTTAATGATACTAACTAATGCCATACTAAAACCAGTATTTCCAGAAGTTGTTTCAATTATTGTGCTTCCTTCTTTTAAAATTCCTTTTCTTTCTGCATCTTCAATAATATGCATAGCAATTCTGTCTTTCATAGAATGTCCAGGATTAAATCCTTCGTACTTAACATAAAAATTACCAATAAGATTTTTTGTGATTTTATTTAACTTAATTAGAGGAGTATTTCCAACAAGGTCTAAAATATTTTTACTTATACCTGTATTTTTTCTCATTTTTTTGAGTTTAATTCAAAAATGAATTATGATTAATAAACTATAACGTGCAAATTTAATAATTTTTTTTTAAACTTTTATGTAACCTTCTAAACCTAGAATAAAACTATAATCTCTAGCTATTTCTTTAAGGGAATCAAATCTACCAGAAGCACCTCCATGCCCCGTATTCATATCGGTATGCATAATCAAAATATTTTTATCAGTTTTTAATTCTCTTAATTTTGCAACCCATTTTGCTGGCTCAAAATACTGTACTTGAGAATCATTTAATCCTGTGGTTATTAGCATACTAGGATAATCCTGTTTAGTAACATTGTCATATGGCGAATACGATTTCATATAATCATAAAATTCCTTCTCATTTGGGTTTCCCCATTCATCGTATTCACCTGTTGTAAGCGGAATACTATTATCTAACATAGTTGTAACTACATCAACAAATGGAACCGACGCCAATATCCCATTAAATAAATTTGGGTTTATATTTATTACTGCTCCCATTAATAACCCTCCTGCAGAACCACCACTTGCATACAAATGGCTTGGTGAAGTATAATTTATATCTAATAAATGTTTGGCACAATCAATAAAATCTGTAAATGTGTTTTTTTTGTTCAATAATTTACCATCTTCATACCATTTTCTACCCAAATATTCACTTCCTCTAACGTGTGCAATAGCAAAAATATATCCTCTGTCCAACAAACTTAAACGTGTTGAACTAAAGCTAGCATCAATGGTATGACCATAAGAGCCATAACCATATAAAAGCAATGGTGTTGTTTTTGTTAGTACTGTATTTTTATGATAGACTAATGATATAGGAATTTTAGTTCCATCAACAGCTGTTGCCCATAAACGCTCACTTTTATAATTTTTTTTATCAAAATTACCTCCTAAAACTTCATGCTCCTTTTTTATATCCTTAGTTCTTGTTACAACGTTAAAATCAATTACAGAGCTAGGAGTTGTCATTGAATTATAACCATATCTAATAATATTGGTATCAAATTCAGGATTAAAATACACACCTGCAGCATAGGTTTCTTCTTCAAAAGGAAGGTAATAATCTTCAGTTGAATCCCAACGCATAACTCTAATTTTATTCAGCCCATGCGTTCGTTCTTCAATAACTAAAAAATCTTTAAATATAGAAATATCTTCAAGTAAAACATCCTTTCTATGAGGAATTACATCTACCCAATTCTCTTTCAACGTATTATTTAATGAAGTTTTCATTAATTTAAAATTGGTTGCATCATCTTTATTAGTAAGAATATAAAAGTGTTCATTATAATGTGCCAAACTATACTCCAGATATCGCTCTCTTGGCTGAAACACCTTAAATTTACCAATTGGATTATTAGCTTCTAAAATTTGATATTCTGTAGCTACTGTGCTGTGAGAACCTATAATAATATATTTTTCAGATTTTGATCTGTAAACATAGGTGCTATAAGCTTCATCTTTTTCGTGAAAAATTTCAACATCTAATGCTGGATCAGTTCCTAAAACATGTCTAAATATTTTCTCGCTTCTTAATGTTACAGGATTTTTTTGAGTATAAAAAACCGTTTTATTATCACTCGCCCAAGATGCACTTCCTGTTGTATTCTCAATTTTTTCAGGAAAAATTTCACCTGTTACTAAATTTTTAAATTGCAGAGTGTATTGCCGTCTACTTATGGTATCCACACCAAATGAGACTAATTTGTTATTTGGACTTACTGATAAACCTGATAGTCTAAAATAATCGTGTCCTTTAGCTAATATGTTTACATCAAATAAAATTTCCTCTTTTGCGGATAAGGATTCTTTTTTTCTAGAAAAAACAGGATACTGTTTTCCTTTTTCAAAACGAGTTAGATAGTAAAAATTATTCTTTTTATATGGGACAGACTCATCATCTTCTTTTATTCGAGACTTCATTTCCAAGAATAAATCTTCTTGAAACTTTTTTGTATGAACAGTTTTTAACTCATAATATTCATTTTCAGCATTGAGATAATCAATAACTTTAGGATTTTCTTTATCATTAAGCCAATAATAATTATCTATTCTTATATCACCATGAATTTCTAATTTCTTTTCAATCCTTTCAGCTATTGGTGCTTTTGTATTATTCTCTAACATTTATTCTATATAAATTTCTGCTGGGCAAAAATAGACTATTTGTGAGTCAATATCTGAATTTTCGATAATATTAATGTAACAATTAATACGTTAAAAATATCTTCAATAACTCTATTAGTTTTATTCCTCAAAAAAATCTTCTTTAAACCCAATTAAATATACTTTTTCCTGCGCTCTTGTAATTGCAGTATACAACCATCTTAAATAATTAATATTTTGACCTTCAGGTAAATATGGCTGCTCAATAAATACAGTTTTCCATTGGCCACCTTGAGATTTATGGCAAGTAACTGCATATGAAAATTTAACTTGTAAAGCATTAAAATATTTACTGTTTTTGACACCTAACAATTGTTTGTATTTAGATTTTTCATGTGAAAAATCCTTTCCTACTTCATGGTATAATCTATTGGAGTCTTCATACGAAAGTGATGGTGATTCAGAAGTAAGTGTATCTAATAATAAAACTGTTTCGAATGGTTTTTGATTTGGATAATCAATCATACGCACTTTTACTTCGGCAAAATTAAAACCGTATAATTCTTTAATATTAAAGATTTCTAATATCTCGCAAATATCCCCATTTGCTATAAAACCAGCTTCGCTTGAGTCTTTCAACCAAAAATAGTTGTTCTTAACAACCATAACATAATCGCCCGTTGAAATCTCATTTTCCTGACCTCTTATTTTGCTTCTAATTTGCTGATTGTATTGATTCGCTCTTTTATTAGATCGAACTATAAAAGCAGTATCCTCAACTCCAATATGATCATAAGCAGTTGTTATTGCATCTTCAATTTCATAACCATCTATTAGTCTAATTAAATCAGGAAAACCTAATCGAAACTTAAAATTAGAAAACCCGTTATTACCCAAAATTAAGCGAAGTTCAGTAGCATTTAATAAAATTCCTGAATCTTCATGCTGACGCATTACTTCACTCAATTCAATTTCCGTAATATTTTTATTGTAATTAAGCGCTAATTTATTTGCATCTAATGCCGGACTTATATCTAACTTAACTGGTGGTAATTGTGCGGTATCTCCAATAAGTATTAATTTACAATGCACTCCAGAATACACGTAAGACATTAAATCATCTAGTAATGAGCCATTATCAAATAATTTTGATCCCACTGGTGAATCAGGAATCATAGACGCCTCATCAACTATAAATAATGTATTTGTATGTTTATTTGTTTGCAATGTAAAATCCACTCCACCTGCTTTATTTTTTTTTGGAAAATAAATTTTTTTATGAATTGTAAATGCTTGTCGTTTAGAATATCCTGATATAACTTTTGCTGCTCTACCAGTTGGAGCAAGCAAAACTGCCTTTTTACCAGCTCGCCATAAATTATTGACAACTGTACTAATTGTAGTGGTTTTACCGGTTCCTGCATAACCTTTTATCAAAAATAAAGCGTCAGTATCATTTCCGAAAATAAATTCAGATAATTTAATTAATAACACATCTTGAGAATTTGTAGGCTCGAAAGGGAATTTTTCTATAATTTCTTGGTAAAATTCAGGCGCAGATTTTGTCATATTTAAAATAAATGTCAAATATACAAATTGATTTATGCCTAAAAATTTTTCTCATTAAAAAAAATTTGTAGATTTGCGTACACACATATAAAAACAATTAAATTATGACCTTTTTGATTATATTAGCTGGTATTGTAGTTACTGGTTTTTTAGCTTATGCAATTGTAAATTTTATTCCAAGAAAATTGCATTGGATTGTTTCAATCGTTTTAATTGCACTAGCTGCATTTTTGGTTTATAAAATCAATTTTGAAATTCAAAAGCCTGTTCAATTTAATAAAGAGAAAAAAATTAGGTATGCAGCAGTAATTCAGAAAATGAAAATTCTTCGTGATGCGCAAGTTGCCCATAAGAAAGTTACGGGTAGATATACTGCAAATGGTGAAGGGTTAATTCAGTTTATTGACACTGCTCAATTTGCATTAACACAAACTAGAAACGTTCCTAAGACTATTGATGTTGGTGGTGGTATTACCAAAGAAATTGAAGAAAGAGTTGTTGATACAATTGGATATGAAGCTGTAAAACTTCGATTTGCAGGATTAGACTATAAAAATATGTTAAACATTCCTGGTACTGATCAAAAGTTTAAAATTGAAATTGGTGAAATAGAAAAAATAGCCGGTTTAAAAGCTCCTGTATTTGAAATAAAAGTTGATAAAGCTCTTATTTTAAAAGGAATGGATTATAATTTAATTAAACAAGAGAAAGAAGCAATTGGTGGAGAGGAAGTTAGAGGAGAGTTTATAAGAGTTGGTTCTTTGGGTGAAGTTAGTGAAGATGGTAATTGGCCTCCATTCTATGATAAAGGAGATAATCAAGATAACGAATAAAAACGTAGATTTTTTAAATCTGCAAGAAAATCATTTATCCATCCAACTTAGTTTGGATGGATTTTCTTTTTGTATATATAATAAAATTCTCGAGAAAATAGGCGTATTTGGAGTATACAAATTTGAAAATTGCACTTCTCCTTATAAACATTTAGAATTCTTAGAAAAGTTATATCTGCAAGAGCCACTGCTAAGGAACAAATATAATTCTGTTAGTGTTGTTCATTCTAACAATTTAGTTACTCAAGTCCCTAGTGCATTTTTAGATAGAAGTAATTTATCTAAATATCTAGAGCATACTGTAAAAGTTCTTGAAAACGATTATATTACTATTGATGAAATATATAATTCTGATATAGTGAATGTATACATACCGTTTATAAATATCAATAATTTTTTGTTAGATACATATGGAACGTTTGTATATAAACATTCATCAACCGTTTTAATAGAGAAATTATTGAATTTTTATAAACATAAAGAAGATGATTTTTGCTTTGTAAACGTAGCTTCAAATAAATTTGAAATAGTTGTTCTTGAAAAAGGAAAATTTATTTTGTATAATTATTTCAATTTTTCAACAAAAGAAGATTTCATATACTATATCTTATTTATAGCTGAACAGCTTGATTTAAATCCTGAAGAATTTAATTTAGTTCTTTTAGGTGACATTGAGAAAGATTCTGAATTATATACTATATTATTTCAATACGTTAGAAACATTAATTTCTATAAACCAACCTATTTCCCTTCAGAAATAGAGCCTATTTCAACTCACTCACATTTTACATTATTAAATCAATTATAAAAAATGCGAATCATATCAGGAAAGCATAAAAGTAAACGTTTAACCGCTCCAAAGAATTTACCTGTTAGACCAACAACTGATATGGCAAAAGAAGCTTTGTTTAACATCCTTAACAATGCATACTATTTTAATAATATTAGTGTATTAGATCTTTTTTCCGGAACCGGAAATATAAGTTTTGAATTTGGCTCTAGAGGCACAGAAAATATTACTGCTGTAGACAAACATTTTGGCTGCATAAAATATATAAATGCAACTTCTAAAGAGCTCGATTTATCCATACATACTACAAAAAGTGACGTGTTTAAGTTTTTAGAAAAATGTACTGCAAAATTTGATATTATTTTTGCAGATCCACCATATGAATTTGAGCTCAATTTATTCGAAAAAATAGTGGATCTAATTTTGAATAACGACCTATTAAATGACGATGGAATGTTGATTGTTGAACACTCTAAACATACTGATTTATCAGGTCATCCATTCTATAGTTACTCTA
>Ga0316204_10011915_pt1 | contig 10750 bp, 11 predicted proteins | sample 6monrhotite_MG_2_FD_205661 | JGI IMG/M metagenome (GOLD analysis project Ga0316204, IMG submission 205661) | Microbial mat bacterial communities from mineral coupon in-situ incubated in ocean water Damariscotta River, Maine, United States -... | ecosystem: Environmental > Aquatic > Marine >... | reverse complement strand
CACCGCGATTTAAAACCTGATAACATCATGATAACAGATGAGCATCAGGTAAAAGTGCTTGATTTTGGAATTGCACAATCGTTAAGTAACCCGATGGCAATAAAATCAAATATTGATGAAGAAGATGAAAATAAGCACTCTGGATTTACCAAACAAGGGTCTTTAGTCGGAACCATTCGTTACATGAGTCCAGAACAAGCCAGAGGAGAGCCATTATCAACAGCCAGTGATATTTATTCTTTAGGAATCATTATTCAAGAACTTTTTAGTCATGAAAATGCCTATGAGGCAACTGAAACAGTCGAATTACTTGATAGTGTTCAAAGAGGAGAAACATCTGATTTCACTTGTACATTCAAGCCGATCACAAAACTCATTCAAAATTTATGTCAATTACTGCCTGAAAACAGACCATCTGCATCTGATGTTTGTGTTGAAATTGAAAATATTATTTTGGCCCCAAAAAAGAAAAAAAAGAGAATTTTACAAATTATTGGCTTGTTTATTATTACTGGATTAATTGTTGTCATGGGTTTACAGTGGCGTGAATCAATGATTATTAACAACAGTTCAGAATTGGCCAAAACCTATACTGATAATATTAATCAGTTGGTGCGTGAGGCTGAACAAATTTATGTTCTTCCAAAGCATAATATAAAATCTGAAATAGAACAAGTTTTAGAAAGAGGGACTCAATTGTATATTCAGATTGATAATGACACGTTGTTGACTGAAAAAGACCGAACACAATTACATGGCCTTATTTATTTAGAATCTGAAGATTTTGAAACCGCAGTAGATTTTCTTGAAAGATCCAATGCCAACCCAAACCTTTTAGCCCGCGCATGGATTGGTTTATACATAGATAAAACTTCAGATTATTCATCAATCTATGGTGTATCCAAAGCTTTACAAGCCGAAGAATTAAGAGAGAAATACTTAACCCCAGCGATAAAATACATCAACAATACTACCCAACCAAACGCTGTACATGAAGCCTTTAAAATTGCACTCACAGAGTCATTAGATGCTGGCCTTGTCCTTTTAAATGAAATTATACATGAACAAAGTTGGGATAAAAAAGCAATAAGACTCAAGGCAGAAATACTATTAACTCAAGCAGATACCGCTATTCAAGCTGGTAATTGGGACACAGCCAAAAGCCTATATTTGCTCAGCATTGAAAATTTTGAACAAGCCACTGAAATGGCCAGAAGTTATCCTGAAAACTATCTTGGCCTGTGCCAAGTTAATAATATATTGCTCTTTGATGGCATTCAAAGAACAGGTCAAGACATTGAATTGCATTCCCGAAAAGCGATCCAAGCCTGTGAAAATTATTTAATTACTTTTCCAGGTGATGAATTTGCCATTAATTTATTGGCAAGGATTCATCTCATAATGGCTCAAGGAGAAATATTGCATGATTTTAACCCAATGCCGCATATTGATAAAGCAGAAAAATGGATACTCCAATCAACCGATACTGGTGATGATTATGGAGCATTGTGGACAAAAGCACTTTTTCATAATATAAAGGCCATGCATTTACTTAATACTGGCCAATTAGATAACACAGACATTAAGTTAGCCATTGATTACTATAAAAAATCGATTATGCTTGCACCATCTAACCAATCTTATCTGAGTTCTGACTTAATATCTGCTTTTGCCTTACAAGCTGATTTTTTGTTTAGAAAGAATCTTGAGATCATACCAACTATAACAAAGGCGGAATATATTTTTGAGCAATCAATAAATAACACATCACTACTCATCGGTGACAAGAGAGAATTCTACCTCGACATGGCTTCGGTCTATTTCGTCCAACTAAAATATGATTATATTAATGGCGAAAATATTGCACAAATAGGTGAAAAATTACTAGAACTCTTCGAATTGGCCACTAATGAATTATTGGTCGAACCCAAAGTAGAGTTGAATATTGCCAATGTACATTTGCTTTTAGCAGAATCGCAAATTGATGCTTCGGATATCAACTCAGTCAAGCACCATTTAACATCGGCAAATCAATCTATTGAAAAAACAGAGATGATTAATGCGAATCATCCAAATTTATTGCTCTCTAAATTATGGTTACAATCATTGTATGCTCATTTAGACAATGAAAAATATACCGTCACCGACAAGATGTTTTTGCAAATCAGTGCGGAGATGCCAAATAATGACGAAATTAATTTCCTGTGGGCGAAGTACTTATTAACAAAATCACAGAAATCAACAAACCAAATTGAAAGAATTGCATTAATTGAGACAGCAAAAAATAAAATTCAAAAAGCCTTAAGAATTGATTCTAGTAATAGATTTTACTTGAGGTTAGAAGAAAAACTTAACAGCATATAACTCCAATTGAATTTATTGGATATATCTAAGATCAATAATTAATTATCACTACATTATATGTATTATTTCATGCAACGATTCGATATTAAATTAAAATCTATTCTGGCTTAGCTACAGGCGGAATAAATTTATGCAATAAGAACCCTAAGAAGAAGAACAATAACCCCAATATGATCGGCATAATTGTGCCAATATTAATCCCTGAACTAATAACAGTAGTCTCAGGCTCACCTGATTTGACAAATACAGTGACTTTCTTACCAGATGAATAATCAGAAGTTTTTAACCATTCCCTGGCTTCAGATTTTTCATTAAACCCTCCTTCAACAGTATTACCTGTGCCCAATGAGAATCGGCTATTCTCATAGGTTTTACCATCCACATCGTAGGCATAAGTGATTTCAATTCTGTAAACCAAATGTCTTTGTGTTGCGCTACCTGTATTAGATAAAGTGGCTGGGATTCGTGTACTAATAATTGTTCCCTCTACTTGCTCCCAACTTTTACTTGCCATCGCTACCGCTATAAAATAAACCCCAAACCCTATCATTATTAGGCCCAGAATCATTAATCCTTTGTATATTTTTATCATTGAAGTATCTCAAGTAGCACAATATTTAATTATAGGTCTAAGTATCAATATTAGCAAATGAGAAATTTAATTACTAAAAATCACCAATATAATCTGGTTCGGGAAGCTCCTTTAAAACCACAACCTTGATTGATGAGAGACCAGCTACATGGGCTTTAGCCATTCGATGAAGACCATCCAATACGCCAAATTCAGGATTAATGATGATAGGAAAGGACAAATCAGCTTTCTCAACTCTTTGATAATGCTGGATAAATGCTCTTATTGTCGGCTCATTTTTGCCATGAAACCAAGCATTTTCATCCAGATATTCATTAAGTTCACTTAACTCAATATCAACTACTGGCAATTTTTTAGTAGCCTTTACCAAGCTCTGAATAAACCAAGTATGACGCTCACCATTAACCTGTGTACAGAACTTCCCATAAAACCCAACAGGCATATTCGAAACAGTTTCAGCACTTGTTTTAATTTTATTCATCACCTGTCTCGGTTAATGATTATATGCATTACCACGCGGAGCGTGGGAACGAGATTAAAACGAGTTTTCAATCCGTAAATGATACTTTTTTAGAAATGAGACTCATACACGAAAGTATTAATTAATGGGTTAGTTTGCGTTAGAAACCCTCAAGGTCAGTGCTTGGAAATATGAGCCATTACAGTTAGTGATTATTTATCAAGTGCTGAGATTGAGGGTTTATGACGTGAAATAACCCATTAATTCATGAGCATGCCGCCGTTGACGTGTAACGTCTCGCCGGTGATGTAGTCACCCATATTGGATGCCAAAAAAAGCACAGCATTGGCAATATCTTGCGCTTGGCCCAATTTACCCAATGGCACATCTTTCATTAATGCTTCCTTATTGGCATCATCCATGTCCTTGGTCATATCTGTTTGTATAAATCCGGGTGCAATGACATTTACTGTGATGTTTCTTGAGCCTATTTCTTTGGCCAGTGACTTACTAAAACCAATCAAACCGGCTTTGGCTGCTGCGTAGACAGATTGTCCTGGGTTGCCCATTGATCCAATGACAGATCCGATTGTAATGATACGGCCAGTCTTAGCTTTCATCATGGGCCTTATACAGGCTTTACTCATGCGGTAAACGGATTTCAAGTTGGTGTCCATTAGCCAATCCCACTCGTCATCTTTTAAACGCATTAAAAGGTTATCTTTGGCAACCCCTGCATTGTTAACCAATATAGTTGGCAATGTTTTTGCCGTTTTTAAGTCGCTCATTAAAGTGGCTATTGAATCCGCATCGCTTACATTTAATACCTTGCCTGTTCCACCTGTGCCCAATCTTTCTGATATGGCTGCAGCTCCTGCTTCACTGGTTGCTGTTCCTATGACATAGGCACCTGCTGCTATTAAAGTATCTGCAATTGCAGCACCAATGCCTCTAGATGCACCAGTGACCAATGCGACTTGGTTTTCTATGCTAATGTTCATTATTCTTCTGCTCCAAGGGCTTTATCGAAGCCTTTTGTTGTATTTAAACTGTTAATATTCCATGCACGATTGGTGCGTTTAGCCAAACCAGATAAAACTTTATTGGGGCCACACTCGGTAATATTTATAATATTATTTTCCATAAGAAATTGATTTGTCTGACTCCATTTTACAGACTTATATAGCTGCTCTACCAAAGCTTTTTTGATTTCATTTGGTGAAATATGTGGCAATACATCAACATTGTGAATGACTGGAAAATCTGGAGATTTAATATTGACTGTTTCTAGGTCTTCAGCTAATTTTTCTGCTGCTGGTTGCATTAATTGGCAATGAGATGGAACACTTACCGGTAATGGCATGACTCTTTTGGCACCTTTCTCCTTGGCCAATTCACTGGCTTTCTCAACAGCCTCTTTGGCGCCAGAAATAACCACTTGTCCTGGTGAGTTAAAATTTGCAGCACTGACATTTCCACCAGAATCGGCTTGTTGGCATAAATCAACGACTACATTATCATCCAAACCCAACACTGCTGCCATGGCACCTGTGCCTTCTGGAACAGCTTGTTGCATGTATTGGCCGCGTTTGTGAGTTAGTAGCACAGCGTCTTCAAAATCTAATGCACCCGCACAAACCAAAGCGGAATATTCACCCAAGGAATGTCCTGCCATATAGGTTGGTCTAATTTCAGATTGTTCATTCCAAAGGTTCCATATCGCAACTGACGTGGTCAATAATGCAGGTTGGGTATATTCTGTTAAGTTGAGCAAGTTATGCGGATCTCTTGCGACCATTTCAAATAAATCAACATTCAATATATCGCTTGCTCTGGAAAACTGGTGCTGAATTTGTGGATATTTTTCAAATAAATCATCTAGCATGCCCACAGCTTGTGAGCCTTGCCCTGGAAAAACAAATGCAAGGTTTTTCATTTTGTGCCCCTTAATTATTAATAAGTTAGTATTTTAGCAATGCAGAACCCCAGGTGAATCCTCCACCAAAAGCTTCTAAAAGTACAGTTTGGCCACGTTGTATTTTCCCTGAACGAATGGCGGCATCTAATGCCATAGGAACAGATGCCGCAGATGTATTTCCTGTTTTATCAACATTAACAACCACATTATCCATACTCATTTTTAATTTTTTCGCTGTCGCAGAAATGATTCTTAAATTGGCTTGATGAGGTACCAGCCAATCAATTTCTGTTTTATCCATGTTATTGTGAGCCAAAGTTTCATCGACTATGCGTCCTAATGTTTTTACTGCCACTTTAAATACTTCGTTGCCTTTCATAGAAATGGCGATGTCTTCTTCTTTAAACCCTGTTGAGGGTCCAACATTGGTTTTTAATAAATCGGCATAATCACCAGTTGCATGGATATGTGTTGATAGTACGCCTGGTTCTTCGCTGGCAGTTAAAACAGCAGCACCAGCTCCATCACCAAATAATACGGCTGTGGTTCTGTCTTCCCAGTTTAATATTCGAGTTAATGTCTCAGCACCAACAACCAAAACATTTTTGTGGCTTCCAGATTTGATGAATTTGTCGGCAACACTGAGTGCATATATAAAACTACTGCATGCAGCGTTTACATCAAAAGCGCCAATTTCTTTAATGCCCAATTTACTTTGTAATAAACAAGCAGTGCTAGGAAAAACCAAATCTGGAGTAGTAGTACCCACAACAATCAAATCTAAATCATCTGCGCTAATCCCTGCAGCTTCAATGGCTTTCTTGGAAGCTTCAAATGATAAATCCGATGTATACTGGCCATCTGCGGCTACGTGTCTTTGTTTTATCCCAGTTCGTGCTTGAATCCATTCGTCACTGGTGTCTATTATTTTTTCTAAGTCACTATTTGTGATGACTTTTTCTGGCAAATAACTGCCAGTACCAATGATTTTTGAATAAATTGTCATTTACGAATTCTCCAGTATTGTTATCATTTGTGACACTATGGGTTGTTGCGATGTATTGTAAGCTTGTTTTAATGCTGACTCAAAAGACATGGCATTACAGTTACCATGGCTTTTAATAACTAAGCCATCTAAACCCAATAAAAGTGCACCATTATACTTATCTGGCTCAACAATTCGCATTCCTTTTTTGATTTTCTGCCAGATTGTGCTTTTTGGCGCATCAGAACTTTCATTTTTTATAAAAGATGCCATGGCTTCACAAGACTTCAATGTTATGTTACCTACAAAGCCATTACAACAAATGACATCAGCAAATCCATTGAATAAATGGGTACCTTCACAAAAACCTTTATAATTTAATTCAGATTCATTTAACATCGCATCGGCCTGTTTGACTGTGTCGTCACCTTTGTTGTTTTCCATGCCAACATTTAATAACACCACTTCTGGTTTTTCTATGTCATTAGCCGATTGTTGCCATGCGCTGCCCAATCGGGCAAAATTGTATAAATCATAAGCACGGGCATCAATGGTTGCACCCACGTCTAGAAGCAAAGCCCGTTTTGATTTGCTCGGAAGTAATGTTGCTAATACTGGCTTTTCAATGTCACTCATGGGTTTCAACCAATATTTAGCCAACACTACCAATGCTCCTGTATTTCCTGCTGTTACTGATACATCTGCATTTTTTAAAGCCACATCTTTAATCGCCAAAGATAAACTAGAATCACGTTTTTGACGCAAAGCAGTAAAAGCTGATTCTTGCATTGAAATTGATCGCCCACATGCTATAAACAAAATTCTATTTTTATCTAGTAATGGAATACGATGAGCGATTGTGTTGAGGTAACTTTTTGAAACAAAAACCCTGAAGTTAATGTCATTTTGAGACTTTATTATAGACAATATTGTTTCCAAGCGATCGTCTGGATACGCATCTCCACCCATCAAATCAACTGCGATTGTGGTGGTTTTCATGGTGCTGATTTGGTTGATTTTATTCATATCTTAGTCTGAGAATTGTACACTACTCTACATGATTGTATAACTAATACACCATTGACACAAAAATAAATTTTAAATTCCATAAAAAAACGGAGCCTAAATTTAGCATTTAAGCTCCGCTTTGGTGATATTTTGTTTCTTTATTTAATGTGAAAAATTAGTCACATCAAACTTTTTATTATTATTAATCTAGAAAGTTTATCTAAATTAATAATAATGTAATGCAATAATCATACAATTAATGCAAATAGTTACTATAGTTATTCTTGATCTTCTACAAAATCATCAGCCATATCGATGACTTTTTGACCTTTGTAATAACCTTCAGCACTGACGTGATGACGGATATGAACTTCACCACTCTCAGAATCAGTAGATAATGTACGTGCTTTAAGATTGTCATGAGAACGTCTCATGCCTCTTTTTGATGGTGTTTTACGACTCTTTTGTACAGCCATTTTAATTTCTCCAAAATTATTTTAAATTTTTCAATACTGCGAATGGGTTCGGTTTTTCGTCAGTCATACTGGCTTCTTCAATGTCATCATCTGCATAATGTTCATTAAATGGTGCATCAGGTACTGCTAAAATTAACTCATCTTCAATTATTTCATGTGGTTTAACCGTGCCTTCTTCTACCCAAGAAGCTTCCATATCATCACCTATCATGTCTTCGTAAGCTAGGTCATCAATAAAGCCAATTGTCGAATCAATATCCACAGGAAACAAAAATTGTTTTGAACTGATTGTGCACATTAGTGCCAATTCAGTTTTTACTTTAACCCGAGCTTTTCCCAGCAATCTTGCTGCCCTATCAAACTGTATAGAAAATTCAACATCACCACTGTCTTCGGCTAACATCTCTGTTAAACGTGACAATTGATGAATTTTTATGCTTCCTTGATAGTGCCTTTGTCCATTAACTGCCTTATCTAGGGCAATTTTATCGGGTAGTTGTTTCATAGCCGGCGGATTTTACTTGGTTTATATTGCCTTTGCAAATAATAATTTGAATGATTTTGCTAAATATACAATAAATTGCTAATAATATTCAAAAAGCTTACTAAAATGAATAAATTTGTTAAAATAATATTTTTTTTAGGGTCATTTCCTTGTCAAACCAACTCTCTGCTTTATTGCCTTATAACGACAAATTAGAGTCAAGAAACATCTCAGACATTGAGTTTGTTATTATTCATTGTACAGAATTACCTGATATTGAAACTGCAAGAGTTTACGGAGAAAAGGTTCATTACAAATCCGGAACCGGTAACAGTGGACATTATTATATCTCAAAATCAGGCCTTGTCTATCAATGGATTGAAAACGACCGCATGGCGCACCACGTAAAAGACCACAATAAAAACTCCATTGGCATTGAATTAGACAATTTAGGACGCTATCCTGATTGGCACAAAACCAACCATCAAATCATGTTCGATGAATACCCAATTGCACAAATAGATGCATTGGTCAAACTGATACACACATTACAAAAATCCTTACCCAATTTAAAATACATCACAGGCCATGAAGATTTAGACAGGCGATTAATTAAATCTGAAAATGACCCAAGTATTTATATTAGAAGAAAAATGGACCCAGGTACCATGTTCCCTTGGGATAAAGTCATGCAACAAATCAACCTTATTAACACAGGTATATTAGGACAATAATTATGAATGCGATGCAAAAATTACTGGAGTTTTTCCAATTAGAAAAACTGGAAGAAAACCTGTACCGAGCACAATCATTAGACATTGGCACTGGGCGCATATTTGGCGGACAAGTTTTATCTCAAGCCTTAGCCGCTGCATACAGAACTGTTGAGAACAAGCAAGCCCATTCATTTCATGCCTATTTTTTACGCGAAGGTGATGTCAAAAAACCAGTAGTGTTTCAGGTCGATAGGGCAAGAAATGGCCGCAGCTTTGATAACAGAAGAGTCGTTGTCATTCAACATGGCCGCCCTATTCTAAACCTTGCCGCATCTTTTCAAATTGAAGAACATGGCTATGAACATCAAGTTGATGCTCCAAAAATTCCCTTACCTGATGAGTTGGATGAAAAACCATTTTTAAGCTCAAAACAAATGAACTCACTAACTCCTCGAATGCGCCGTTTAATGACGACTCAAGGACCATTTGAATTTCGATTTGCAGATGATATAGACCCATTTGATTTAAACAAAAACGAGCCCATTCGCCAAATTTGGTTTAAAGCCAGACATGATGTACCAGATAACCAGGCATTACACAGGCAGTTGATGGCTTTTGTGTCTGATTTTCATTTGGTAGCAACTTCTACATTTCCACACCCTGTTTCTTATTTAGATCCTACTTTGCAAATTGCCAGTCTCGATCATGCCATGTGGTTTCATCATGACATCAATGTTAACGATTGGTTGTTGTATGATTGCTTCAGTCCAGTGGCTTCTCAGGGACGTGGTTTCGCCCAAGGTCGCGTATTTACACTAGATGGAAGATTGGTTGCCAATACATCGCAACAAGGTTTGATTCGTCAAAGAGACAAAGCCAGAAAACCTTTTGTACCGCAAAAATAATGAGGTTTGATTAATCACTGAATTTTGACATAGTTTCCACTATCTCCCTGAAAGTAGGTTTTTCCCTCGTGGGTAATAAATGCCATTGTTGCCACTGACTCGTCCACGTAGCGAAAATGTGTGTTATTAACGGCATAAATGGATTGCTTGTATCCTGTGTTGTATTGAATAGCCAACACTCCATCATGATAAATAATTTCAAATGCTACTGCATTTGGTTGTGAGCGCTTTTTAAAACGATTGGTCAATTTTTTGTACTTGCCAATGTATTTTGCAAGTTCTTTGTCGCTTAATTTAAGTCTTAATGGATAGTTTGGCTTTGGTAAATCTTTAGTGATATGGTTTTCTATCACATTGCGCATTTGTTTTAGTGTCCCATGTTGGAAGGCATTTATCATCACGTAAAAGGCCAATCCTGATTCTTTATTATAACCGTACCGTGACAAGTAGCCATCAGCATCTCCACCGTGTCCATAAAAGTGATAACCATTTGTTTGCCATTGGTAGTTACCCAATCCATAACCATAGGTTAATTTAGACTTGCCTGCCAATGTTGTTTTGGGTGTTTCTATTCGAGTTATATCATCTGTACTAAGAAATTGCTTTTTATTGTGCATGCCATTATTGAGCATCAGTTGTAAGAAATTCACCATGTCTTTGGTATCCGTATTTATTGCAGCAAACGGGCGGTAAATATTGTGCCAATAAGGAATGGGTGTTTTGCCATCTGTGTTATAGCCTTTTATTAAACTTTCACTAACGTATTTGTCTAGGAATAAAGTTGATGAAGGCATTCCTAATGGCTTGAACACATACTCATGCATTAATTGTTCGTACTTTTT
>Ga0316204_10011914_pt1 | contig 10750 bp, 9 predicted proteins | sample 6monrhotite_MG_2_FD_205661 | JGI IMG/M metagenome (GOLD analysis project Ga0316204, IMG submission 205661) | Microbial mat bacterial communities from mineral coupon in-situ incubated in ocean water Damariscotta River, Maine, United States -... | ecosystem: Environmental > Aquatic > Marine >... | reverse complement strand
GCTAACTCTAACCATATAACGGGCATTTTATTCATGTGTTGCACGCCTTGATGAATCAACTGATCGTATTCAGGCGGTAAATTTAAATTCAGTGTCATCATCGAAACCCAGCCATTAAACTCTTTGACTTTATCGAATGACTTTAACGCTTGATCGAAATTGTCGGTATTAATTTCGTTTTTAGGGTGTAGGCGGTTAAATTTTTCAATGCGATTTTTGGCTTTATCCCACAAGGCTTGTTGAGCAGCCTGCTCTTTGGCCACTTTTTTACGTTTCACTTCTTCAGGATCGATATGCGCACTACTAATTAAATTGGCGACGTCTTTTTTACAACGCCCACACACACGCCCAGCGTGACTAAAAGTTTGTAAATCTGCAAACTCTGTAACGGCATTGAGTTCAATAATCTCTAACAGGTCTTTTTGATAAGCACCGACACAACTGCAAATTAAACGTCCGCGTTCATTTTCATGACGGTTGTTATACAAATACGAGGCATCAATATCACTCGATTCAACAATCAATTGCTTTAAATACAACGCATCGACATTTGAGTTCACACCAATAAAGCGCATCAATTTTTCATTGTTTAAAATATATTGATCAATACGATTTTCAAATTTTGAACGCAGGAGTACGACTTCATTTTCAGGGTGGTTAAGGTCATAATCCGGCGAAGAGACATCGGTAAACTGAAACGACCCCACTTTCAAACCATCGATAGCCACCTCGCGCGTAAAAGGCTTGTGCTCTGTTTTTAAAATATGGCTCACAGCCGCATCGGCTTGTAAGCGACACTCTTTAGCGTGACCAGCACTAAATCCCGTTGCATCAATTTGCGCCGCCTCGCCAACGGCATAGACAAACAGGTCAGAGGTTCGCATATTCTGATCGACTAAAATACCTCGATCACACTCTAGCGCTGAACGTGCAAAATCCACATTTGGTTTGATACCAATACCAAAAATAATAAAAGGATTTTCAATCGCAAGCTTGTTTGTTTTAAGCAGAGTAATATGCTGATTTTGAATACTTTTATCAATAATTTGATCGTTAAAAGAGATGACAATACGTGGATCAGACTCAAAGGTTTTTTGAATGAGAGCCACACTAGAAGGGTCTAAATCGGGCGAATAAAGAGTATCATCCCAGACAATAAGATAGATTTTTTTGGCCTGCGGCATACGCATCAGCGTATCTAATAACTCTAAACCAATCGGCCCAGCCCCCACAATCACCACATTGCGATTTTGTAGATTACTGGCGATTTTAAAACTGTCATCCGCACTGCGAAACGTGACGGCATTATCAATGTCTGTAATATCAAACAGGGTTTTGGGTTCTGAGCCACTGGCGATAATAAGATAGTCATAAGCAAAGGATTCACTTTGACAGTTCACTCTTTTCGCTTGGCGATCAATCGCCATAACTTCTTGGTTGAGCTTAACCTGTACCTTTGCATTCAATTCAAGTGTAATATCTTGAATGTTAGAAGAGCCTTCAATCAGATCACACAGATGAATACGATCATAAGGCGCATAGGCTTCTTTTGATAAGATCAGCACATCCACTGTCGAATCCTGCTCTAAGAGACGATTGGCTAAATAATCAGCGGCAATTCCTCCCCCTACGATCACAACTCTCACAAACCCTTCTCCACTTAAACTGCTCGTTCACTGAATTATAAGATATATAAAATTACTTATACTTATCTTAGGTCATTTCTAGTTGCATTAATATTAAATCTTCACCATCAATAATTGAAATATCACTGTTTTCACAGTGAGGACAAAGATAACAGTGCTCGGTCAACAAGCTCGTTTGATGACAGGCATGACATTGAATTTCTACAGGTTGGAGTCGCATGTCTAAAGTGGCCTTGCTACAAACAGGACTCATCTCTTTAAAGGTCTCAAATGCCACCTCTAACAAATGCGGTTCCACGCCACTGAGCTGCCCCACTTTGATGACCACGGTACGGATTTCAGTGGCTTGATGTGTTATCGCTTCTGCTTCACATTGTTCAATTAAAGCTTGAACGATAGAGTATTCGTGCATCTCATCTCGACTAAACAGCGTTAACAATCTAGTTTAACTAAATAATTTAACCACTTGTTTTAATTAATTTAAAAAAGAAGTGTAGAGTCAACATATTCTAGGCAACAGCTCACCCTTTGGCCACTCTAATACCCGCTGACTGCCCCACGGACTTTGTAAAATCACCAAGCCCGCTTGAAAATCACTCACGCGACCAATAACCGTTGCATTTTGACAAAACGTAAACTGCTGTAACGTTTGGAGCGCTAAATCGGCCTGCTTCGCTGAAACACTTAAAACAAACGTGCCCTCATTGGCAAAATCCAACGCATCAAAACCGAGCAGTTCACACAAACCTTGTACGGCATCATCGATTGGAATGTTATCTTCATCAATTTCAATACAAACCTGAGAACTGCTGGCCCACTCATTCAGCAAAGCCGACAAACCACCACGTGTTGCATCACGCAACGCGTGGCAATCCACACCGGCGTTAAACAACGCTTGTATGGCAGGCCATAACACTTCGCAATCACTTTGTAGATCACTCTGTAAATTGAGGCTTTCACGAGCAGCCAAAATCACCGCGCCATGACGACCAATATCGCCCGAAACAATAATGGCATCATCCTTTTTCAACCCTTGTCCCGAAGGAAAAGCGTGTAAGGGGGCGATGATTTGACCGATGCCAGACGTATTGATAAACAACTGATCTACCGCACCTTTAGGTACCACTTTGGTATCGCCACAGACCACTTTAGTGCCGCACTTCTTAAGTTCAGCTGCCATGCTGAATACAATCGTCTCTAACTCAGACCAAAGAAAGCCTTCTTCAATCATAAAAGCGCAACTCAAATAGAGCGGTTTTGCGCCCATCATTGCAAGGTCATTTACCGTACCCGCTACAGCTAATTTTCCTATATTACCGCCCTGAAAAAACAGCGGGCTTACGGTAAAACTGTCTGTTGTAAAAGCGACTTGCCCTTCTATCGCCAGTACAGCCGCATCCTCTGCTTTTAAGAGAATCTCATTACCAAAGGCCCGATAAAACAGGTTTTGAATCAATTGCTGGCTTTCGACTCCGCCACCGCCATGGCTCAGTTCCACTCTTTTCATGATGGTTGACTCTTTTGTACTGTGATGTCGCGTGGCAAGATCACTTGTGCATATTTATAGTAGGCATGACACGCCCCCTCACTCGAAACCATACAACTGCCTAATGGACGAGTTGGATCACAGCCTTTGCCAAATAGATTACAGGCTTTAGGTTTTGCATGACCTCGTAGAATATCACCGCAAATACAGCGTTTGTGATCATCAATGGGTTCATCACTCAAATACTCGGCAAACACTTTCTCAGCATCTAAAGCAGAAAACTGGGGTTTTAATTGCAAACCACTGAGTGGAATATCGCCTAAACCACGCCAGCGAAAATGGTCTCTTAGCTCTAAATACCTCTCTATTAACTGTTGAGCTTTGTGATTACCTTCCACTGTCACCGCGCGCGAGTATTGAATCTCAACGCGATGTTGATCCGCGACAACTTGCTTAACAATGAGCAGAATACTCTGCATAACATCCACTGGTTCAAAACCACTGACGACAATGGGTACTTGAAACTCTTCAGCCAACGGTTGGTAAATTTTTGCACCGCTGATGACGCTGACATGAGACGGACCAATCAATGCGGTGATTTTGCAAGAATCGTCTTGCATAATGGCGTGTACAGCGGGTGACACCAATACGTGGTTAATGTGAAAAAACAGATTCTGTAAGCCCAAAGCCAAGGATTGTTCAAGAATCGCAGCCGTCATTGGGGTGGTGGTTTCAAAACCAATTGCAAAAAAAATGACGTTTTTATCAGGATTTTCTTGGGCGATTTTTAAAGCATCTAAAGGAGAGTAGAGCGCACGAATATCAAAACCTTTTGCCCGCTCTTTGGCTAAACTGCTTTTAGAGCCCGGTACTCGAATCATGTCGCCCAACGTCAGCAATATGCTGTTGTCCATTTGAGCTAAGGTAATAGCCTGATCAATCCGTTCTTTAGGCATAATACAAACTGGGCAACCTGGGCCATGAATAAAATCAATATTACTGGGTAAAACCTGGCTTAAGCCATATTTCATAATGGTGTGGGTATGACCACCGCACACTTCCATAATCGCTAAAGGTTCACGCAGTTTTTGTGCCGTAGAGTGGATTTGTTTCGCCAGCGCTTGAATGGTTTGCGGATCACGAAAGCCCTGATAGAGGTCTTTTAAGCGCAAACTCACTTAACCAGCACTCCTGATAGGTCTTGTGAAGCCAATGATTCACTGTCCATCAGTTCAATCATCTGTTGGTAGAGCTGCAAACTGGCTAATGCATCGGACTCATTCATTTTGGTCATGGCAAATCCAACGTGAATCAATACATAATCCCCTTCTGATACGGGTTCAGCCATCAGATCTAAACTGACTTGACGAGAGACCCCCATCGTATCGACGGTAGCGATATTCAATTCATCTATTTGGGTAATTTTAGAGGGGATAGAGAGGCACATTTTTTACTCAACTTATCTAAAAGAATAATACAGAAACCGGTTTTAAACGCGCATTTTACGTTTAAAACTGATCCAATCGGCCACACGCTGAACCGACTCAGGCGATTTGGTTGAGACTTCTAAAATATCTACATTCGGTTTCAAACGTCTGGCCATTTTTTTAGCGGCTTGCAGATCAAAATCAAAATGCGGCAGTAGATCGGTTTTTGTAATCAAAACCAAATCGGCCTTATGAAACATGACAGGGTATTTTTCTACTTTATCATCACCCTCTGGCACTGATACCAACACCACATTCAAATGACTGCCCACATCGTAACTGGCGGGACACACTAAATTTCCCACGTTTTCGATAAAGCAGATATCCATCTGATCTAACGGCATGGCATGCAGACCTTTATGCACCATAAAGGCATCTAAATGACAGGCCGAACCCGTTTGAATTTGATAAGCAGGAATGCCTTTGGCCTGAATACGATCGGCATCGCGAGAGGTTTGTAGATCTCCTTCAATCACGCCAAACTCAAACGGTCGGTTTGGCAAATCCGCCAAACTTTCCAACAAGCTGGTTTTACCACTGCCTGGACTGCTCATTAAATTTATCGCTAAGACATTCGCATTATCAAAATGACTGCGATTATGTGCCGCTTCGTGATCATTTTTGTGTAATATTTTACGAATCACCCCTATCGTTTTAGCATCATTCAATTGAGGGTTTGCTTGTAAAGAGTGAATTCGATCATGATCACTCTCAGTTTCCGTCATTGAATCGGTGATTGAACAACCGCAATCTTCGCACATTATGTTTCCTTTTAATAAGTACACGTTTCACAAATTTTTAAAATGGTTTCAGGCAAGTGCAAAAGCAAGCATTAACCTCAAAGAGTGCCATCTAAATACCATTTTAGTTAGGAATTCTTCTCAAAATCACCCTAAGAAATTACAGCCATAACATATGGCCCCCAACAGCTATAGAAGTAATACCAAGTAAACTAAGCACCCGTTTAACGTTTGTCATTGAGTTTAAAAATGAACGGTTTAAAAAAAGTATAAATAAGCCAAAAAATAGAAACACCACTGTGACACCTAAAGCAAATACAATAATCATCTCAAACGATACCGCTTGCTGCCCTACTAATCCCAAGGTAATTAACATACCTCTCACACCGCCAATCCCCATTAACACTCCCAAACTGAGCACGGGAACCGCACCCGCTAACTTGTGCTGATGGTGTTTAGAAAAACTAATATGAGTGTGAGTTTGCGCGTTATGAACATGTTGAGTTAAGAAAATACGATTGGACAGGACACTATAAAGTAAATAAAACCCCATAGCGATAATAACGCTGGCTGAGATCATATCCCCATAAGGGGTAAGCACCTCAACTGCCGGAAACTGCTGTAAAAGTAACGCAAAAACAAACAGTGTAACGCCATGGCCTAACGCGAACATTAAGGTAATTAATGCCGTTCTCTTAAAATCTTTACCTATCGAAAAATCGGCTATTACGGTTAAGTGATCTGGCCCCATCGCATGCAGAATACCGTACCAAAATATAATAATTAAACCAACTTCCATGGCTAACTTTGCACCTCGTACTTCTTTCGCCCATCTCAACAAGTAAAAGCACTTATTTTATTTAGAATATATTAAGTTTTAAGTGTATCACCATCGTACTTAAAGAAGCGCTTCAATTACAAAAAAATCGTTTCCAATTTGACTTGTCTTATGAAAATAAGACACGCAAAAAAAATCCCAGTTATAAAGTTCACAACTGGGATTTATCGATTCCGCTCTATTTTAAAATTACGTTAACGATATAGACACTAAGCGTTGAAACTTACCAAAAAAAATCAACTTTCAGTCTTAAAACACAACTCGTCCTTAACGCAATCAACAATCACTGTCCCGCCTTTTTGTAAATCACCAAACAACAGTTTATCCGCTAAGGGCTGTTTGATTTTCTCCTGAATCAAACGCGACATAGGGCGTGCACCCATTAATGGATCGTAACCTTTTTTCGCCAACCATTTACGAGCCGCATCCGTGACTTTTAAGGTCACTTTTTTGTCCTCTAATGCACTCTCTAATCCGTAGATGAATTTATTGACGACAGAAGCCATCGACTCTTCAGATAAACGATTAAACTGTACAACGCCATCTAAACGGTTACGGAATTCTGGGGTAAAGACCTTTTTCAATTCGGCATCAAAGTCCATGGTATGGTCTTGTACCGTGAAGCCCATGCTGGAACGAGCCATCTGTTCCGCACCGACATTAGAGGTCATAATCAATATCACATTTCTAAAATCAGCTTTACGGCCGTTATTGTCGGTTAAGGTACCGTGATCCATCACTTGCAGTAACAGATTAAAGACATCAGGATGGGCTTTCTCTATCTCATCCAATAACACAATGGCATGCGGTTGCTTTGATACCGCTTCGGTCAACAAACCACCTTGATCGTAACCGACATAGCCAGGAGGCGCCCCAATCAAACGAGAAACAGTATGACGTTCCATGTACTCCGACATATCAAAACGCAGCATCTCCACGCCCAAGTGGTTGGCCAATTGTTGAGTCAACTCCGTTTTACCGACCCCTGTTGGCCCAGCAAACAAAAAAGAACCCGTTGGTTTATTAGGATCACTTAAACCTGAACGTGCGAGTTTAATCGCCGAACTGAGTTGATCAACCGCATGGTCTTGACCAAATACCACTCGTTTTAGGTTCTCGCCTAAGTCTTGCAGTTTGTCTTTCTCTTTTTGGGTAATCTGTGACACAGGAATCCGCGCAATACTGGCAATAACGTGCTGAATTTCAGGCACGCCAATCTGTTTTTTTCGTTTTGAAACCGTCGCTAAAGCTTGCTTGGAACCCGCTTCATCAATCACATCAATTGCTTTATCGGGCAAATGGCGATCCGTTAAATAACGCGCAGATAAGGCCACAGCTTCTTTTAAAGCTGGCAAGGTGTATTTCACGTGATGATGGTCTTCATATTTTGATTTTAGACCTTTTAGGATCTCAACACTTTCTTGCAGAGTGGGTTCCTTAACATCTACCTTTTGAAAACGACGTGCTAGAGCACGATCTTTCTCAAATACACCTCTAAATTCTTCATAGGTGGTTGCGCCTAAGCAGCGAATCTTACCTGATGATAACGCAGGCTTCATTAGATTAGACGCATCCATCGCGCCACCCTGCACCGCTCCCGCACCAATCACTGTGTGAATTTCATCAATAAACAAGATCGCATGCGGCTGTTCTTCTAAGGCATTAAGTAGCGCTTTAAAGCGCTTCTCAAAATCACCACGGTAACGAGTGCCCGCTAAGAGCGCGCCCATATCCAAACTGTAAACCACCGCATCGCTCAATAACTCAGGCACTTTATGATGAATAATTTGATAGGCAAGCCCTTCCGCCACAGCCGTTTTACCGACACCCGGCTCACCAACTAATAATGGATTATTTTTACGACGACGGCTTAAAATTTCTAAGGTGCGATTTAACTCCCACTCTCGACCAATAATGGGATCCACACGACCTAATTCAACTTCACTGTTTAGGTTCGTGGTGTAAGCCTCAATAGGCGATTGTTGAGCGGTCCCATCTTCACCTTCAGCAGAGTTCTGGTCGGTAGGTAGGTAATCGGCGGCTTCTGAAGCGGTCACACCGTGAGAGAGGTAACTCAAAACATCCACCCTCTCTACCCCATTACTTTCTAATAGGTAAACCGCTTGCGAATCTTGTTCAGCATACAGAGAGGCTAAAACGTGCACCGCGGTCACCTCTGGATAGCCATTTGACTGCACCAGATAGATCGCACGCTCAATCACTCTTTGAAAGCTCATCGTTGGCTGTAACTCATCAGGCTTGCGGCTAATCATCTCGGATTCAAGAAACTTTTCCAGACCTTCCTCAATGATCCCCAACTCGGCACCACAGGCACTGATCACCTCTTGTACGGCAGGTACGGCCAGTAGTTCAAGTAGTAAGTGCTCTAAAGTCACAAACTCATGCTCATATTCATTCGCAAGACTAAAGGCGTTACTTAAGGTCATTTGTAGCTCTTTACTTAACATTACGCTACCTCCAGTTGGCACATCAGCGGGTGATTATTCGCTCGTGCAAAACTATTTACTTGCTGTACTTTCACCTCGGCTATTTCACGGCTAAAAATACCACAAACACCTTTTCCCTCATGGTGTACCGCTAACATAATAGCCGCCGCCTTAGTTTCATCCAGACCAAAAAAACGTTGCAATATTTCCACGACAAAATCCATTGGCGTGTAATCATCGTTTAACAGTACCACTTGATAACGTTTTGGCGGTTCAACTTTGGCTTTTGATGTTTCTAACAGTAGATTACCGTCATCATATTCATGGGAATGTGGCATTTATAACTCTTTATTATTCTGTAATTTTTGTATCATAAAACTAAATGTAGTTTACCTTAAATCAATCTTAAGAAAGCACTCAATACACGCTTAAGCCTCAACTAGACGCACGTAAAAATCTCCCGCCTTCTCTACGCCATCGGATGGCAAACCCATCTCTGAAACCTTGATAAAATCATTTGAGCAATAACCGTAGGGAACTTTAAAACTCAATCGACCACTGGGGGCTTCTAATTCAAGCGGTTTATTGGCCTTAATCAATAATTTAGGCACTGAAAAAGCACCGTAAATATCACCCTCTTCAAGCTGAAATTTAACGCTGTCTAGTTTGATATTGAAACGGACTAAATAGTCGCCCGATTTGCCTCCAAACAAACCACTGTAACCTTTTCCTTCTAAACGAAATGTTTTTCCCTTAAACGCTTCGCGAGTAAATTTCATCTTCACTTTTAAACCTGGAATATAAAACGAACCCAGCTTTAATAATCGAATAGCATAACGCAGTGTTAAGGGGTAAGTTATGATCCGATCTTTACCATCAATTGGACGTTGAGATCGATAGGCACGATTTGAATACCTATTAGATTGATGAGATTGATGAGATTGATGAGACTGATCAGAGTGAGCATTAGAATGGGTTTGAGAAGCCGATTCTTTATCTGGATTCTCATTGGCTTTATACCCTGGTTGAGACGATTTTGAACGTTTTTGAGCGTTATGCTTAAAAGCCGTTTTGGCGGCCGAGTTTCGTTCAAAATCGTAACAATAAGTGTCTCGGTGTTTCTTTAACACTTCGTAGGCTAACGCAATTTCCTGAAATTTTTTCTGTGCATCATGAATCGTTGACACATCGGGGTGATAACGTCGCGCCATTTTACGATACATCGTCTTAACCGTCTTTTCGCAGGCGCCATAATGAACGCCTAAAACAGCAAAATAATCTATTGAAGTATCGTAGTTATTGTTCAATCGAGCCAATCACAGTTAGTCTTTAAAATGCGTTTAATTCTACCGTTCTAAATAACAAAACAAAAGTAAAATGCACAAGTAAATGCAAGAGCCTATTAATCTTTGCAATAAAACGATAACCCTAAAATAAGGCGGGTTATTTCTGTTAACTTTCTTTACAAGACACAATAGAATGCGCTTCTAGATATTAATTAAGCTTGTAGAGTATGAAATTTTTTATGAATCAAGGCATAATACGCCTAAATTTAAAAGCGCTAAAGACGCGTTAATTAAGCGCTTATCGATACTTCTATCCGCTTAAAAACCAATAAACATCAGCAACTTGGACAACAATCATGAGTATAGAGCAAATTTTAAAAGGCCGCAGTAGCGATAAATGTGAACTCTGTGGCGCAGAGCATGACTTAAGTGTGATGAAAGTTGCACCGTCAGATGGCTCGGCTGAACAGGCTGTTTTAATTTGCCATACCTGTAAAGATCAAATTGAAGATCCAAACACCATGGATGCAAATCACTGGCGTTGCCTGAATGACAGTATGTGGAACCCTGAATTGGCTGTACAAGTCCTTTCCTACCGTTTGCTAACTCTGCTACGAGCAGAAGGCTGGCCACAAGATTTGCTGGATATGATGTATCTAGACGAAGAGGCTAAGGCTTGGGCTGAAGCAGGCCTACCTGATAATGAAGATGACAATACCCCCACTAAAGACAGTAATGGAACCACTCTTCAAGAGGGAGACAATGTCACCCTTATTAAAGACCTTGTCGTAAAAGGCGCTAACTTTACTGCCAAACGAGG
>Ga0316204_10011913_pt1 | contig 10750 bp, 4 predicted proteins | sample 6monrhotite_MG_2_FD_205661 | JGI IMG/M metagenome (GOLD analysis project Ga0316204, IMG submission 205661) | Microbial mat bacterial communities from mineral coupon in-situ incubated in ocean water Damariscotta River, Maine, United States -... | ecosystem: Environmental > Aquatic > Marine >... | reverse complement strand
ATAGTCACCAGGCAACATAAACTTGTAAGCTTTTTTGTAGATATCTGGTTCGTTATCTTTTACCCACTTTAATTTAGAAGCCGTGAAATTAGCTGGAGAATTTAATAAATGAGTGGTGCTTTTTTTATTCCCAATATTTTGAAAAGCGTCTTTGCCAATTTCCACTGCACGGCTATCACACCAAATAATACTTTTTCTTAATGGTTTTCCATTTTCATCTACCAAAACCAACCCATGCATTTGGTAAGAAATACCAATCCCTTTTATTTCAGCCCGGGATACATTGTATGTTTTTTTTAATTTTTTAATAGACTTACAAATATGTTCCCACCAATCCTCTGGTTTTTGTTCGGCCCAGCCATTTTTAAGAGCTAGCATACTCATTTCTTGCTTCGGCTCTTGCACAACGCCAATACTTTTTCCTGTTGAAATTTCAACTAATGCTGCCTTAATGGATGAACTTCCTAAATCAAATCCTATGTAGTACATACTTCTCTAATTATTATATTATGGTTAATTTTGTTGGTATGCAATATTGAATTGACACGTCTTGATTCTAATTCCTTTTGTTTTAGCCCTTGTTCATTAAATTCATACAAAACAATTCAAACTACTTTTTAATACATTTATTCTTATTAGCTTTAATTCCATTCTTACACTAATCAAATTAGAAACTACATATCAATAAATATTAAAAATAACAAGAGGATCAAACAAATCACCAATATTACTTCAATTAAAATTCTAACTTTTTTTTTAAAAATTTCTATCATGTTAGTTTTATATTGGTAAATGTAGAAAAGACCTTTTATGAAATATAATACGCATTAAGCAAACTGTATCAAAATTGTTGCAATTGCAAGTTAAACTAAGCTTTCTACAGATGAGAATAACATGTTACACATTTAAATTATTCATAAGAACTTATCAAATAATTTAATTTAAAATATTATTTTTCCTTAATTTCTATCTCTGTTGGTAGGATTCCGAAATGAGCTTTAAAACATTTTGTAAAATAAGAAGGTGAAGAAAAACCGACTTTATAACAAACTTCACCTATGTTAGAAGAACCCGTTTCCAATATTTGTTTTGCCCTTTGAAGTCTTATTTTTCTTATAAATTCATTTACAGTTTTACCAGTAAGTGTTTTTATTTTTCTGTAAAGTTGGCTTCTGCTTAAATTTACTTGCGAAGCTAAAAGCTCTACACTTAAATCAGAGTCACTTATATTTTCTCCTATATAATTTAGAACCTTTTGAATAAACTCTTTATCAATAGAACTTGTATTTGTATTCTCATCTAATCCACTAATATTACTGAAATATTTATCAAAAATCAATTTTCTACTTGTTATTAATTGCTCTAAACGAAGCTCCAATAAGCGCATATCAAAAGGTTTAATCATATAAGCGTCCGCACCATAAATAATACCTTCCATTCTATCCTCAATCGTAGTTTTAGCTGTTAGCATTAATAATGGGATATGGCTTGTTTTGATATCTGTTTTTATTTGTTTACAAAATTCAAATCCATTCATTTCAGGCATAATTACATCTGAAATAATAAGGTCTGGAATTATCTCTTTAGCTAAAAACAATCCTTCTTTACCGTTATTAGCTACAAAAATTTTATATTTATTTTTTAGCTCTCCTTTTAAATAGTTTCTAAGTTCAACACTATCCTCAACAATTAGTAAAGTTTTTGTTATATTAACAATGTCTGTATTAACAAAATCACCATTTTCTTCATTACTAGATACAGGAATAAGCTTTTCACTCCTATTTTTTATTGAGGGTTGGTTTATAAGGATTTCATCCTTATTTAAATGTTTATTACCAACAGGGAACATTATTTTGAAAGTAGTTCCTTTCCCAATAGTACTTTCTACTTCGATTTTACCTCTATGTAAATTCACATAGTTCTTAACTAATTCAAGGCCTATACCCGTACCACCATAATATATTTTATTTAAGTTTTCAATTTGATAGAAACGTTCAAAAATCCTCTTTACTTGGTCTTTTTCCAGTCCTGGACCCGTATCTGATATCTTAATTTCTAAAACTTTAATAGGCCTGCTATTTTTCATCAAAGGCATATTAACTAATTGATCGGTGGAAAGTACTTCAACATTTATTGTGCCGCCGTCCGGAGTTACCTTTACAGCATTTGAAAGAATATTGAAAATTATTTTCTCTAACATACCTTCATCCGCCCAAATAGGTAAATTAGGTACATCGGCATCCATTGTAAGCAATATATTTCTACTAAATGCTTCTTCTTTAAAGTAACTTATAATATCTTTTATAAAATGAACTAGATTAAGCTCTTGAGCTTTTATATTCATTTTATTTAATTCTTGTTTTCTAAAATCTATTAATTCATTTATAAGTCTGTATAGTCTATCTGTATTTTTATATATTACTCGATGTTTTGCTTTTATAAATTCTGGGAGATTCAAATTATTATCCCTTATTATATCTTGTAAAGGATTTAACATTAATGTGAGAGGTGTTCTAAACTCATGTGAAATATTCGTAAAAAATTGTAGCTTTTTCTCGTTTAATAAATCTTCTTGCTCTCTTTTATTTCGCTCCGCAATTATTGCCTCTTTTTCCTTAATTCTATCCCTAGTAATTTTGTTTAATAAATATAATCCTAAGAAAAATAAAACTACATATGTATAAATTGCAATATTTGTTCGCCACCAAGGAGGGGTTATAGTTATTTCTAGTTTTAAAGGTTTTTCATTCCAAATACCATCATTATTTGCAGCTTTAAGCATAAAAGTATAGTCTCCATAATCCAAATTTGTATATGTAGCGGATCTTAAATTTCCAACATAGTTCCAAGACTCTTCTAGGCCTTTTAAATAGTATGCGTATTGGTTTTCTTCAGATCTAGTATAATTTATCCCTGTATAATCAATTGTGAAAACAGATTGTTTGTGGCTAAGTGTTAAATTATCTGTTTCTGATATTTGCTTATGAAGCGGTGAACCTTTTGTATTAGGAACGACATCTTTATTAAACAATTTAAATCCAGTCAAATGCAGGGACGGACTATTAGTATTTACTTTTATTTCCTTTGGATTAAAATAATCTACACCCTTATAGTTTCCAAAATATAACTTACCATTTGTATCCTTTAAAACAGCATTAAAATTAAAGTCATCAGACAATAAACCGTCATTAGACGTATAATTAATTACTTCATTGGTTTCCAAATTTATCATAGAAATCCCAGAATTTCCACTTACCCACAAATTACCATCATCTCCTTCAATAATACTTGCTATGTTTCCTTGATATAAACCTACTGATTCATTATACAATTTAATCAAATCGTTACTTCTATCATATCTGCAAAGGCCAGCACCTCTTGTTCCTATCCACAAATAACCATCTGAATCTTCATATATTGATAGAATTTGTGTTGACCTTTTTTTGTTGTTATATGCCAATGCAAGTCTATCTGAATAAGATGTAATATCCAGCTCATTATCCCCAGTTTGCTTTATTTCGAAAAGACCTTCAGTCGTTCCTAGCCATATGGAATTATCCTCGCCGACGAAAACTTTTCTAACATTACTAATCTCAGGAATTCTATTATCACTGCTATTGTGCACCAAAAAATCAAAATCATAGTGCGCAATTTTTTTATTTTTAGGATTGAAGGAATGCAAACCGCCATAATAGGTGCCAATCCAAATAAGACCACTTTTGTCTTCATCAAAACTCAAAATTGCATTTGAGGTTAGTTGTCCATTAGTGTTTTGAGTGTTAAGGTTTTTAAATTCTCTACTCCCTTTTTCTAAAATATAAATACCATTATCCCAACTACCAGCCCAAATATTGTCTTTACTATCAATAAAAATAGTTTGAATATAATCACTTGTTAAACCAGAGTATAATTTAGTATCAAACTTATTTATATGGTCAATTTTATCAGATTTAGTATTATATAAATCAATCCCTCCACCATCCGTACCTATTAAAAGATGGTCCTTAGACCTTTTAACTATACTAGTAACAGAGCTTCCTTTTAATGAATTAAACTCACGCGGAATACTTTCAATATCATCAAATTTATCATATAAATTATCACTAATAGCCACGCCATTATTGTAATAACCAATCCAAATTCTTCCATTTTTATCTAAATATAAGGACCATACAGAATTTGAACTAATACTACTTATTTCGTTTTTGTTATACCTATAATTTTTAATTTGAGAGTTTTCGTAATTAATATGATAAAGACCATCATTCTCAGTACCAATTAATAAATTTTGATTAGCTAATTGTACAATTGATAAAATGCGATTATTAGTTATAGGCAAATGATTAAAACTACTGAAGCTATTAGTTACCTCATCGAAATCATATTTATATAAGCCATTTGAAAAAGTTCCGACCCAAAGATTATTTTTATTATCAATCATCATTTTCTGAATTGGATGATTAATTGCACTATGGTCTAAAAATTTTAATTTAGGATTTATAATTTTATTGGAAATTGTATCAACTTCTTTAAGTCCAGCATTAGTGCCTAAAAATATTTTACCTTGATTATTTTTTTGAATACTATTTACAGAAATTATCAGATTATACAAATCTGTTACTTTTGCAACTTTTAAGGTTTTTAAATTAAGTTTAAATAGGCCTTGTTTAAGAGTTCCAATATATAAGTTGCCCGAATTATCTTCTTCTAAACTTAAAATAGATACGTTAGTATCTGCAGAGTTAACCAATGAAATTTTTGTAAATTCATCTAAATCTCTATTATATAAATTTAGACCATCCTCGGTTCCAATCCAAAGACGATTTGTTTTATCTATATATGTTGAAAACACTAAATTATTACTAATTGATGTCGAATCGTCTATTTTAAATTTATATGAAGTATGGTCGATGCCATCAAACTTATATAATCCTGAGCCATTTGTACCAATCCATGTAAAACCATAATGATCTTGTGTTATCGAATAAATTCCTACTTTAGAAATTCCTTTTTTTATTTCTACAAAATTAAAATCAGAAAAATTTTCCTGAGACCATAAAAATGTACAGAAGATTAGGTTCAATATTATGAAAAAGTAAATAGGTCTTTTTAATTTCATGAAAATTAAATTTGAAACTAAAGTTACATAAATTATTGATTTCAACAACGTTCTTTTTTAATTTCTAAAACGAGTTTTATTTTTCGATATAAGGGTTTAGTGTAACTATTGTTCCATCTTTTTTATAAGTCAGTTCTGCCATTTTAACACATCTTAGGTGCGTCACACCTTTAGACATTGAAGAATCGTGATAAAATAGATATGTTTTTGCTTTAATCTTACAAATAGAGTGATGTGAAGTCCACCCAACAACGGGGTTCAATATCTTTCCAGTATAGGTAAATGGACCATAAGGACTACTTCCTATAGCATAACATATAAAATGAGTGTCTCCCGTAGAATAAGAAAAATAATATTTTCCGTTGTGCTTATGCATCCAAGCGGCTTCAAAGAAACGGCGTTCATTATCTCCGGCTAATAATAAATTACCATCTTTATCAACAATTTGAATTTCTTTTGGTTTCTCTGAGAATTCCAATAAATCACCTGTCATTTTAGCAACAAATGGTAATAAGGCTGGTTCATCATCTTTTGGAAGAAATGCAGTAGGACTTTCTGGCTGCTCGGGATTAAAAAACCCTGTTCTCCAGCGTTGTAATTGGCCACCCCATAGACCACCGAAATACATATAGTAACTACCCTCCTCATCCTTAAAAACAGCCGGATCTATGGAAAAACTACCTTTAATAGCTTCTGGTTGTGCAATAAATGGTCCTATAGGCAATGAGCTTATAGCCACTCCAATTCGGAATATGCCATCATAATCTTTTGCAGGAAAAAATAAGTAATATTGTCCATCCTTCTCATTCGCATCTGGAGCCCACATTTGTTGTTTAGCCCATGCGACATCATCTACATGTAATGCTATACCATTATCAACAGCTTCGCTATCTATTGTGTCCATAGATATTACATGGTAGTCTTCCATAGCGAAGTGACTCCCTAAATCGTCAAATGCTTCTCCAGCATCAATATCGTGTGAAGGATAAATATAAATTTTACCGTTAAAATAGTGTACTGAAGGATCAGCAGTGTAAATATGTTCTATTAAAGGTTTGGAAATAGCTCTTTTATTTAAGTCATCAAAATCAATGTGTTCAACACTTTCTTCTGGCATATCTTATTCTTTTATTTATTATTTCTTCTTATATTTAAATCGTTTTCAATTTGTACTTCCATGGTTTTATTAATTTCATAATAGAGTAAAAATCCAACACTCAACAAGAATGGAATAGCAGGAAAAATACTAACTAACATTTTCGTTCCTTCGATAGCAGATTGTGGTTGAACAAATAACTCACCAGCAACAGCAGACTCTTTAGTTATATAACCATATAAACCAAGAATCCAAGTTAATAATGCACTTCCAATACTTAAACCTCCTTTTAAACCAACCATCATCGCTGAAAATATAATAGCAGTTGCTCTCCTATTATTTTTCCATTCAGAATAATCAGCTACATCCGCTATCATTGCCCAAAGTAATGGTATGGTAATTCCGTAGAAAAAACCATGTAATATTTGTGATATAAACATTATAGCTATTGCTTTGGGATTTAAAAAGTAGAATACAATTATAAAAATTGTTGAAATAAATAAGGCTGTTTTAAAAACATCTCGTTTCCCATACTTATCAGCGAACCTTTTAGATAATGTAATCCCAATAATCATAAATATAATACCTCCAGCATTAAATAAACCGAAACCTGCAGACACCGGGTTTTGCCCGAAGAAATTAACCCCCATGTCTGATAACAAGTCAAGAATAGGTTGGATAAAAGAAGTTAATGCTTGCTTATTTAAATAATTCTCAAAATAATACACATGAGAGCCTCCCTTTATGGCTAGAGTAATAAAAATTAACGTTGTAACAATAAGTATAATAACCCAAGGTTTATTTTTAGATAAATCTGATAAATCTTCTTTGAGACTAGATTTTTGCTCTGGAGTTGGAACAATTCGCTCTTTTGTTGTAAAAAAGGTTATTAATAACATAATGGTACCTATTATGGCTAACCAAGTCATTACAATTTCTATCCCTACTGCTTTATTACCATCTCCAGCGGTTTCGATAATTGGTAGCATAAATACTTGTACAAAAAATTGAGCAAACATAACGGCAACAAAACGATAAGATGATATGCTATTTCGCTCTCTCATATCCCCCGTTATTACACCACTAAGAGCTGCGTATGGTAGGTTGTTAGCTGCATATAAAAATAATAGAAGTGTATATGTTATAACGGCATAAATTACTTTTCCTTTATATTCAAAATCCGGTGTAGTAAATGCTAAAAGAGATGCAAAACCTAAGGGAACTGCAGTCCATAATATCCAGGGTCTAAATTTACCCCATTTAGAGGTTGTTCTATCGGCAATTGCACCTATTATTGGGTTAAATCCAAACGCAGCAACTAGCCCTACAAATAATATAATAGCTGAAGCATGATTTGCTTCCAAACCATAAATATCGGTATAAAAATATGCCAGATAAGTCATTAAAGTTTGAAAAACCAAGTTTGCAGCAAGGTCGCCAAGACTATAGCCTACTTTTTCTTTAATTGATAATTTTTGAGTCTTTGAGTTCATAGTTTGGATAATTAGTTCCTGTTAGATTTTAGAACCACTTTTTAAATTTATTAGATGCATCCCTTTTAAACAATTAAGAATTACGTTAACATAAATCCTAAAATAATTTAGAATTTTATTTCTTTTCAAGATAATCCGTGTTTACATATTCTCGCATTTTTTTCAGTTTTACCTTATACTTTTCAACTATACGGTCATTTCCATCTTGTTTTGAGATATCTACATTTTGCTTGACATCCTTTTTCATATCATATAACATGTTCCCAAGATATTCTTCACCTTTATAAAATTCGGTATAAGAATAATTCTTATCAATTACTGCTTCTCCTTCTTTGTATCGTGTGTAGATTTCTGTTTTTAAAATGGTTGAGGGATCTTCCAGTACAGGGATTAAACTTTTTCCTTGAACATAGGATGGTGCCTCAATGTTTGCTAAATCGCATAATGTTGGATAAATATCAACCAGCTCAGTAAAAGATTCTGTGGTTTGGCTTTTAGCATACTGCGGTGACGATATTAGAAGTGGTATTTTTACTGCTTCGTAAAAAGTACTGTGTTTACACCACATACCATGTTCTCCCAAAAAATAGCCATGGTCGCTCCATAGTACAATGGTAGTGTTTTCTCTTAAACCCAAATCGTCTAAACCTTGCACTAATTCTCCAATAAGTGCATCCATATAGCTCACACTGGCAAAATAGCCATGAATTAAATTTCTAGAAAGTTCATCATCAAGATTTCCTTCTTTTGGAAGCCCAATATAATTTTTTCTTAATTCGGCAGAATTGTGCTGAGATGTCTTTGCTATCATTGGAGCATTTTCCGGAAGGAAGGTGTTATCTGCTAATTGAATAGAATCATGGTCATACAAATCCCAATATTTTTTGGGTTGAATGAAAGGTAAATGTGGCGACACGTAACCCACTGCCATAAAAAAAGGTTTGTTCTCTTTCTTTAACAGTTTCATTTTATTTATGGCATTCCTGGTGATTTTACCATCGTTATAGGCATAATCATCTACATCCGGATACTCAAAAACTGGTTCCTTTTTACCATATTCACCTCTTTCAGCATTTTCTATTGTTCGAATGGATTCAGGATCTTGAAAATCTGATTGAACAGTTCCTTTATCCACATCAGTCCAAAACTCCTTAAAGTCATCTAGATGATGGAATATTTTACCATATGAGATGGTCTCATAACCATTTTCCTTAAAAATGCGGTTTAAAGGAATCGCATTAGGCACATCTTCAGAGGCTCTTGTTGAATAGCTTGTAAAACGTTCCTGACTTGGACGAATACCTGTCATAATAGAAGCTCTACTAGCGCCACATACAGCAATATTGGTAAATGCATTATTAAATTTAACACTCTGATTAGCTAGTTTATCGATATTAGGAGTTATCATTTTAGTTTCTCCGTAAGAATTAATCTTTGGCCTAAAATCGTCTATAGTAATAAAAAGGATATTTTGCTTATTTGTATTTTGAGAGAACACTTCTTTAGAATCGTTTGCTTTTTGCTTATTTGTTTTATTGTTACATGCAAAAAAGTTGAAACTAACAATAAGTAAAAAAAGAATTTTAAAATTATTTTTTTTAAGTTTCATATTAATTAGTTTTTGAGGTTATACTAGAAGCTTTAAACCCTATTTTTATGGCTCTTGCCACTAATTTTAAGTTCTTATTTATTTCAATAGGTTCTGTATATAACTGCCATTGATTTGTGCCTATCTCATCACTTATTTGATATCCAATTGAAGCCCCTTCAGTAGTAGAGTCTAATTTCAATTTTCCGTTTTTCAATATCTCAAATGATACATCATCCGTTACCGGCTGAATCATTCCAGGCCAAAACATTTCAACTAAATCGTGTTCAGGTATAAAGCCCTTATCACCAATTTCTAATTGCCAATCTGCCAGTGCCTTTCTGAATTTTTCTAATCTTATTGATTGATCTGGATCATAAGCGATATTATGAACCTCAAAAGGATCATTTTCTAAATCGTATAGTTCTTCTCTAGGCTTGGTTTCCATAAATATATAAGCGGCATCACCCTCAAGCTTTTTTGTTCTATTTAGTTCAATTAGCTTAGCATTCATAGTGATTTGTTCTCTGTACTTGTTGCGATATATTAATGGTAACTCTGGCATAAAGTTTTTAATATACACATAACGGCCGTCCAATACAGAGCGTTGCATATCTACTGCTTCATCAAATCTATCTGCACTTCCGAAGGCAAAAGACCTTGGTGCCTCTTCAAAAGCACCAGCAAAAGCTTTACCATCGTAATGAATAGGAGGCTTTATGTTTAAAAGAGACATCACTGTTGGTCCTAAATCCATTAAAGATACTATTCTATCTTCTACTTCTCCTGCCCTTCTTTTATCGGGATAACGGATAATTAGTGGAACATTTAGACCACTATTTCCAACCGCTCGTTTTTGTCTTAAAAGATTTCCGCCATGATCGCTCCAAAACATAATAATAGTACTATCCAGTAAACCATCAGCTTCCAAGTCTTTCATTATTTCCCCTAATTGTCGATCCATTTCTTCTATGTTAGAGTATTTCCGTGCAATATCTTTCCTTACCTCTGGAATATCTGCAAAATAATCTGGCACAATAACATCTTCAGGGTTTACAGTAAGTGGCTCATCTTTACGTTTCCACATTCTAGATTCATGAGTAACTAAAAAATTTCGTACAAAGAAAAAAGGTTTATCTTTAGGTGCATTTTTATAACTAGCACTATAGGACACATCATCCCATGCAGTAAAAGGGGCATTGAATTGATAGTCGCACTTATAATTATTGGCGCAGTAGTAACCTTCTTCTCTTAAAACCTCAGTAAAACATTTTACATTGGCAGGCACTACAACGTCATATTCTGGAACATTTCTACCTGTCTTATCTTTTACGCCAATGTATGTTTTTTGAGTAACTTCTTCTGGAGTATGAAAATTATGGTGATTACCAGTTCTCATATTTTGGGCACCTAATCTTGTGGAATACATACCTGTGATAATTGAAAATCGACTA
>Ga0316204_10011912_pt1 | contig 10751 bp, 10 predicted proteins | sample 6monrhotite_MG_2_FD_205661 | JGI IMG/M metagenome (GOLD analysis project Ga0316204, IMG submission 205661) | Microbial mat bacterial communities from mineral coupon in-situ incubated in ocean water Damariscotta River, Maine, United States -... | ecosystem: Environmental > Aquatic > Marine >... | reverse complement strand
GGTCTTGCCTCCTGATGTCGCCTTGCGGCGAGGCATCTGACGTCGCAACACCCTCTCCCGTGAGGCGCTGGGACGTCGCGTTCCTCAACGGGGCCTCTTCGCAGTTGGCGCGCGCCATGCGGCGCGTGCTGACGGAAGGTGGGGGCTCGGAGAGGGGACGCCTTGATCCGGGTACGCATTCGCAGTTGGCGCGCTGTACGGCGCGTGAAAGCCGCCCTGGATGGGCGCGGGAACGCTGGTGTTTGCTGCAGTTGTCCGTCGACGCTCGGGCTATGAGGGGAGCATGATCTGGACACTGTTGGTGGCTTGTGGTGACAAAGATTCCAAGACTCCAAAGAATCGCTGAACGAAGGCACTGCGCGTCGCACGGGATGATTCTTTTCTTGGAGCGGCCTCAGCCGGGGACAGGCTCAGAGCAGGCCGAAGAGGACCTCGCGGAAGGCCGTGTAGGCCGAGGCGTGGAACGCGGTGCCCACCTGGGAGGGCAGCTCGCTGTAGTTGGCCACGTAGAAGGCCAGCCCGGGGGAGTGCAGGAACATCCGCTCACCCTCCAGCGCGACCACCGCGCAGCGACCACCCCGGCTGCGCCGCCCCAGGTAGTAGATCTTGTCCTGGCCCTGCGGCGACTCCAAGAGGAGCGCGTAGCCCGGCCACTTCTCGGCCAGCGCCATCATGTGGGCGCGGGTGTCGCCCTCCCAGGCTTCGCCAGCGCTCTCGGACGTGACCAGCTCCTCAAAGAGCTGAGTCATCGTCTTGAACGGCAGCGCGCCATCCACCAGCGCGGGCAGCCCGGAGGGCCAGCGGTCGCTGACGGAGAGCCAGAGACGCATGGCGGACGGCAGCGGCTCGCCGTCCGGGAGGGTGAGGCCGGCCACGACATCGGCGGGCACGGGGGTCAGCTCGCTGCGGCCGCCGAGGTCTTCGATCGCGGCTTGCATCAAGGTGTTCTGGCTGTTGAATGGCACGCTTGCACTCCAGGGTGGTGCTTCGGGGCCGAAGTATCCCACGAGCGCCGGGACTTCACGGCGGATAGATTGGCTCTGGCTCAGGAGGCGGCGGCTGATGCACGAAGAAGCGAGCGCGGAGGCCCGCAGGGGCGTGAACCTGGACCAACTGGACGGCTTCTTCACGGAGCTGGATGCCCTCGAAAAAGAGATCCGGGCCAGCCTGAGCGAGGCGGATCTGGCGCACCTCAAGCGCATCGAGCGCGTGGGCCGCGCCTGCACGGTCGCTGGCTGGGCGACCGCCTGGACCGGGCCGAGCCTGATCTCGGCCCTGCTCATCGCTCAGGGCCGCACGACGCGCTGGACCACCGTGGCCCACCACGTGAGCCACCAGGGCTACCGCCGGGTGCCCGGGGTGCCCGAGCGCTACACCCGCGAGGGCTTCGCCAGCGGGAAGCGCCGCTTCCTCGACTGGTTCGACGTGATCCTGCCGGACGCCTGGCACGCCGAGCACAACCAGCTCCACCACACCCGCCTGGGCGAGACCGCCGACCCGGATCTGGTGGAGGAGAACCTGAAGTGGCTGCGGGAGTCGGACCTGCCCATGCCCGTGCGCTACGCCATCGTGGCGGTGATGGCCGGGGCCTGGAAGTGGATCTACTACGCGCCGAACACCATCCAGGAGGCGCTGGCCGCCGAGGATCGCCGCGGCGGCGGGACCGGCGAGCGCATGCGCCTGCTCGATCCCCGCGTCTGGGATCCGCGCACCCCCTCGGGCAAGCGGCTGTGGCGGGAGAGCTTCCTCCCCTACGCCATGTTCCACTTCGCCCTGGCGCCCGCGCTCTTCCTGCCGCTGGGCCCCGGCGCCGTGGCCAGCGCGGCCTTCAACTCGGCGCTGGCCGAGGTGATCACCAACCTGCACACCTTCCTCATCATCACCACCAACCACGCGGGCGATGACGTGCAGGCCTTCGAGGATCCCCCGGCGAATCGGCGGGACTTCCTGTACCGCCAGATCGTCGGCTCGGTGAACTACCGGACGGGCGGGGATCTCAACGACCTGCTGCACGGCTGGCTCAACTACCAGATCGAGCACCACGTCTGGCCCGACATGACCATGCTCCAGTACCGCGCGGTCCAGCCGAAGCTGCGGGAGCTCTGTGAGCGCCACGGCGTGCCGTATGTGCAGCACTCCGTGTGGCGGCGGCTGAAGAAGACCGTGGACGTCATGGTCGGCAAGACAAACATGCGCCGGGATTGACCGGACCCTGGCGTCTGCTTGACGGCGTCCTGACGCGCCGTCGGTAGGCTGTCGGTGTGTTGCTCTACCTGCTGATATCGGCGTCGACTGCGCTCGCCGTGGACTTCGATGACGCCATGAAGGGGTTCTACGCCCTGGAAGAGGTCTCGCCCGGTCCGCTGCGGGGGGCGTCTCAGGCGGTGGTGTCCATCGGCGGGGCGTCGGGGTTCTTTGTGTCGCCGGACGGGCTGCTGCTGACCAACGCGCACGTCGCGGAGGCGGCGGGCTCGATCGCGGCGGTCCGTCCGGCCTGGGACGCCCTGGAGGTGCTGCCCGCGCGCCTGGTCTGGGTGAGCGAGGCGCTGGACATGGCGCTGTACCAGGCGTCCGTCGAGGCGGCGACGCCGTACGCGCCGCTGCGGGCTGAGCCGGCGGCGGCGGGGGAGGCCGTCGCGGTGGTGGGGCACCCGGGGGCAGGTGGTGGCGGTGCACCGGGCCTGGGGGTGGGGGCCGGGGTTCGAGGGGAACTACATCGGGGTGCCCGCCGAGGTGATCCTGGCCGTGATGACGGAGGTGGGGGAGGGCGGATAGAGGGGGCCGAGCCCCTCGCGGCGAGGGCCGACCGGAGACACGATGGCTGAGAAGACGGCGCTGCAGCAGAAGCTGGAGTCGGAGATCATGGCGGCGCCGTGGGCGCTGCTGGCCCCACACCACGTCCGCGGCGCGGTCTTCGTGGTGGATCCGGCGCTGCCGCTGGTCATGGTGGCGATGGCGGTGGGCCAGGATCGGGTGGATGACGTCAAGGGCTGGCTGGCGGCCGGGCAGCTGGCGAAGGTCACCGCGGGGCAGGCGGCCGCGTGGGACGAGAGCGACCAGCCCTTCCAGGTGCTGATCGTCCAGCCCTATGTGCTGGTGACGCCGATCGCCTCGAAGTGAATCACCACCTTCCCGTCGGGGGTGGCGCGGTGCAGCGAGAGGTTCAGGGGGCCGAAGTCCTGATGCTCCGTCCACACGAACTCCCCCTCGCGGCCGCTCTGCAGCACGAATGACCAGCCGGTGACCCGCCCCTCCTCATCCACGCTCAGCTGGTAGCGGTCACCGGGCGTGAGCCCCACGCCCGCGAAGCTCAGGTCCAGCGAGCCGTCCTCGCCGACGGTCCGGCTCACTCCGGGATCGTTGACCTTGCAGGGGGCGATGAGCCAGTAGCTGTCATTGACGAACCCGCCCCAGGCCTTGAGCGCCGCCTCGGGGGCGACCCCCGGGGCGATCGTCGCCCAGCGCGGATCGTCTGCGTCTGATGGCGCGCCCTCGCGGATGTCCGTGAGCGTCACCGTCTCGCCCCCCGAGCTCACCGACAGGCTGCCGTCCAGCGGCCGCCACACGTGGGCGCGCCGGGCCTTCTCGACGCCGTCGATGGTCACCACGAAGGTGAAGGCCAGGGACGCCACGCTGTAGACCGGGCCGCAGCGCTCGGCGACCTTCGCGGCCAGGGCGTCGGCGCTGAGCTCGGCGTCGGGGGTGGCGAGGGCCAGCGGAGAGAGCAGGAGCAGGGTCAGCATGGGCGGGGCTTATCGACGGCGCAGCGCCGGCGCTACCAGCGCCGCCGCGATGAGCAGCGCCAGCCCGAGCGGCTGCTTCAGCACCCCGACGAGCATCAGCAACCCCACCAGGCCGAGGCCGGCGAGGCGGACGCCGGCGTAGGTCCGCCGCCGGTCGGGGCTCATGGCCAGCGCGGCCAGATCCAGCGGCCAGAACAGCAGGATCAGCTCGTTGAAGCGCAGCGCGGGCAGCGGCGAGATGAGCATCACGGCCAGGGCGACGAGGCCCACGCCGCCCGACACCAGCCAGGCCAGCGCGCGCCAGCGCCACCCCGCGGCTGCCGCGCCCGCGCCGATCGCGGCGGTCACCCCCCAGGCCGTCCAGAGGGCGTTCGGTGGGGCGGGGCGGCCGCGCCCCCGCACGACGAGCCGGGGCTCGACGCCCAGCCGCTCGCGCACCTCCTGCCGGAAGATCGTCGGCAGGAACATGGCCTCGTACATCGTCGGCGTCCGGTCCAGCGCCCGGCCGAGGAACCACTCCGAGCCCGCCAGCAGCGGCAGCGAGGTGGCGAGCCCGTCTCGGACGAGGCTCCGGTAGTCGTCCGCGTACTGCACCTGCTTCGCGCCGGACAGGCCCCCATCGATCGCCGCGTCGACGCGGTCCCGCAGGCGGGTCGTGCAGTTGTCGTCGAAGTGGTGGTAGATGTACGTGCGGTTCTCGGGCAGCGCGTCCTCTTCCAGCGCGGCCACCAGGGCGGCGGCCTGCTCCGGCGTCAGCGGCAGATCCTGGGCCCAGACGTTGCGCTCCAGCTGGTTGTAGAAGTTCAGCATGGGGCCGCGACCGATCACCGACACCCAGAACTCCGCGCTGCCGCGCACGACCCCCTGGGTCAGCGGGATGGGGGTGGTGAAGTCGGCGGTGCCGTAGTTGTAGCAGCGGTGCCGCTGGCTCGGCGGCTCGTTGATGCAGAGCGCGCCGTGGCCGAAGCGGGAGAAGACGTCGTCCCCCGCGCCCATGGTGTAGAGCGTGACGACGGGGTCTGCGAGGGCGACGCTGACGAGGAAGAACACCAGGGCAGCTTAGCCGCGCTGGCTTGGCCGCGCTGGCTTGTACTGGGATAGACGACCTCTCCAACCTGGAGGCTCCATGCGATCGTTCACCCTCCTCACGCTCGCCGCGCCGCTGGCCTTGATCGGCCTGACCGCCTGTGACGGCAAGGACAGCGGCGCCTCGGATGACACCGGCGTCACCGAGACCGCCACCGACAGCGGCGCGACCACCGACAGCGACGTCCAGACGGACGACACCGGGGCGACGGACGACACCGACCCGGGCAGCGACAGCGTCGGCGACAGCGGTGACAGCGGTGACAGCGGTGACACCGCCGAGACCGGCCTGGAGACCGGCGACACGTCCGGGGAGACCGGCGACACCGCCACCACGGCGGTCACCGAGCCCCTCGACGGCCTCGGCGACATCAGCGGCGACTGCTGGCTCCTGGACAAGGAGCAGCTCACGGGGCCCGATGCCTGGGTGGTCTCCAACGCCATCGACTTCGGCAAGGCCGAGTTCGACTACGACGCCCTCTCCGAGGGCGGCCAGGAGATCTACGACGACGGCAACCTGGGCGGCAGCTCCGAGTACTCCGAGATCTTCTCCTACGAGGTGCTCTACCGCTGCGAGCTGGCCGAGATGCTCCGGAGCGAGGGCGAGATCGAGTACCTGGACGTGGGGGGCAAGAAGACCGACCTGCTGGTCCGCATCGACGGGTTCGATGTCGGCGTCAGCGTCACCCGGGCCTACGGCTACCCCCCGGAGGATCCCTACACCGGGGATCAGGCGCTGGCGCTGCTGGAGGACAAGCTGGGGGACGTGCTGCTCTCGACCGCCAACGCCGACACCGAGAAGAACAGCTGGACCAAGCAGATCCTGCACGTCATCGCCTACACGCCCGACCACGCGGCGACCATCCTGTCGGTCTACGACGACGTGGATGTGGCGACCCGCGCCGACACCATCCTTGTGGTCACGGCCACCGAGGGCAACGACGAGCACCTGTACTGAGGAGGGTGTGGTGAACGACTCGATCACGGCGGTCCCGGGCGTGCGGGCCGGACACTGGACGGACAGCGAGGCCCACACAGGGGTGACCGCGGTGCTGACGCCTGGCGGCGCTCGCGGTGCCGTGTTCGTGCCGGGCAGCGCGCCGGGCACCCGGGAGCTGGCGCTGCTCTCGCCGCGGCACCTCGCCCGTGAGGTGCACGGGATCTGCCTGTCCGGCGGATCGGCCTTCGGGTTGTCCGCGGCGGACGGGGTGATGGCCGCGCTGGCGGAGCGGGACATCGGCTTCCCGACGATGGCCGGCGGTCCGGTGCCGCTCGTCCCGGCGGCCATCCTCTTCGATCTGCACACAGCGACCGCGCGACCCGGGCCGGCTGGCGGTCGGGCCGCGGCGGAGGCCGCCCTGGACGTCGGCGGTCCGCTGGGGGCCGGGCGCGTGGGCGCTGGCGCCGGGGCCATGGTCGGCGGGCTCTGGGGGACGCCGCACCGGGGCGGCGTGGGCGGCGCGGCCGAGCGCGTCGGGGGGTGGACCGTGGGTGTGGTGGTGGCGCTGAACGCCGCGGGCACCATCCGAGACCCGGAGACCGGCGCCTGGCGGACCGGGCCGCCGACCCCCCGCGGCGCCCCCTCGCTGGGGGAGGCGACGACGCTGGCGGTGGTGGCCACCGACGCGCCGCTGAGCCAGGGGCAGCTCCAGACGGTCGCGCGCATGGCCTCGGCGGGCATGGCCCGCGCCATCGTCCCGGCCTTCACGCCCTTCGATGGGGACATCGTCTTCGCGCTCTCCACCGGTGACGGCGACGCCCCCGAGGCGCCGACCGTCGCGGCCGTGGGCCACGCCGCCGCGGAGCTGATCGTCCGCGCCGTCGTCAGCGCGGTGGGCGCGCGGATCTGAAGCGACGCTCCAGGTCGTGTCGGCTCAGCAGCTCCACGGGCGCGATGGGCAGGCCGCGCAGGCCGCGCTCCAGGATGGCGAGCAGGGCCTCACCGGCTTCGTAGGGCGCGCTCAGGCAGGCGGACAGCAGCGCCTGCCACGCCGAGGGCTCATCCAGGCGCGCCAGCCCCACGGCGGCGGCGGCTCCGGCGCTGTGGGCGAAGAGGAAGTCCGGGTTCTCCAGATCCGCCCACATCGCCTCCTCCAGCGCGGCCCGCGTCGCGCCGTTCGAGCCCGCCGGGGGCCCGACCTCCGCCAGCCACCGCAGCGCCTCGGCGCGGGTCGCCTCGCGAGCCCCCCTCGCGCAGTCCAGCAGGGCCTCGTGGGCGCGGTCGTCTCCGGCGCGCGCGCGGGCGGCGAGGGCGCGGACGCGCACCAGCGGGTGCGCGTCTTCAGTCGGACGCGGGGGGTCGCCGAGGGCGTCCAGGCCGTGCACGGCGGCGTAGCGCTGGATCGGACAGTCGCTCTCCTGGAGCCACTTCAGCAGCGGGCGATCGGCCTCGGTGGGGGCCAGCGCCCGGGCGACGGCGTGTTGGCTCACCGCCTCCTGTCGCAGCTCGCCGGGTATCAGGCTTCGCGCCCAGGTGAGGGCCCGGGCCGGGTCCGCGGCCAGCCACGCCCGCCGCAGGGGCAGCGCCAGCGCCCAGGGCAGCAGACCCGGGGCGGCGATGAGCTGCTCGACGGTCTCCGCGGCCGCGGGCCAGCTCGAGAGGATGGCCAGGGCCCGGAGGCTCAGCTCATCCGGCTCACCCAGGCGGACACCGTCCAGGGTCGCGTCGTGCGGCGGCGCGTCCCAGAGCAGATCGTCCAGGGGCAGCGGCCCCGGGGGCAGCGGGTCGGGCAGGTCGAGGGCGCTCAGCACGAGCAGGCCGCGGTTCGGGTGTAGCTTCAGGACCCGGAAGACGCGGCGCTCTCCCAGGTGGCTGGCCTTGTCGGAGAGCCGGCGGTCGGCGAGCTGGGAGCCCGGCAGGTAGGCGCGCATGCCGATGTCCACGGTCCAGCCGCCCTTGACCGCCTCCGTCAGCGTCCCCGTCACGAGCGGGGCCTGCGCGGCGACGGCCACCACCCGGGCGAAGCGCTCCTGACGCTCCAGCTCGCGGCCGGCCAGGGTCGCCATGGCGTCTTCGGCGTCGTGGAGCGCGTCCTCGCAGCGCTCGAGCACGGCCTCCACGTCGAACAGCGCCGCCAGCGCCTCCGGCGGCAGCAGCAGCGCCTCCAGCGCGGCCCGGGCGGCCTCCGGCCGGCCCTCGAAGTCCGCGGCGAGGGTCGCCGGTTCGCGGTCCTTGAGCGCTCGCAGGAGCCGGGCGCGCTGGGGGGCGGTGAGCTCCCGCAAGCGCGTCAGCAGCAGCCGCCGCGCGGCGGGGCGCTCCCAGGCGTTGATCGCCGCGTGCTCGGCCGGCGGCGCGTCGGCGTCGAGGCGCTCGCGCCAGGCCTCCCACAGCGCGTCGGGGACCGGGCGGATGTGGCGCATCAGCTGATCCAGGTGCGCCGTGGTCTGTCGGCTGAGCCACCCCTTCGCGGCGGCGCGGGCCTCCGGCTCGACGGCGACACGCAGCAGGCGGGCGGTCTGCGTGGGCGGGCCGGGCAGGGGCGCGCACGGGGCACGGTCCAGCAGGCCGGCGAGGGTGTCCGCCGACAGCGACAGCTCGGGGATGTCCGCGAGGGCGCTGCAGGCGGCGCGGGAGCGGTGGTACGGCGCGCTGAGTCCGAGGTCGACGAGCGCCCGTGTGCTCTCTGGATGGGGCAGGGCGGCCAGCAGGTGGGTCGCCCGCCGCCCGGCCTCGCCCGCCTCGCTCGCGAGGGCGATGAGGTGCCCCCGGAGCTGGTCGCGGTCATCCCAGGGGACCGCTTCATCCACGGGCGCGCCGCCTCTTCTCAGGAGCTCCACACTGATCATCCACCCCACCCGGCGTACTGACCTCCAACCGATCGCCACCTTTTGCGCGGGACTTAACCCCGAACCCGTCAACACCGTCTGGAATAGCTGGTGACCGGGGGCGGCGCTTCGCGGGTACGACGCGGCGGGCTTCAGCCGCCAGGAGGCGCTGGTGGGGGACCGCCGGCCGCGGGGCTGGTGCGCGCGGCGACGCCGTCACGGAGGGCCTCGCAGGCGTCCACCCCCTCGGAGGTCCAGCGCACATACCAGTCCCCGCTCCACAGCATCTCGGCCGTGTAGCCCGCCGAGACGGCCGCCATCAGCGCCGCCGCCTCGGCCCCGGCGAGCCACGCCAGCGCCTCGGACCAGTCGGCGTCGACCCCCTCGATGAAGCCGCGATAGACCGCCCCGGAGCGCACATCCGAGGCGCCGCCGGTCAGGATGCGGACGCCGAGCGTCACCGACGGCGCGCGGGGATCGATGTCCACCGCGAGGCCCTCGGTGCTCTCCGGCGCGGTGCTCGTTGGGGCGTCCGATCGCAGCCGCCAGGGGTGGTCCGCTCGGGTGATGGTCATCGGCTCCTTCCTGTGGCATGAATAGCCCATGTCAGCTGATCAGGAAGAGGCAGAGGGCCAGGTAGCGGCGCGGTTTGGGACCTTCACGGGGGTCTTCACGCCGACGCTGCTGACCATCCTGGGCGTCATCATGTACGTGCGGGTGGGCTGGGTCGTGGGGAACGCCGGGCTCGCCGGGGCCATGGCCATCCTGGGGCTGGGGATCCTGATCACCACGGCGACCGGGCTCTCGCTCTCCTCCATCGCCACCAACACCCGCATCGGCGCCGGCGGTCCCTACGCCATCATGAACCGCTCCCTCGGCCTCGATGTGGGCGGCTCCATCGGCATCCCGCTGTACCTCACCCGGCCGCTCGGTGTGGCGATGTACATCTTCGGCTTCCGGGAGGGCGTGCTCTGGATAGCGCCCGATCTCCCGGCGCTGGGGGTGGACCTCGCGGTCTTCGCCCTGCTGTTCGGCATCGCCTACAAGAGCGCGGATCTGGCCTTCAAGACCCAGTACTTCATCATGGGCGTCATCGTCCTGAGCCTGGTCTCGCTGTTCGCCAGCCCGGCCTTCCTCTTTCCGCAGGAGACCGTTGAGATTCAGTGGTGGGGGGCCTACCCGGGGGCGCCGGAGAGCGGCTTCTCGGGCACGGACTTCTGGGGGGTGTTCGCGGTGTTCTTCCCCGCGACGACGGGCATCCTCGCCGGCGCCAACATGAGCGGAGACCTGAAGGATCCGCGGCGGGCCATCCCCGTCGGCACGCTCTCGGCGATCGCGCTCTCCACGGTGATCTACTTCCTGGTGGCCTTCCTGGCGGCGCGCATCGGCACCCTCGACGAGCTGGCCGGAGACTACAACTACCTGATCGACAACGCCCTCTTCCCGCCGCTGGTGCTGGCGGGGCTGCTGGGCGCGACCGCGTCCTCCGCGCTGGCGGGGCTGGTCGGCGGCCCCCGCATTTTGATGGCCATGGGCCAGGATCGCATCATCCCGTTCTCCGAGAAGATGGCGGCGGTCCGCGGCGGGGAGCCTCGCAACGCGCTGGCGCTGACCGGGGGGCTCACGCTGGCGGCCATCATGCTGCGGGATCTGAACGCGATCGCCCCGCTGGTGACGATGTTCTTCCTGATCACCTACTGCATGATCAACGTGGTGGTGCTGCTCGAGGGGGGGCTGGGGCTGGTGTCGTACCGGCCGACGCTGCAGGTGCCGCTCATCGTGCCGCTGGTGGGGCTGGTCGGCTGCCTGTTCTCCATGTTCATCGTCAACCCGACCTTCAGCCTGGTCTCGGTGGGCATGGTCGTGGCGGTCTACCTCTTCATCCGCGCCCGCGGGGTCCAGGGCGAGCGGCACGAGGACACGCGCAGCAGCATCTTCGTGGCGCTGGCGGAGTGGGCCGCCGGCAAGGTGACCGAGCACGATCTGTCCAACGTGCGCGCCTGGAAGCCGCACCTGCTGGTGCCGGTGGAGGACGTGGAGGAGCTGCGGGGCAGCTACGCGGTGCTGATCGACATGGCGCGGCCCGAGGGCTCGGTGAAGCTGCTGGGGGTGGCGCCGCCGGATGAGCTGCCCGCGCTGAGCGCGCGGCTCCAGCGA
>Ga0316204_10011911_pt1 | contig 10752 bp, 10 predicted proteins | sample 6monrhotite_MG_2_FD_205661 | JGI IMG/M metagenome (GOLD analysis project Ga0316204, IMG submission 205661) | Microbial mat bacterial communities from mineral coupon in-situ incubated in ocean water Damariscotta River, Maine, United States -... | ecosystem: Environmental > Aquatic > Marine >... | reverse complement strand
CGCCAATTTGGGTTGATGGAAGTATTTAATTCTACTCAGAAAGAATTGCCGCCCGAGCCGATTCAGCAACTGGAGCTTTTTTGGATAAAACCTAAACCCTCCAAGGGTTTTGAACCCTTGGAGGGAATTTATTTAAAAGACTATTCATTTTTGTCACGTGCTATTTGTTCTTAAAGCACAGATACCCAGCCGTTTTCGACTGGGTATACTGTGTAAATCTACAATTTGAAAGCAATTCACAACCATAGTTGTCCTGCTCGTCAATTACGTGAGACTGTGTAAATCTACAATTTGAAAGCAATTCACAACTAAATAGCGCCTCTAGATAAAAAGTTGCTAACTGTGTAAATCTACAATTTGAAAGCAATTCACAACTAACGACTAATAACATTCTCAGGTATTTGAACTGTGTAAATCTACAATTTGAAAGCAATTCACAACTTGTTGTGGTTGTGGTGTTTGTTGTTCCGAACTGTGTAAATCTACAATTTGAAAGCAATTCACAACTAAATCTTGTGCATCTCTCTCGAGTTGTCTACTGTGTAAATCTACAATTTGAAAGCAATTCACAACTGGAGATGATCGAGGAGCTGGGCATGACGGACTGTGTAAATCTACAATTTGAAAGCAATTCACAACATAAGCGTACTGATGTCTGTTTGTTTAAGCACTGTGTAAATCTACAATTTGAAAGCAATTCACAACACGGATTCGCAAATCTTCCTGGCCGACCCAACTGTGTAAATCTACAATTTGAAAGCAATTCACAACGCTACCTGAGTCATGTTCTTGGCCATCTTGACTGTGTAAATCTACAATTTGAAAGCAATTCACAACAATGATTGCGTTGGTTGCTTCTGTTTCGGTACTGTGTAAATCTACAATTTGAAAGCAATTCACAACACAGTGGGGAGGCTTTGAGCGGTACTGGAACTGTGTAAATCTACAATTTGAAAGCAATTCACAACCAATTTGCGGGGGATATTCAGAATCCAAAGACTGTGTAAATCTACAATTTGAAAGCAATTCACAACTAGCATAGTGCCAACTTCCGTGTCCTTCATACTGTGTAAATCTACAATTTGAAAGCAATTCACAACCTATGTAGTCAGAGGTAATTTGTAATTGGTACTGTGTAAATCTACAATTTGAAAGCAATTCACAACAGATCACCCGGTGGAAAAAACAGGAAAATAACTGTGTAAATCTACAATTTGAAAGCAATTCACAACTGGAGTTGGTGCCGAAATGTTAAAAATAACACTGTGTAAATCTACAATTTGAAAGCAATTCACAACATATCCACCCCCATTTTGTTGAATACCACAACTGTGTAAATCTACAATTTGAAAGCAATTCACAACAGATTTTCTTTTTGATCGGCAAGTGCATTCACTGTGTAAATCTACAATTTGAAAGCAATTCACAACATGTTTCCTATTGTTTAATTCAATACAATACTGTGTAAATCTACAATTTGAAAGCAATTCACAACGCTCGAACCGACAACATTTGCGATTTTCTTACTGTGTAAATCTACAATTTGAAAGCAATTCACAACTATGGAACGGATGGAGTATCCAGATCAACCACTGTGTAAATCTACAATTTGAAAGCAATTCACAACAGAAAAAGGTGCTGCACCACTATCATCGCAACTGTGTAAATCTACAATTTGAAAGCAATTCACAACGCTCTATCACGATGGCACATGGCAGGTCTAACTGTGTAAATCTACAATTTGAAAGCAATTCACAACAAATTCTGCAAGACATACACGCAATCACTGACTGTGTAAATCTACAATTTGAAAGCAATTCACAACACTTCGTTGCGTTCACTCAAATTGGTATGCACTGTGTAAATCTACAATTTGAAAGCAATTCACAACATGTTTCCTATTGTTTAATTCAATACAATAACTGTGTAAATCTACAATTTGAAAGCAATTCACAACTGAATCGCCATGTGAATTAACAAAAACCCCACTGTGTAAATCTACAATTTGAAAGCAATTCACAACTTATACTCCAGCTCCTTCTATAAATGGGTACTGTGTAAATCTACAATTTGAAAGCAATTCACAACCGTCCTGCCTTCACTCTTAGCTATTTTAGCACTGTGTAAATCTACAATTTGAAAGCAATTCACAACCACCTTGCGGTGTTTCTCGAATTCCAATTTACTGTGTAAATCTACAATTTGAAAGCAATTCACAACTGTACTCCTGTTGGTCAAGGACTGCCCCATACTGTGTAAATCTACAATTTGAAAGCAATTCACAACCTAAGAACTGCTCGCCACAGGGGCAGGAATACTGTGTAAATCTACAATTTGAAAGCAATTCACAACTGAAACGATCCACTACAGATATGGGAGACGACTGTGTAAATCTACAATTTGAAAGCAATTCACAACGGCGAGATCAGGGTTCGTTTCATCAACGAAACTGTGTAAATCTACAATTTGAAAGCAATTCACAACATCCTTTTGCTCTTAGTCTGGAGATGAACTACTGTGTAAATCTACAATTTGAAAGCAATTCACAACATTATAATAGATGGTAATCTTTAGGATTTTACTGTGTAAATCTACAATTTGAAAGCAATTCACAACCGTTTTTCTGCAAGCTCGTCAATTTGATCTACTGTGTAAATCTACAATTTGAAAGCAATTCACAACCTGAAGTTGAGGCTTATGGGTCTTTTTTCAACTGTGTAAATCTACAATTTGAAAGCAATTCACAACCGCTCCTATGAAGATGTCTTTGACTACTCCACTGTGTAAATCTACAATTTGAAAGCAATTCACAACTTCTGAGCTGTCGGCATAGATAGAATCGTAACTGTGTAAATCTACAATTTGAAAGCAATTCACAACTCGTGCCAACGATTTCAGAGACTTTTACCAACTGTGTAAATCTACAATTTGAAAGCAATTCACAACCTGATATTCCGTCAGCCCAAGCACACAAAAACTGTGTAAATCTACAATTTGAAAGCAATTCACAACAGCGTCTATATTATCACCTGCTATAATTAAACTGTGTAAATCTACAATTTGAAAGCAATTCACAACTGAAGAGGATGACGAGAAGCACGTACACCCACTGTGTAAATCTACAATTTGAAAGCAATTCACAACATAGCGTTAAAAGCTCCAGCAGATGCAGCGACTGTGTAAATCTACAATTTGAAAGCAATTCACAACATGTTCTTCAGACTAGGAATAGAGCAAATAACTGTGTAAATCTACAATTTGAAAGCAATTCACAACGCGAAGTGTAGGTGCCCTGAGCTTTTTCTAACTGTGTAAATCTACAATTTGAAAGCAATTCACAACATGAATGAGTGGTGTCGCTTGTCTTTGCGCACTGTGTAAATCTACAATTTGAAAGTAATTCACAACTTCTTTTGAGCTGATGATGACATTCTTGGTCTAGTAAATAGGGAGTATTACTTAGTGCCTATTGAGTCAAAACGTAGAAGAGAACCTGAGATAAGTGCAAATGGACGAAAATATGATGTTGTTCATTGCACATGGAAACAAGTCAATCGAGGTGCTTGACATCCTCCTCCGTATCCACATCGACCTCACCTCCCTCGAATGGTATCGTTGAAGTTGTATGGAAATTCTTCATTACAATTTTCTTTGCTCCTTGGTCTCCTTCCAACTTCATTAAATCATTGAAAAAGGCATGGCTCAAAATGACAGGCACTCCAATCTGGCCTTGGTATTTGCAAGCGGTGATGGATTTATTTTCCTCGTGCACAGATAGTAGTAGTCTCAAAACTTCTACAGTCAAATACGGTTGATCGGAAAGGAGAAAAAGAGCGTGGTGCAAATCTGATTTTTTCTCCCGTAAATGAGAGAGCCCCAGGCGAATGGAGCTAGCAATTCCCTCTTCCCATTTTTCATTCCTTATCAAGTCCAAACCCTTTGGATCAATTTTCTGTTCAATACGTCTTGCATTTGCGCCCAGCACAAGAACACCTGCTCCCCACTCAAATTGCCCAGCAATATCGATCGCATGCTGAAGCAGTGGTTTGCCTTTGTATTCAAGTAATTGTTTTGGTCGGCCCAGCCGACTAGAAGTGCCAGCTGCTAAAATGATCAGTCCGGTAGAAGATGCAACGCTCAAAGCTGTACTGTATCAAATTGTGTGTTGTCATCGGAATGGATCGGTTTCTCCTTATTTCTGAGTGAACCTCCCTGTACTTCTGATAAGACCGCCTTGATCTCAGAAAGAATGGAAATCGCAATTTCTTCTGGTGTTTCTGCCCCTATTTCCAACCCTACAGGTGCGAATATTTTCTCCATATCTTCTTTGGAAATATTGATTCCCTCCTCATTCAAATCTGCCAGCATTCGCCTGAACTTTTTCTTTGGTCCCAGGATTCCGATGTAGGGGATCATGTCGTAATCCAACAGGCATTTCAAAACGGCTAAATCGTAATTGTAGTTATGTGTCAGTAGTACAAAGGCGGTTCTATCATCAATCGGAATGTTGTCCAGAATCGCTTCTGGCGTGGACACAATCACCTGACAGGAGGGTGCAAATCGCTCCTGCTTTGCGTGGGTTGGCCGTCCATCTACCACATACATATTCCAGCCCAGGGTCTCTGCCATTTTTGCCAAGCCCTGCACATCGTTTCCAGCGCCCACAATCACCAGTGAGACAGGCGGAGCGAAATATTCAATGAACACGTTTTGATGTGTTTTCCCATCTACGTATTCACGAAAAAGACACATTCTTGCGTTAATCACTTCATTTGCATCTTCGATAACGCGCTCCGAAAGAGTCTGGTTTTCAATCGCACCTGTGACTGCATCGGCAACCAATAGTGAGGTTCCGAGTTGCTCACCTTTTTTGTTTTTCAAATCGAAGAGGGATACCAATACACATGCCTTCTTTTTCCCCACAGCTTGTTTCAATAGCGAGATAGGATTGTTTTCGTCTTGCTCGTCAATAGGTTCGAATAGCACCTGAATGATTCCATTACATCCTAGCTGTGCCCCGACGATCGCATCTTCTTCGTCACTTGTATCGTAGGTGATCAGCGTATTCTTTTTCTTGACTAGCGCATATAATGCCTTGCGGAGTGCATCTCCCTCAAGGCAGCCGCCTGAAATTGCTCCCGTCGTAATTCCGTTTTCATCGACCAACATGCGTGCGCTCGGCCTTCGGTAGGATGATCCCTCTACATGTACAACCGTTGCTAGCACAGATTTCTTTCCCGCTTCAATAATTTGTTGATAAGAATCAATAATGGCTTTGATCTCTCGCATCTACTTTCTTAACTGGGTTACTGCTTTTTCAATTTTTTCTATCACAACATCAATTTCCTCTTCTGTCGTAAATCTACCAAGTCCGAAACGGAGGGTTGCAAAGGCAAGGTCATCTGACACTCCCATTGCCTTGAGTACATGGGAGGGTTCAAATGTGGCAGAGGTACATGCTGAGCCTTGAGAAATCGCTATCTCATTTAATGACAGCAACAACTTTTCTCCATCTACATCTTCAAAGGACATGTTGCTCACATGGGGAAGTCGGTGATCTGTATGTCCATTGAGCAGCGTTCTGGGAATTTTCAATGTGGCTTGCTCCAGCTTTTCGCGAAGAGACCAAAGTCTTGCTGTCTCTTCTTGCATTTCCATGCCCGACAATTCACAGGCTTTTCCTAAACCCACAATGCCAGGGACATTTAACGTCCCCGATCGCATGCCCCTTTCATGTCCACCTCCCTCGATCTGAGCTCCTATTTTGACATTGGATTTTACATACAAGCCACCAGCTCCTTTTGGTCCATACATTTTGTGCCCGGAGAACGACATTAAGTCAATTTGCAAGTCGTTTACATCTATTGAGATCTTCCCCACAGCTTGAGTGGCGTCTGTCATAAATAACACATTTCGCTCTTTCAGCAATTCCGCGATCTTTTTCATCGGTTGGATCACTCCTGTCTCATTGTTGGCGTACATGATGCTCACAAGAATCGTCTGATCAGTAATGGCTGCTTTCAGTTCAATAAAATCGATTATCCCGTTTTCGTCGACAGGCAAATAGGTTACCTTAAAGCCTGATGTTTCCAGCTGTTTTATCGGATCCAGAACTGCCTTATGCTCTGTTTCGCAGGTGATGATGTGATTTCCTATAGTGGCCAATTCTTTTGCCACTCCTTTGATGGCCAGGTTATTTGACTCAGTTGCACCAGAAGTAAATATGATTTCCTGTGGTTTTGATCCAATCAGAGATGAAATTTGTTCTCTGGAATGTTGAACTGCTTCGTCTGCTTCCCAACCGAACGCATGATTTCTACTCGCAGCATTTCCAAATTTTTCATTGAAATACGGCAACATTTCCTCTAAAACCCGAGGGTCAACAGGGGTGGTGGCGTTATGGTCCAGGTAAATCATTTGTTGCATAAACTGTATCCGAATCAAGCTCAGAACTAAATTTTAAATCTAGCTGAAAGATACCAACTGAACGTTTTAAAGTTAATGTTAAGATTTGGCTACTGGTAAATCTCTGAGCCTTACTGATTTCCAGAGCTCTTAGAATTATGTTTTCTCGTGGTTTGGCGAGCAAATCAGTATGTATGTACCGATCATCAATATTTCAGAGGACATTGGAATAGAAATTCACTAATTTGTAGTCGCATAAAATTTTAAAATCAACATGGCAGCTTATTCAATTAAAGTAAATGGCAAAACTCATAAGGTAGATGTGGAGCCGGATACCCCAATCTTGTGGGTATTGCGAGACCATTTAAAACTTGTAGGGACAAAATATGGATGTGGTATTGCTCAATGTGGGGCTTGTACCATTCATGCGGATGGAAATGCAATTCGTTCATGTCAACTTCCGGTTTCGGATGTAAACAATATGGAATTAACGACCATTGAAGGATTGTCCGAAAAAGGTGATCATCCGGTTCAAGAGGCCTGGTTGGAGCATGATGTACCTCAATGTGGTTACTGTCAGGCGGGACAAATTATGAGCGCTGCTTCTTTTCTTAGCAAGAATTCAAACCCTAGTGATGAAGAAATTGCAACTGGTATGAATGGAAACATTTGTCGATGTGGCACCTATGTTAGAATCAACAAAGCAGTCAAAACTGCTGCCGGAAAAATGTCCTAATCTATTCTAAAAGACAATCTTATGACACTTATAACTACACAATTCAATAGAAGATCGTTCTTGAAAGTATCGACGACCGCTGGTGGTGGTATGATGCTGGGCTTTAGCTGGCTGGCTTCCTGTAGCACCCCTGGCCAAGCAGTAAAAGCACCACCCAAAGAATGGTTCGATATCAACGCCTACATCAAAATTGGTGACAATGGAACCGTCACCCTTTACAATCCAAATCCAGAGATTGGTCAAAATGTGAAAACTTCCATGCCTGTAATTGTGGCAGAAGAATTAGATGTGGACTGGAAGGATGTGGTTGTCGAGCAAGCCGATCTAAATACGGTAAAATACAGCCGTCAACTTGCAGGGGGGAGTCAATCCATCCGCGCAGGTTGGGGAAGTTTACGAATGGCCGGAGCTACCGGACGAAGGATGTTGATGGAAGCTGCTGCCAAGCAATGGAATGTGCCTCTGGGAGAATTAACTACAGAAAAAGGCATCATCTACCACAAATCAAGTAATCAAGCGGTAGGTTATGGAGAGCTAGCTTCTGCTGCAGCTTTGATGGAAGTTCCGGAAGAAATTGAATTGAAAGATCCAAAAGACTTCAAGTTGATTGGAGGAGATATAAAGAATGTTGATGCAAAGAAAATAGTTACTGGTGAGCCTTTGTTTGGATTGGATTTGAATGAAGAAGGAATGCTGATAGCCATGATCGTTCATCCTCCAGCATTTGGGATGAAAATGAAGAATTGGGATGCGAGCAAAGCGAAGGCAATGCCGGGAATTAGAGACGTTTTTACTATCAACACAGAACCCAAGGAAAAGCAATGGTCTGACACCAATGCGTTTACCGAACTTGTCGCCGTTGTAGGGGAGTCCACCTGGCAAGTCATGAAAGCCAAAAAGGCGATTGACGTGGAGTGGGTGCGTGATACGCCAGCGGAAAACAGTGATGAGCATACGCAAAAGCTATTAGAAGCAATTGCTGCCAAAGGTGAGATTACAAGAGAGGATGGAAATCCGGAACGAGAAATTGCAGCTGGTGAAAAAGTAATAGAAGGTGTTTACAGTGCGCCTTTCATGGCCCACAACACGATGGAGCCCATGAATTTTTATGCCCATGTAACAGACACAAAAGCCGTGTTAAATGGCCCAATCCAAACACCCGAGTACTTAGAAAAATCTGTTGCTGATGTTTTGGGAATGTCCTTGGAGCAGATAGATATTCAAATGACCAGAATGGGTGGTGGCTTTGGAAGAAGGTTGTATGGACACTTTGGAATTGAAGCGGCAGTTATTTCTCAGAAAGCCCAAGCACCAATCAAGCTTTTGTATACCCGAGAAGACGATATGACGCAGGGCACATATCGCCCAATGTATCGAGTAAGCTACCGTGCGTCTTTGGACAAAAACAATAAACTAACAGGGTGGTACGCCAAAGGAACAGGAATACCAGGTAGTCCTTTGTTTCACAATAGATTTCCCGCCGGAGCACTTGACAACTATGGATCTGAAAATGTGAGTGTTCCTACGAATATTTCTACTGGTGCATGGCGAGCTCCGCGATCGCATTTCACAGCTGGAGCAGAAAACTCATTCCTTGATCAGGTTGCAGAAGCGGCAGGAAAGGACCCTATTGATTTCCGATTGGAACTTTTCGACCGTGCAATTAATAATCCGGTTGGTGAAAACAATGATTATGACCCAGAAAGGTATGCTGGTGTTTTGAAATTAGTAAGAGCAAAGTCAGGATGGGACAATGAGACGCCTGGTGTTCACAGAGGGGTATCCGTTTACTATTGTCACAATTCATATGTCGCGGAAGTAGTGGACATTGAAAAAAATAACAAGAATGAATTGAAAATCAAAAAAGTTTGGTGTGCTGTTGATTGTGGAATTGTAGTGAATAGGGAAGGAGCCCTCAATCAAATCGAAGGAGGAATCGTAGATGGAATTGGAGCGGCAATGTATAGTAGTCTCAATTTTGAAAATGGTCGTCCGATACAAGAAAACTTCAATTCGTATCGATTGATACGACACACAGAAGCCCCACCAGAAATTGAAACCTTCTTTGTCAACAACGGCATTGATCCAACCGGATTGGGCGAGCCGACATTGCCTCCTATTTCTGGAGCATTGGCGAATGCCATGTATAAAGCCACTGGTCAACGGTATTTTCATCAGCCTTTTGCTGTAGCAGAGCAAGCGATTGAGTTGGGGTAAATCGTCTTGACTCTCATTGAAAAAATCCAGACTCGATCTTTTTTGAAGATTTAGAGTGGAAGGGTGAGTGGCGATTTAAAATCTCAATGATTTATTGCGGCAAATACTTCGTAGGAATTGGGTTTTCAGGTGTTTCGCCTGTCCAATAAATATTCATAACCCACCAGCGAGAACCGTCATTCATTAGTTGAATGCTGTTGATGCCTCGTACAAAAGGTTTCTCATCCGCTGCTGACCGATAGGATTCATACGTGCTGAAGGCGTGGGTTACTGAGCCGAATGATTCGGTAACTCTATAAATCTCCTTTTCGAAGAATCCATTTGTTTCTAGCCATTCACCAGAAGATTCGATGTACCCATCTGGTGTCATTGCGCGATAGCCTACTTTCCCTTCTTGGTTAGCTCCTGAGGGAATGAGCTGAGCATCTGCTGCAAAAAGAAATTTGAATAACTCCCAATCTCTTTCCTCACCTGCTTCACCTGAGATGACGGCATAGAGCGTTTCGATTGTACTGTCTAACGTTTGGACTTTGGCCAGATAGGCTGTTTTCTGAGCTTTAGAGGTGTGAATAAGAAGTAGGATGGAGAGGGTGTAGATGATTCTTTTCATGGTATTTTTAAGTTTGCTGAAATCAAGTCACAAATGCGACTTCTGGGTTAAACAATAATTTGTTCATCACGAATATAGGAGATTCGTAGTTGAATCGTTTCTGGATCTGTTATTCGATTATTAGGCGAAAATGTTTTCCTAGCCCAGCTTCTACTATTTTCCTGAATGTTGATAATTCAACATCAGTTCTATTGTTCTCTAGTCTGGAAATATAGAAGCGGCTTGTACCACTTCGTTCGGCAAGTTGTGCCTGAGTTAAACCCGCCTTTTCTCGTGCTTTTCGAATTAAGTTTCCGAATTTCATAGTCTCAACGGGTTCACTAAGTTTAAACAATTCGTCAGGACTTAATTCGTATGGATGAATTTCCTCAGTTCCATCTTCTCCTAAAAGTTTAACCTCAATGTTGTTCCAAGAAAGAGTATTGTTGCGAAGTTCTACTTTAGCAAATTCCCCCTTTTTGAGCAATGGATATTCAACATCGGTCTTGGTTATACTCCAAGAATTAAAGATGGTTTCAAAATTTAGTAGTCGATTTTCGCCATTGTTAAACATACAATGAATTGAAAATTCATCTACTTTTTGAATTTTTATGATCCGTGGAATTACTGGTTTCTTTCTCATAACCTTGGATTTAAGCGTTTAAAATTGGTGAGTAAAAACTCTTTCTTTTGGATTGCCCATTCTATTACTTTCTTACGCTGGGTTTTAGGCAATTGCCCTGCATATGTTTTAAGAGTTCCGATGATGATTAGTTCTTCGTATTCAGCATATATGAAAATGAGG
>Ga0316204_10011910_pt1 | contig 10752 bp, 7 predicted proteins | sample 6monrhotite_MG_2_FD_205661 | JGI IMG/M metagenome (GOLD analysis project Ga0316204, IMG submission 205661) | Microbial mat bacterial communities from mineral coupon in-situ incubated in ocean water Damariscotta River, Maine, United States -... | ecosystem: Environmental > Aquatic > Marine >... | reverse complement strand
ATGGCTGGCTCATCATCAACAATCATAATGTTTTTTTGATTGCTGATATTGAAATTTGCCACATTCGGGGATGATATCTTGGCAAACGGTATCACATCACCTGATTCTGTCGCGATGGTTTCCAGCGCAGCAATTGGAAACAGCAGGTGAATCGTAGTCCCCTGGCCCAGCTCACTCTCAACAATAATGTGTCCGCCTGCCGAATGAATAATACCGTGAACCATCGCCAGCCCCATCCCCGAACCTTTACCAAAATCCTTGGTGCTGAAAAAGGGATCAAAAATACGTCCCCTGACATCTTCAGCAATACCCTCACCAGTATCTGCTACGGAAATTTCGACAAAGCTGCCGTCAATATTACTATGACAGGAACTGCACTCACTTTGCTGAACTTCACTGAGATGAACATTTATACTGATCGTTCCTTTACCATCTAAGGCATCACGAGCGTTAATGATCAGATTCATAATGATCTGATGCAACTGAACCGCGTCACCCTGAATATTCGGGATCGTGGCGGAAACTTCAACATTAAGATGCATGCTGGAAGGGATCGTGGCGCGCATTAAATTAACCGCTTCTTTGACGATAGGAGCAGGAGCAATGCTTTGAAGTTTACCCCCTTCACCGCGACTAAAAGCAAGCATTTGCCGCACCAGGTTGCCGGCCCGTTTTCCAGCCTTGATAATTTCCTCGAGATAGCGATTAAGTTTCTCACTGGATTGGCCAAATTGTGACTCTGCCAATTGCGCATAGCCCAGTATGGATGACAGCATATTATTGAAGTCATGGGCAATACCTCCGGTCAGCTGACCGATAGCCTCCATCTTTTGTGCATGTTGCAGCTGGTTATGTAAACGGATTTTATCCTGTTCAGCCTCGCGCAGGCGAGTAAGACTGATAACCTGCAGGATACAATGTAAGGGCTGGTCATTCTGGTAAATCAGTACACCACTGACCAGTCCCTGCTGCACAGAATCAGAAATATGTTTGAATTCCAGTTCAGTCTGGAAATGGTTGCCCCGCTCTGTTAACAGATTTTGTAACCTTTTCTGCAATTCCTGAGAAGACCTGGGAGAAAGGAAGAAGAAAATCGACTTGTTTCTCAGCTGATGAGCCGAGGGTGCCTTGATAAAATCAACAAACGCCTGGTTAAAACGTTCAATGTTCCCGCCTGGATCAATAATGATCATGCTATGGGCGGCAGATTCAAAAGCACTGCGAAATTCTGCTTCACTCTCACTTAATTCACGGGTCTTCTCTTCGATAGCGACTTCAAGAGTCTGGGTATATTTGCTAATCGTTTCCTGAGCAACTTCCAGACTACGGGTTTTTGTCTGTAATTCATCTTCTACCAGCAACCTGCGCTGGTTTTCTTTTTCAAGTTCAACCACTTTATCAGCCAGATCCCGATTCTTGCTATCCAGCGAGTCAAGCATATGATTAAAGGCGTTTCCGAAAATGGAAAACTCATCTTTTCCTGACACCTTGACTCGACCTGACAGCTTTCCTGCAGCAATACTGCGGGCAACATTAAGCACGTTTTGCAGGGGTTTGCCGATATATAGCTCTATAATCCAGAAGACGAATAGTAATAATAGCAAGGCAAGTCCCGCACTGAGCCATGTAATCCGGTCCAGATAATCTCGTATCTCATCGTCGATGGATTGTAATTGCCTGGCCTGATGCTCAGTGACAATTTCACTTAATTTATCCAGAATCTCTGCTGGATTATTTTGCAGATTGTGCACCATACTATCAGCAACAAAGTGAGCTTCTGTCTCTGTTTCACTATAAGCCATAATAGCCCGCCGGTATTCTTTCCCGACGACAAGGTGAGAATTTAATATTATTTGCGTGAGATTATTGAGACTGGGGTATATTGTTACTTTTTCCTGCAATTGCTCAAGTGCCTGGTGCGCCTGGCGTTCATAACTGTAATATTTACTCAGATATTTATGATACCCCCCGGATAAATGCCCTCGTAAGAGCACATTCTTCCATGCTTCAACCTGATGGCTGTAAAGCACTCGTGCCTGCTGAATCAAGGTATTAATTTCCAGCACTTGCTCGCGCACCACCTTTGATTTAGTTACCGCCTGTTCAAAGGCACTGGTGGCGTAAAAGCCCAATGTCCAGAAAGCCAGTACAGACATTGCGAACAGGATAATCAGGCGTAATCGAACCGACATGTTATTGGGCAGTTTTTATGGGCAAAGCCAGAGGCGTAAATAAAACCTCTTCTTCCACCCGAAAATCGGCAATCAACTGCTGAGCCGGTTCAGAAACTATCCAGTCAGCAAAGGCTTCAGCGGCTTTATAATTAATGCCTGGATGGTGCTCAGGGTTGACCGTAATCACCGAATAGATGTTTTCCAGACGCTTATCATCCTGGGTTAATATAATAAGCGCAATACTGTTTTTATAACTCAGCCAGGTACCCAGATCGGTAAAAATATAGGCATTCATATCGCTCGCCTGACTCAGTGAAGCCCCCATGCCCAAACCCACTTCCCAATACCAGCTTTCGCCATATGGCTCAATATTCCCCGCTTGCCATATTTTCAATTCCCGTCGGGAGGTACCGGAATTGTCAGCGCGCGAAACAAAGGGTGATTTTGTCCGGGCAATTTTCTGAAATGCTTCAATGGCGTTATTGCTGCCTTTAATATTGGCTGGATCGTCTTTGGGACCGGCGATAACATAATCATTTTTCATCACTTGCCTATGGATCACCCCATGACCATCCTGCATAAATTTTATTTCAGACTCTTGCAGATGAACCAGTACCACATCCACTTTACCGGCACGTCCCATTCGTAAAGCGTTACCACTGCCTACCGATTGCATTTCCACCTTAAAGCCCGTGGCTTTTTCAAACACCGGAATGAGCTTGGGTAACAGGCCCGAGTTGACTGCTGAAGTGGAACTGGCCAGACGTAAAATATCATTAGCATCGACCATAGCCGGTAATAGCGATAACAAAACCAACAAAAAACGTAATTTCATAATTTCCCTCATATCAATCAATACTATAGGAGAGTTTTTTGCACTAATCAAAGTATGCTAATAAAGGAGTCGACAATTGATGTCACTTAAAAAAAGCTCAATATACTGGCGAGATGTTTTTAGATAGCTAAGAAAATCATCACTTATAATGACCTGATGAGTAATATCATTGGCCATAATTGATTTATTGGGTCTCTGTAGGAGGAAATGAAAGTTATTTGAGACCAAAAACAAAAAAAGCCCTGATAAATCAGAGCTTTTTTTGATGATATTTGGTGGAGATGGCGGGAGTCGAACCCGCGTCCAAAAACATTCTGCCATCAGTCTTTCACATGCTTAGTACTACCGATCGTTTTAATGAATTCAGGGCGGGTAGCCAGGACAAGAATTCACGAGTCCGTTTCGTTTTAACCAGTTAAACTCGGACTGAATAACTGGCGAAAGCTGTGTAAAGTGACCTCTGATTTACCCCCACAGATAAAGGTAGTCAAAGGCTAACCGGTTTTTAAGCAGCTAGAGCGTAATTATCGTCGTTTGCAATTACTTTAATTTTCCAGACTGTTTTACGAGTGTACTGAAATTACTCGGCATGAACATCAGGGGTCCAATCTCTGTCGAAGCCGTTTCATCCCCATAGTTATAATTATAGGGGCAGCAATAGCACTTTTCAATTGCATGTCCTATAAGTCATACAACATAGACAGGAAAAAACCAGATTGGTTCAATAACACCCCAAAAAAAAGATAAAAAAAATGTCAATATTAGGGAAATTACTAATTGCTTATATTATCACTCACAAATATACTTACTTCAACACATTCAAAAAATGAGTAGTTTATAAGTAATAGGATTTTAATTGCTATAACACATAAATAGAATTACTCAGAAAAGTAAAACACAATTTAACGAGTTTCGAAAATATTGGAGAGTATAAAATGAAAAAGTTAATTCTTGCTGCCGCAATTGCTAGTGCCGCTACAGTTTCTATGTCCGCTAATGCCTGGTGGGGTGATGATAGTAATAGTAACACCAACTGGAGTGGCAATGGCTATAATGACATGTACAACAATGGCTACGGTAACGCTTATGGTAATGGTTGGGGAGACGGTTCTGGCGATGCTGATATGGATGGCGATGTAGAAATCACTATCAAAGCCCGTGGTCGTGGCCGTGGTCGTGGTGATACTCGTGGCTCTGTTTATGGTAATGGCTATGGTAATGGTTATAACAACTGGGATAACCGTTTCCAGGGTTATGGTGATCAGCGTTACGTGAACGATAACTATCGTCCATATGGTTATGGCTATGCACCAATGCCAGCACCAGTTCCTGCAGCGCCTGCAGCCAAGCCTGCTGCGCCAAAAGCAACTGCTGCTAAATAAGCCACCGCTTGTTTCATCAATAAGTTAAGCTTATAGAATAAAGCCCGGAATACTATTGAGGTACTCCGGGCTTTTTTACATCTGGATATCCAGCTAAAATTTCAGGATAATATACCTGAAATTAATCAAGAGAAATTTTTAATGGACGTTCACGCACACCCTAATCTGCACCCGCAATTAACCCCTGATGATTTTGTCGTTGACGCAACGGAACAGAATTTTGAACATGTTGCCATCAAGGAATCTCACAAACGTCTGGTTCTGGTTGATATCAGTGCCGACTGGTGTGGCCCCTGCAATGTCCTGATGCCGATCCTGGATAAATTATCCAAAGCCTATGCGGGTGAATTTTTGCTGGCCAAGGTGGATGCGGACGAAAATATGCGTATTGCTGGCCGATACAAAGTCCGCGGTTTCCCGACAGTCATTGCCTTTGTTAACGGCGAAGAGGTGGATCGTTTTCACAGTGCTCAAAGAGAGCCGTTTGTTGAAGAATTTATTGAAAAACATCTTTTCTAAGCTTGTTCCCGGTAGCCGTTAATCCGGCTTATCGCTGGGTAAAATATTCCTCAAGATAATCTTCAAAGCTGATGTTATCAGTCGCTTCGATAGCGAGTTGTTTTTGTACGGAGCGTTGCGCCCCATCCTGGTAAAACTGTTCCTGTTCCGCACTTAATTGCAGATTTTTATAGTAATGGAAGTGTTGTCGGGACATGCGTTCTGCAAAGCGATGAAAACTTTCATGATCCTGACGCATATCGTCCAGCATTCTGGCCGAGGGGGTCATATTCGGGTCCAGAATTCGCTCCGTTTGTTTGTCCAGGCTGGCACTATAGGGTTTTTCTGCATCGTCACCATCCAGAAGCTCACAAATCCCCCGCATTTCCTGCATGATTTCCATTGCCCATTCTTTCAGAGGCTGGTAACTGCCATTTCTGGATAATTTCAGCCCCGGCATACGTCCGCGGTGTGCGGCCAGCATCTCATTGTGGTCAATTTCTTTTCTTTCCGGTACTTCGATGACCGGGCTGTCATGCAATAAGCAAAAGATTAAAAAGGCTTCCAAAAAGTAAAGCTGGCTTTCATTCACTCCTAAGGGATCATAAGCATTAACGTCAAGAGAACGTAATTCCACATATTTAACCCCGCGCTCGCGCAAAGCTATGGTTGGCTTTTCATTGCCCTGTAGCACCTGCTTGGGACGAATGGTGGAATAGTATTCATTTTCTATCTGCAGAATATTGCAGTTCAGCTGCTGATATTTACCATTCTCTAAAAAGCCAATTTTTTCATAGCCTTCATAAGGGGTGTTAATTGCCCAGGTTAAGCTGCTGATATAGCTGTCTATATCTTGATAGCAGGCTTTAATGCCTGATTCATTTTCTTTGTTGTTCTGGTAACCAATATCGCCCATACGCAACGAGGTTGCATAGGGTTCATAATAGGTACTTTCATCAAATTCTGCCAGGGTGGTTGAGCCACCCAGCAGAAAAGACTTACAAACTGCCGGCGATGCGCCAAACAGATAAGGAACCATCCAGCCCAGGCGTTGGCTGTTCCTGATCATGTCAAAATAACGGTCATTGATAAAATCTTGTGCTGCCTGTTTATTACCTTCAACTTCCTGCAATATGGGCCAGAAGGACTCCGCCATGGAAAAATTAAAGTGAACCCCGGCAATCACCTGCATCACCCGGCCATAACGATTACCCAGACCTCGACGATACACGGTTTTCATGGTACCGGCATTGGAACTGCCATATCGAGCCAGAGGGATACTGGACTCCCCTGCCACCACACAGGGCATACTGGTGGCCCACAGGATTTCGTTGTCAAGATTTTGATATACAAATTTCTGATTATTTTGCAGAAATTTCAGCGCATCATGTATCTGTTCAAATGGCGGGGTAATAAATTCAATCAGGGATTCGGAATAATCTGTGGTGATATAAGGATGAGTCAAAGCAGAACCCAGAGCTTTCGGGTGTGAGGTTTGAGCAATAGTGCCATTGTGGTCCACCCTCAGACACTCTTTCTCAAGACCGATTTGATTGCCTTCAAAAATTGTCGAATCATCTAATTTTACCAGAGCGTCAAGACGTTCTCTGAGTTTATGATAGTTTTGCATGTGCAACGTTAATCCTGGATCTGTTCTTTATTTTCATATAGGCCGCTGGAAACATAGCTCTGGTAAAGATAGCGTAATAACACCATAACCACAGCAGACAAGGGCAAGGCAATCAGCACTCCGACAAAGCCAAACAATTGTCCGCCAACCATGATGGAAAAAATCACTGCCACCGGATGTAAACCAATCCGGTCGCCTACTAATAATGGTGTCAGCACCATACTTTCTATTAATTGCCCGACGCCAAACACGATAGCAATGGGTAATAACAGAGTTAAATCATGTAATTGCATTAAGGAAGCAATGATGGCTGCAAGAATTCCGACTATAAAGCCAAGATAGGGAACAAAGCTGACCAATCCTGCCAAAAGCCCGACCAACAAGGCCAACTCCAGACCGGCAAGCCATAATCCGGTGGAATAAATCGCTCCAAGACAGGCCATTACTAGAAGTTGTCCCCGTAAAAAAGCTGCCAGAACCTCATCTGATTCTTTCGCCAGGCGACTCACCAGCGGCTCAATATGACGCGGTATCAGATGCGCGATTTTTGCCACTAAAATATCCCAGTCACGCATGAAATAAAAAGCGATTACGGGAATTAATACTAAATTTGATAACCAGGCTACTATCAGCAGTCCGGATTGAGAGATGGAATTGAGCAATTGTCCGGCAAAGCCACCGATACTTTGCCAATTATCCTGTACAGCTATTTTTATACCTGAAAAATCAAATCCCTGATCATTACTCTGAGCATCCACACCGGTTAAGCTGAGCACATAAGGCAAAATTTTTGCCTGAATAAAATCAATAAAACCGGGCAACTTATTCAGTAAGGCCAGGATCTGCTTTTCCAGCAAAGGCAGTAAAAGCAATATCATGACCAATAGCCCTGTGGAAAAAACAGTAAAAACAATGGTCACCGATAAAGTTCGGGACAGTTTTCGCTGCTCCAGTCTGTCAACCAGGGGATCGCCAAGATATCCCAGAAATGCAGCCACCAGAAATGGCATCAATATGGGTGATAACAGGTAAAATAACCAGCCAAACAATAATACGACTGATAATAACATCCATTTTTGTGATTCGTTCATCACAATTCCTTATAGCGCCAACCAATATTCCAGTTCTGGTGTCAGTTTCTCAACTATTTTTTCTGGCGCTTGTGGTTCCTGAGGCATTGCTGTCATCTTAGCTGATGTTTGCTCAGTAGCCATTGCATTCAACGCTTTTTCTCTGGCAGAAGCAGCACCCTGAGAGTTTGACACACCTTTCTCCCGGACGTTTTTATCCAGATCACCAAGAATAACTGCCTGGTAATCTTTGCCGCTATTATCCTGATCACCATAATTTGTTCTGGTTCGTTCAACCGAATTGAGCATATCACCCAAACGAATTTCCTGTATCAAGGAATTTTTATCACCCAGATAGGTAATATTATAGATGACTTTGTCCTGCGACGTATGGATCAAAGCTGCGGATTTCACTGTGGCAAGATTGCGTATATAATCATCCAGTTCCTGAAAGGCCTTGAAACCACTGACATTATTCACCCGAATCAATATTCCCGAGTCATCGCCTTCACCGGCAACCCGGGAAAACTGTTGCGCCAGTCTATCCGCCACCTTATCAATTCCAGCAGTAAGGATACTTTCCATTTTTTCACCACGTAACTCCCAGGAGTGCACTTCGCCAAGCATTAACAGATTCCATTGACTCACCCACAAACCACTGCGTTCTTTAAACAGCCGAGCCGTTACCGTTGACTGGGCCTGATACCTTCTTGAAGCCAGCAGGATGGCATCGTTAAAATTACCCCAGATATCGGTGGCCGAAACACTGGATTGATCCTGTAGATCAAGAAAGGGAAATATCAGCGATATACCGCGATTGTCTGCCTGGTGTTTGAAAATATCATAGATTTCCGGTGCATCATGCTGGCTTTGCAGATAACGCTGTCCCTGGATTTCCTGTGAAAACCAGATCAGAGTTTCCGGTCTGACTTTTCCCCATACCGGTAATTGTGCCTGTTTGAGCAATCGGTCAATGGTTCTGGCATTAAAACGGACCCAAAACCATTTTTCCTGTACAGCGGCAGGTTGTTTTAAATCTGATTGAGCCTTTTCAATGGTAATATCATCAACTGGTATCGTTTTAATGTCATAACGAAATTGTGATATGGCAGCTCTGGCTTGTTCCAGCATGGTTTGATAACTGACTAATGTTGGGATATCTGAGCGTCCGGAAACCTTGATCAGCACATTAGTAAAAGCCTCTGCAATCAGCTCATTTTCACCCTTCTCAGCTGCTACTTTAACGCTGGATTCGTATAGTTTTACAGTACTGAGTGCATAGCTGCTGCTGATGAGCAGCAGAGACAATAATGCACTGCTAATAAAACAAAAAAATTTGCTTTGTTGGTGTTTCAAGGTCAAGTTTCCCGGTTAGTTCATTTTGACCCAATAGGGTATCAAAAAACGCATCGATAGTATAATCCCTGCCTCTCAATTCAGCACAACAATATGATTGAACAGCGGGTCATTTCTGTTTATTTAGCTTAGCTTGGGTTTCTATCTGGATTCTACAATAATATATGCAGTATAATAGCTCTTTTTATTTCGGAGTATCCAGGTGAGCAAACAATCTCTCAGTTATCGTGATGCCGGGGTGGATATCGATGCAGGCAACTCGCTTATCGAGCGTATCAAACCCTACACAAAAGCGACTCAACGACCTGGTGTACTCGGTGGTCTGGGAGGCTTCGGCGCCCTGTTTGAATTACCTCTGGAGCGTTACAAAAATCCGGTACTGGTATCAGGTACCGATGGCGTCGGTACCAAACTGAAACTGGCTCTGATAACCGGCAAGCATGATACCATTGGTATTGACCTGGTTGCCATGTGCGTTAACGACCTCGTTGTTGCGGGTGCCGAACCTTTGTTTTTCCTGGACTACTATGCTACTGGCAAGCTGGATCTCGACACTGCTACAGATGTCATCAAAGGCATCAGTAACGGTTGTATCCTGGCGGGCTGCGCACTTACCGGTGGCGAAACGGCTGAAATGCCTGGTATGTATGAAGGCGAAGACTACGATCTGGCTGGATTTAGCGTCGGTATTGTGGAAAAAGACAAGATTATTGATGGCTCAAAAGTTCAACAGGGGGATGTCCTGCTTGGACTAGCCTCCAGTGGCCCTCATTCCAATGGTTATTCATTGATTCGAAAAGTTATTGAAGTGTCAAATGCCGATCTGGACAGTGAATTTGATGGCGATACTTTAGGCAACCGTCTGCTGGAACCGACCCGTATTTATGTCAAATCTTTACTGGCATTAGGTCATGAAGTTGACATTCATTCTTTATCCCACATCACCGGTGGTGGCTTGCTGGAAAATCTGCCACGCGTTATGCCCGCTCATACCTGTGCAAAAATTGATGCCACGAGCTGGACCAGACCAAAAGTATTTGACTGGTTGCAGGAGCAGGGAAATATTACTGCGACGGAAATGTATCGCACATTTAATTGCGGTATCGGTATGGTTGTAGTTGTTTCAGCTGACGAACAACAAAAAGCCATTGAAGTGCTCCAGCAACAGGGTGAAACCGTTTTTACACTGGGTACCATTGAAGCCAGTGCCGATGCAACGCCCAGTGTCTCTATTACCGAATAAAAGTCAAAGAATAACGAGTAACAGCACTTTTGAGTAATGACACGGTAAATCCAAATACGCCGCTTCCCATAGTCGTTCTAATTTCCGGCAGTGGCAGCAACCTCCAGGCAATTATTGACCGAATTGCTGATGGCAGCATCAATGCCAGAATCTGTGCGGTCATCAGTAATAAAGCAGATGCCTATGGCCTGCAACGTGCCAGGGAAGCCAATATCCCCACCGAAGTCATTGATCATAGCCGATTTAACAACCGGGTTGATTTTGATACTGAATTAACTCGAGTCATTAATCAATATAAGCCTGAACTAATTGTTCTGGCCGGTTTTATGCGTATATTAACCGATGATTTTGTTAATCATTTTTACGGTAAAATGATCAATATCCACCCATCATTACTGCCTAAATACCGTGGCTTGCATACTCACAGACGGGCATTGGAAGCTGGTGACAAGGAACATGGACTGAGTGTCCACTTCGTGTCTGCAGAACTGGATGGCGGCCCAATCATTATACAAAAATCAGTACCGGTTCTTGATGATGATAACGAAGAGAGCCTGGCTCTGC
>Ga0316204_10011909_pt1 | contig 10753 bp, 7 predicted proteins | sample 6monrhotite_MG_2_FD_205661 | JGI IMG/M metagenome (GOLD analysis project Ga0316204, IMG submission 205661) | Microbial mat bacterial communities from mineral coupon in-situ incubated in ocean water Damariscotta River, Maine, United States -... | ecosystem: Environmental > Aquatic > Marine >... | reverse complement strand
TGTGATGAAAAACCAACAAGAACTCGTTGAGATTGTAGGGATGTTCACACCAAAAATTGTCCGAATGGACCGATAGATATGAAACATAAAAACAATACTTCAGCGATTATTCAACTCACTGCTGGTCGCGGGCCGGCAGAGTGTTGTTGGGTAGTAGCCAAGGTGCTTAAAGCTTTTTTGAATGACTGTAAAAGTTACGGTATGGACTATACTATTCTACATAGCGAAGCAGGATCAGAAAACAGAACAATACAATCGGTGACGGTTCAACTCACCGGAGATAACACCACGGAATTACTCTCTACATGGTTAGGAACCATCCAATGGGTGGGAACGTCGAGCTTTCGGAAGAACCACAAACGAAAAAACTGGTTTGTAGGTATGTTTCAGATAGACCTTCCTTCAGAAATAAAACTAGATCTGAAAGAGGTGCAATTTCAAGCAATCCGAAGTTCTGGTCCCGGAGGACAGCATGTAAATAAGGTAAGTTCAGCAATAAGAGCTACCCACTTACCAAGCGAAACCTTCGCGGTGGTTATGGACACGAGGTCCCAACATCAGAATAAAAAAATCGCCATAGCAAGGCTTACCGAAAAATTGCAGGATTTGCATACAACGGAACTTAAGAAACAGGCGACCCAACAATGGGAAAACCATTTGCAACTCCAACGAGGAAATCCGATTCGGGTTTTCAAGGGGAGTGATTTTAAACAGCAGAAAAAAGAAAAGACTCGAAAGTCGGAACGACAAGGAGTCAAGAACAATTTAAAGAAAGAGTTATGGGATTAACAACAGCAGATAGCTATTACTTAAAAGCAAAAGCAGCTTGTGGTGGTTTTGCGAGCGATTGGGAAGAGGTCTGTGAAGCATTAAATTATGCCTTGTCATATGATGAAAATCACGAAGCATCCTTGTGTTTATTGGGCGACATTTACGCTAAACATTTGGGGATGTATGCGCAAGCTTTTGAATGCTTTGACAAACTCATTGCAGCGAATGCAGATTATGTAGAGACCTATCCACGTTATATTTTATATCTAATTTGGAACTACGATATGGAGCGGGCAGCAAAGTTAATTGACTTTGCATTCACTATAAAGGGTGTCGACAAATCGAAGCTCGCATGGCTTTCTTCCTATATCGAAGAAACCAAAGGCAATTACAAACAGTCCTTAAAGCATTTGAAAGTAGCTAAGAAGAACGTTTACAACGATTATTATTTCGGATTTATGGAGGATGAAGCAAGTCGAATTAAAAAGAAAATAAAACTCGACAAACCCAAAAAGAAAAAGTCCAGAAAGAAAAAAAGAAGTAAGAAAAAGAAATAGTGCCTAATCAAAGGAGAGGCTATAAAGTTTTGTGGGGTATTGTTTACCTCGCAACTGAAGTTCACCAATTTCCGAGCCGTTAAAGTGCTCTCCTGGGGTTAGTTTTTCATACAATTCTTCTGAAAGCAGTATCTCCGAATTGTATTTGTTGCATTCGGCTTGAATTCTGGCAGTCGTATTAAGCACATCGCCCGTATAAATAATATCTTTTTTGATGATCCCAATCTCACCAGTGGTAACCTCACCCAAATGAAAGGCAGCTTTAAACTCTGGTATTAACCCAAATTTCTTTAGGTAGGTTTCACTTTGCTGGCGGATACTATCAGAAATTTGACGATAACACTCAATACAGCTATTCTCATGAACCCCTTTTTTTTCCAACCACGACACGACAATTTCATCCCCCACATATTGATAGATATCGCCATCGGTATTTAGAATAGGCTGGGTCATATCTGAATAGTATTTCTTTATCAGCTGAAAGTATTTTTCATGTCCCAATTGTTCCGCTATGGTAGTGGACGATTTCATATCCAAGAACATAAAAATTCGGGTCTCCTGATTGGGGTGATGATACCTCCCAAGAATAAAATCAATGAGTCGTTTCATTCCGAAGTACTCAATGATTTCAGAAAATAAGATAGCAATAGACAAGGTCACAGCTATATAAATCATGATGCTCCAAAATGAGATGGTGGACATAAAAGTCACTAAGCTTTCAAAAACTAAGGGGTCCCAAATAGCCACATCCAACAACATCGAATTGGCAATGAATACCATTGCAACAAGAAATAGAATTATAAAACAGATATAGAAAATACTCTTTGCAATTACTTTAAACCACAAGGCACTATCTTGAAATTTGCTCCGCAGCCATGCCACCTCAATCCATCCTTGGATCCATCCTACGACAAAACTGAAGGTCCCGCCATACAATACAGATCCTTTTAAACTATAGACATTTCCTGAAGTTGGGTAGAGCTTTGCGTCCCCCAAAAGTCCAACTTCTAACAAAGAGTATACAAGTGCTGAGGCCCACCAAATTAAAGCAAAAAACAATGCCTGCTTCCAATAATATCGATGTTGTGACAATACTTTCACTGACTAAATATATGAAACAAATTGTCAAGGCCTTTTTGAAATTGTAGTGTTAGCGCCTTGCTTACTAAAATTCATTTTCATAGTAGGTGGTGGCATCTTTTAACAATTGGGCTAGTATTGCTTTTTCTGAATCAATCCTTCCTTGGTCCCAATCTAAGTAATCTACAAAATCATGTAGTATTAAATCTGAATACTTTTTCACTGAATTTACATTGAAGTAAAGGCTGCCAGTCCTGCGCACAAAGAAGTCTGCCAAGCCATTGGCCATTTCATGATGCACCGCATACCACAATTCGGCGCGAATCAGTTTTTCTAAAGGATTTTGGTTGGCAAAGTAGTTTAGTTTACTGAGAATTACGTTCGCTTTTTTACCATAGGTCGACACCAAATACCACGCATAATAACCATCTTTTATTCCTTTTTCCAGTAAACTCACGGCCACTTCTTCTTGAAACTCTCGAACCTCAGCCGCTGAAGTCATGGGCGGGCTCACCAAATTAATTTTCCGGGTGTCAGATTTCTTTAACTTTTGCTTCCGTTTATTGGGTATGGTCTTCAATACGGACTCAATCACGCGATGCGCCATTTTACGATAACCGGTTAATTTTCCTCCGGCTATAGAAATAAGCCCTGTCTTGGAAATAAACAACTCATCCTTTCGAGATAATTGCGATGGATCTTTATCTTCTTCATGTATTAGCGGTCGCAAGCCTGCCCAATTGGACTCAATGTCTGCTTCGGTTAATTCGATGGAAGGAAACATCGTATTCACAGCATTAAGGAGGTAGTTGGCATCTTCTTTTGTGGCTACTACCCGCTCGAGATTGCCCGAATAATTGGTATCGGTCGTCCCCACATAGGTTACACGGCCGCGTGGAATGGCAAAAATCATTCGTCCATCGGGCACATCAAAATAAATTGACTGTTTGATCGGCAATTTTTCAGCAGGAAAAACTAAATGAACTCCTTTGGTAAGATGTAGGTGTTTGTGATTCATGGATGCGTCTTTTTCTCTCAATAAATCCACCCAAGGTCCCGCTGCCGAAACATAATTCCGCGCACTAATGTTTATCTTTTTGCCCGTATTATGGTCTAGGCAATTCACACTTTCAATCTTGCCTTTACGATCATAGACAAAAGCTTCCATTTCACAATAATTGACCACGGTAGCTCCAAACTCTGAAGCTTTTTTTAGTAACTCAATAGTAAGTCGCGCATCATCGGTGCGATATTCAGCATAGAACCCACCACCAAGCAAGGTTGCTTCATTTAAAAGTGGCTCTTTGGCTAGTGCTTCGTCTTTGCTCAACATTTTCCGACGATCATCTCCCTCCACATTGGCAAGAATATCATATACTTTCAATCCGATAGAGGTCATCATTTTACCATAAGTTCCCCCTTCAATTAAGGGCAAGAGCATTTTCTCTGGGACCACCAAGTGCGGAGCCAGTTTATGCACTATGGCGCGCTCTGTACCAGATTCCTTGACCAATCCAATTTCCATTTGCTTCAGATATCGGAGTCCGCCATGAATTAGTTTGGTTGATTTATTACTCGTTCCAGAAGCAAAATCATTCTTTTCAATCAAGCAGGTTTTGAGTCCGCGGGAGGCTGCATCCAAAGCAATACCCGACCCTGTGACCCCACCACCAATAATGATTAAGTCAAATTTTTCGGAAGCTAATTTCTTTAAATGCCTTTCACGATCCAGGACAGAAAAACGGGCTATTTTTTCTTTCTTCTTCCCTTTTTTTGTTTTGGTTTTATCAACTGCCTTTACCCATTTTTTATATTTCTGCTTTCGTGTTTTACTGTCCATTTTTGGAGTAAACACTACATCTACTTTTCTCACTTCATCAATAGAATCTTTTGTCCAAACTTTCGCTTTAATACCGGCTAATAAAGCCGCCCCCAAGGCAGTCACCTCGAACATTTTTGGACGATCTACCTTAACATTAAGGATATCACTTTGGAATTGCATCAAGTAATTATTGGCGCAAGCACCACCATCTACTTTGAGGGTGATCAGCTCTTTTCCGCTATCCTCCATCATCGCATTAATGACATCTTTCGATTGATAGGCCAATGCTTCCACAGTGGCTTTGATAATTTCCTTTCGACCTATATCCAATGTCAAACCATGAATCGCTCCTTTGGCGTCCATATCCCAATAGGGTGCGCCAAGCCCTGCAAAGGCGGGCACCACATATAAATCTTTTAGGGGAGGGATGCTTTCACAGATCGCCTCTGTTTCCGAAGCATGCTTAATAATTTTTAATTGATCTCTCAACCATTGAATGGAAGCCCCACCTACAAAAATGCTGCCTTCCAGCGCATATTTGACCGGCTCGTTTTCAATACTACAAGTTAAGGTGGTGAGCAATCCATTTTTAGAAACTACATGGTTTTTACCCGTATTTAATAACATGAAGCAACCCGTGCCGTAGGTGTTTTTAGCAATACCACTTTTGTACCCTCCTTGACCAAAAAGGGAAGCTTGTTGATCTCCCGCCACTCCATAAATAGGAATTTGATGACCCATGAAGGTCACACAACCGAAATCGGATGATGAGCTTTGCACCTCCGGTAATATGGAGGGAGGGATATTGAGTGCTTTGAGAAGCGTAGCATCCCATGCTAATTCTTTGATATTAAAAAGCATGGTGCGAGACGCATTTGTATGGTCTGTCACATGCTTTTTCCCTTCCGTAAATTTATAAATAAGCCAACTGTCTACTGTTCCGAAGCACAGCTTACCCGCATCAGCTAATTTTTGTGCCCCTGGCACTTCGTTGAGAATCCATCTCAATTTGGTTCCTGAAAAATAGGAATCGATTACCAAACCTGTATGCTCTCTAACATGGTCTTCCAATCCCAATTCACGCAGTTCGTCACAGATAACCCCCGTGCGTTTGTCCAACCAAACAATGGCATTGTAAATAGATTCGCCCGTTTCTTTATTCCAGACCACAGTGGTTTCCCGCTGATTGGTGATCCCAATAGCCGCCACTTCCTCTGGCGCAATTCCTGTATCCTTCATAACCTGCTGGAAAGCCTCCAATTGATCATGATAAATGTCTAACGGATCGTGCTCTACCCAGCCTGATTTCGGGTAATGTTGTGTCAATTCTTTTTGAGAAATTCCAATGATTTCGGCATTCAAGTTGAATACAATGGCCCGCGTACTAGTAGTTCCTTGATCAAATGCGATTACATATTTTGCCGTCATTGCTATTCTATTTCTATCGGAAAATGAGATAGGTACTAATCACTAATATAGCGATAAGTACTCCAATGGTCTTGGCATGTTTCCATGGCGTAATATCAATTTCTTCCGTAATCTTAGGCTCGTACACATGTTTTTGAGGATATAGCTTACCAATTACTAGCATGATGCCCACATTGAGCACAAACAAAATCCCCATGATATGTAGAAAATGAGGGTAGGCTTCGGCCTTAATAATACTCAATGCTTTTGGATCTGTAATGCCTTGAGCCGTCGCGTCTGCTAATGCAGCGTCAATGAAATACGGTTGCATCGCAAACTGACTAATCAGGTACATTAAAACACCTACGGTCAATACTATTTTAGCGCCAATGGCAGGAACTTTCTTGGTCACAATACCGATAAGTACCACGGCCAAAATAGGCACACTCATACTTCCCAGTGATTCTTGGATGTATGCAAAGAGTCCATCGGGTGCATTTGCAATTAAAGGAGCAATGCACATCGACAAAATAGCCAGCATCAGGCCAAAATACTTCCCTGCTTTTACAGTTTGCATTTCTGTGGCATCTTTCTTCACATATTGCTTGTATAAATCAAAGCCAAATAAAGTGGCACTACTATTTAGTAAACTATTAAATGAACTCAAGACAGCACCAAATAAAACGGCTGCAAAGAACCCCATAAAAGCTGCGGGCAAAACGGCGCGTACTAAGGCGGGATAGGCTTGATCTGCATTTTCTAGATTGCCTTCAAACAGATGCCAGGCAATAATTCCTGGCAAGACTACGATTACTGGTATTAAAAACTTGACAAAGGCGGCAAGCATCATTCCCTTCTGGCCTTCCTTTAAACTTTTAGCTCCAAAAACACGTTGCAATATCGATTGATTGGTTCCCCAATAGTACAACTGTGCGATCATCATTCCTGTAAATATGGTGCCTATTGGTATGGAAGCATCTACCTCTCCAATGGAATCAAATTTTTCAGGGTTGCTATCCCAAAGAATTTGGAACCCTTCCCCCACACTGCCATCTCCTATCGCCATCAGACCAAAAATAGGGATTAGGAGTCCTCCAATAAGAAGGCCAATCGCATTAATTAAATCGGACACCGCTACGGCCTTCAATCCACCAAAAATAGCGTAGATAATTCCAATAATTCCTATGGTCCAAACACAGATCCAAATCACGGCTGATTGCGAGATTCCTAATGTTTCTGGCAAATCAAACATCGTGCTGAATGCAAGCGATCCCGAGTATAGGATGGTAGGCAATAAGACCACACCATAGGCTACTAAAAATAGAATGGATAATATACCTTTTGTTTGGGTGTCAAATCTTCCTTGAATAAATTCGGGGATGGTCGTAATCCCGGATCTCATGTATTTTGGTAGTAAGAAAATAGCCGTTATAATAATGGCAATAGCCGCCAAGGTTTCCCAAGCCATTACTAAAATTCCCTCAGAAAATGATTGTCCGTTAAGACCAACAATCTGCTCTGCAGATAGGTTGGTAAGCAACAACGAGCCAGCTATGGTAATAGCACCCAAGGTTCGGCCTCCTAAATAATACCCATCAGCTGTGCTCTCATCCGTTTTTCGAGTTGCATACCAAGCAACTATTGCTACTAATAACGTAAAACCTATAAATGAAATAATCGACAAGGCGCCCATACTATGATTGTTTTGTTGGTTATACTATCCAGCCAATAAGGTGGATACACTCTGTTTTTTCAATCCTAAAAAATATAAAACATCTAGTGCGCTATTGTTCAACTTTGATTGATAAGTTTCGCAAATGCGCTCTATAATTAAACTTCAAAATGTGGTATTGGTATTCTTGGTTGTGGTTTAAAGATATATATTTTTTTATTCCGAATGAATTTTGCTGCTCAACTTTTTTGCTGATGCATAAATGCCCACAGCTCTTTGTCAGTAATCGGACAATTAGCTCCCTGTTTGGATGCGACCAACGCTCCCATGCCACATGCCGCATTGAGAGCATCATCTGGCGTTGTATTTTTCAGAAACAAATAATACACTAGTGTCGCTAAAAAGGAATCCCCAGCTCCAACCGTATCGCATACCTCAACTGGATAACCTTCATGTTCATAAATCAAGTCATTGTGCAGCATTATGGCCCCTTTATCTCCTCTTGTCACACAAATAGTTTTAGCTTCCGTAATCGCTTGCAACCAGAAAAGTTGCTTTTCCATCACTTCTTCTTGACAACCAAGTGTTTCGCATACTTCTTCTAATTCGTCATCATTCAATTTTACAAAATCTGCCTGCTGCATCAATTCGTAAACCATCGAAATATGATAATGTGGCGGTCGCAAATTGACATCAAATATTTTGGTATTGGCTACTGCTAGCATTCGGCGAAGGGCATCTCGGTTCATTCCACCTCGAGCGGCAAGACTTCCGAAGAGAAAAATTGGAGCCGCTTTCACTGCGTTTAAAATGACTTCTGAAGTTTCAATTCCATCCCAAGCCACAGGTTTGTGGATTTCGTAAGTAGCGCCTCCATGTTCATCCAACGTGACAGAAACTGTCCCCGTGGGCAAATTAGTATCCTCTTGGATAAAATCTTGCTGCAAACCAACCTCAGATAAATATTCCTTTACTTTTTGTCCTAAGGAATCGGCACCAACCTTGCTCACAATCGCTGATCGAGCGCCAAGTGAGTGTAGTCGCAAAGCAACATTTAAAGGCGCACCTCCAATGACACTGTGTTCTGGAAACACGTCCCATAAGATTTCACCAAAACAGATTACTTCATTAGTCGTCATCTGCTTCGGTCAATTGTTTTTCTAGATCTTCCAAAGAAACACCTTTGGTTTCGGGCATTTTAAATAGTGCCCACAATAACTGCAGGACCATCATACCGGCAAAGAAGTAATAAATCACTTCCAGATTTTCTCTAAATATCCCTTCGGTATCATCGATAAAAAAGGGCGTAATCATGGTGATGATAGCGGCAAATACCCAATGGGTTCCTGTACCCCAACTTTGCCCGTATGAACGCACTCTGTTTGGAAATATTTCTGAAATAAACACCCATATCACAGCTCCTTGTCCAATGGCATGAGAAGCTACAAATAAGCAAATGAATGTAATTAAAGCAGTTGGACTTAAGTCGAATTGAAAACAGACCCCTACCATGATCAAGCTAAAGATGTAACCAATAGATCCAATGATGATTAATTGACGTCTACCCAATCGATCAATCAAACGAACTCCGAGGAGTGTGAAGAGTAAATTCACAATCCCGATTGCGATGGAATTAAAAAGAGAATCACCCCCTCCCAGGCCTGCTTGCTCTAGTATTTGCGGTGCGTAATAGAGCACAAAATTAATTCCAGACAGCTGATTGAAAAAGGCAATCATAAAGCCCAGCCAAAGGACTCTTTTGTATTTTTTCTGAAATAAATTATCGCTGCTTTTGGACAAACTTGCATCCAATTTTATTTCAGCTAGGTGCTGCTTCGCGATGTCAATTTTTTCATAGATAATTTCTAATATGGAAAGTGCGTGCTCGTCATCGCCCTTCTGCAATACGAGCCATCTTGGGCTATTAGGGACACGCATCACCATAAGTGTATACGCCAATGCGGGTAGCGCTTCAATTCCTAGCATCCAGCGCCAGTCGTTTTCACCACCAACTCCTTTTAATGCCCAGTTAGAAATAAATGCAATCATTATTCCGAATACTAAACAGAACTGGTACAAGGCTCCTAATTGACCCCGTTTTTCCGAAGAGGTAATTTCCGATATATATATGGGTGCGGCCACCGAGGAGACTCCTACGCCAACTCCGCCAATAAAACGAAAGAACGAGAAAAGGTATGGATTGGATACCAAAGCACTTCCAATTGCAGAAACGAAAAATAGGATGCCAATCCAGAAAAGCGTCTTTTTACGACCCAGCTTTTGTGTAGGGATTCCTCCCATGAGCGAACCCAGAACGGTTCCCCACAATGCCATACTCATAATAAACGTTCCATGCATAAAGGGTGAAAGATTCCACAATTCCTGCAAGGGTGTATTTGCACCGCTTATGACCACGGTATCGAAACCGAAGAGAAAACCCGCTAAGGCAACAGTAATGGACCAAGTAACTATTTTATTCATTTTTCCAGATTGAGGTGAGTTTATTTAATTTGAAACCTTGTAAGACTGTGTTACCTGCTCCCGTTATTTCCAATTTTGTGTAGGGAGCCCTCGGAAATAGTTGATTGGTAAAAACATAGCGACCGCCATCAACAAATATTTCTGCGGAAGAGGCATCGAGTAGCACTCGCACCTCCACATTTTCATCTTCAACAAGGTAGTTTTGTTTTTGTGCACTTGGCGCAAATTTATCATCAAAACGCAGCACACTCGATTGAGTTCTATCAAAACGCAACTCCAGGTTGTCTGGATCCATCTGGAAAACAATTTTTTCTTCCAATTCATTACTGAATGTAAGTTGCAGAGGTTTCGCAAGATGGGTCTGAAAGGATAGTTCAGTTTCGTTAAAGTTGTCGTCAGTTAGTTGAAATGCGGTCTCCAGTGAAATAGTATCCTTGGTATATTTTCCCGAAGTGATTTTGGAAAGCTGATCAACAGGGTAATTCTTGATAAAATATCCACTATCACCTTTGTGCAAAGAAATGGTTCTCGGTGTGGTCATCGCACTTCGCCAAACCTCTGTGGGCGTTGTCCTTGCATAGTCCCAATTGCTCATCCAGCCAATAAAAACACGTTCATTGTTGGGTGTATTATTATAGGTCACTCCAGCATAGTTATCCCGTCCAAAATCAAGCCATTTCGCTTCGGTTTGCTGAGTTGTGAATGACGTTCCATCAAAATCCCCTACAAAATACTGGGTCCCAGAACCACCGTTGGGAGCTCCCGGATTGATACTTATTAGTAGGATCCACTTTTCTTCCTCGGCACCCTGCAAAGGCAGCTTAAACAAATCTGGACATTCCCAAACCCCGCCATGCGCACCATTGGATTTTCCAAATTCGCTCATCAGTTCCCAATCTTTCAAGTTAGCAGAACGATAAAATTTAGCGTGATCTCCAGCTACCAATGTTAGAATCCACTGTT
>Ga0316204_10011908_pt1 | contig 10753 bp, 13 predicted proteins | sample 6monrhotite_MG_2_FD_205661 | JGI IMG/M metagenome (GOLD analysis project Ga0316204, IMG submission 205661) | Microbial mat bacterial communities from mineral coupon in-situ incubated in ocean water Damariscotta River, Maine, United States -... | ecosystem: Environmental > Aquatic > Marine >... | reverse complement strand
GCCAGAAAATCACCCTAGCGTGTGACCATGCGACGGCTTCACCACTGGCCCCTTGATCCCGGATCTCGCGCGGCGCGTTTTGCGCTCGCGGAAAAGGGGCTGGATTTCGACCTCGAGGAAGAAAGACCCTGGCTTAGGCCGGAGCCACTCTTTCGTCTGAACCCGGCGGGCAGCCTGCCTGTCCTGCGGGATAATGGCGCCAATATCGCTGATATGCGCCCTGTTCTGGAATATCTCGAAGACGCCTATCCCGGCCAGCCGCTCATGCCACGTGGCGCGGTTGAACGCGCCGAAGTTCGCCGCCTGATGGGGTGGTTCGAGCTTAAATATGATGGAGAGGTCAATGCCTATCTCCTCCATGAAAAGTTGGAAAAACGCGCGCAATCGCTCGGCGCACCCGATCCGCAAGCCATCCGCGAAGGCCGCGATCATTTGCGCTGGCATATGGACTACCTGACCGGATTGCTGGACGAACGCGACGGACTGGCCGGTCCGCGCTTCACCCTCGCCGATATCGTCGGGGCCGCGCACATTTCCTGCGCAGACTATCTCGGCGATGCCCCGTTTGAAGAATTCCCGACGGTCAAAAACTGGTATACCCGCATCAAATGCCGCCCGGCCTTCCGCAGCCTCTTGGCCGACCGCTTGCCGGGCGTACCGCCATCAAAGCACTATGACGATCTGGATTTTTGAAGGAAACCTCGATGATATGGCTAATTAGAATAGTTTCGTTTTGTCTTCTGGTTTCAAACGGATTCGCACAAGAGCGACTGGAAATGCCAGCTGAGCAAGCTGCAGCATATCGCATTTGGGACCAGCAAATTGTCGATTTGATGGATAGTCTGGGGATGATTACCAGTTCGGATCAGAGACCATTCGAGATGATCCGGGCCGCGGAAGAATACAATCGAGCGCAAAGTGAAATCGAATCCGATCTCGATTTCTGGCTGGAACAAAGAGAATTTCAACATGGGGCGGTCATTGCCCAATTAGAAGAAATCACAAATGGTCCGACCATTCCAATTAACGGCCAGCAGGAACAGATCGTCGTGCTCATAGATCAAGCGAGCCAGTATGTGGCCGCAATGAACGACCATCTTTCAATCACAAATAATTATTACCGCACTATTGCTTCCGGGGGGCCGCCTGTGATCGAACCTGTGCTGGCGTCCAGCATATTGCTGAATGCGCATATGGCTGCGATCAACAGTTTTCGGTACGATATCAGCGCCTTTGCCGGACCAGTAGATCACCCGGATTTTTATCTCTACGTGGCTACTTCGGCCAACGCTCGTGCGACCGCCCTCACTTACGAACAAATGAGGTATAGGTTCAACGGCGAACCCTCAGCCATTGCGGCAGGACAATTCCCCGAATCCGTCGAAGCGGAACTTGAGAGGGCAAGGCGGGCCATAGCATCTGGAACCAGGCAGGTTGAAACCAACAACCAACGCGCGGCATCAAATCCAGCCTATTCACCCGCTGACATTTCAACCGTGGATGCCTTCTATGCATCCTATGCTGACACATTCGACAACGAGGCTCGCCATGCCTCAGCTATCGAGGCGTGGTTGGCAATTGCAAGCACGGCGACACCCGGCGAGTTTTTTGCGTACTCGGCAAGACTTGCAGAATTTCAACAAAATCTTCAGCGACAAGACGCAGCCCGTGCGCAAATGACAAATCAGATTCAATATTGAAATGAGTTAGACCTATGCGCAGTATTTCAATCTACGCTCATATATATACAGACGCCCGCGAACTCAGGGGCGCCCTAAAAGACGATGACTTCGACTACTAAAGCTGAATTCAGAAAAGCCACAACGAATCTCGGCTTCTCCGAGGTCCGCATTTGCCGTGCGGATGAAGCATGGGCCGCGGCGGGCCGGCTGGAGGAGTTCGTAGAGGCCGATCGCCACGGCCAGATGGGTTGGATGGAGGAGACGCTTCACCGCCGTAAACAGCCGACGAATATGTGGTCCGAGGCCAAATCTGCCATCATCGTTGCGATGAATTACGGGCCGGACACCGACCCGCTGGAAGACCTGAAAGCCACCTCCACCGGTAATATTTCCGTTTATGCGCGGCATCGCGATTATCACGACATCATGAAGGGCAAGCTGAAACAGCTGGCCCAAAAATTCGTGAGCCAGACCGGCGAAGACGTGAAGGTTTTCGTCGATACCGCGCCGCTGATGGAGAAACCGTTGGCTGAAAAAGCCGGCCTCGGCTGGCAGGGCAAGCATACCAATCTGGTCAGCCGGGAACATGGCTCATGGCTCTTCCTCGGCGTCATGCTGACCACGGCAGAGATGGAAGCTGACGCCCCCGAAGAAGATCATTGCGGTTCTTGCACCGCCTGTCTGGATATCTGCCCGACAGATGCTTTTCCCGCGCCCTATCAACTCGATGCGCGGCGCTGCATCTCCTATCTCACTATCGAGCATAAAGGGCCAATCCCGATTGAGTTTCGCAAGGCGATGGGCAACCGCATTTATGGCTGTGATGACTGCCTCGCCGTCTGCCCCTGGAACAAGTTTGCTGCCGAGGCTTCTGAAGCCAAACTTATCGCCCGCGAGGATTTGAAAAACCCACCGCTCGTCGATTTGCTCGCATTGGACGATGCCGCGTTCCGCGCGCTGTTTGCTGGCTCGCCCGTCAAGCGCATTGGACGGGATCGCTTCATCCGCAACTGTCTGATCGCTGCAGGAAATTCCAGCGACGCAGCGCTTCTATCAGTCGTGGAGGTTTTGCGAAGCGACCCGCATGAAGACGTCGCAGAAGCCGCCGATTGGGCGGCGAATGAATTGACGTCCTGATACCTCGAAGCATCCACCAGTTATAAAATTTCCAGCACATTCTCTGGTGGGCGGCCCAGAACGGCTTTGCCATTAGCAATTACGACCGGACGCTCGATCAGTTTCGGGTAGTCAGCCATGGCTTCGAGCAATTTTTCTTCCTTGCCCTCGCCCTTAAGGTTCAATGCCTTGTAGTCCGCCTCATTCGTACGGATCCATTCCCGCGCCGAGCCAAACCCCAGCTGTTTCAGAACCGCTTTCAATTCGTTAAGGCTCGGCACATCTTCCAGATATTCCCGCACCTTTGGTTTATGGCCATGGTCTTGAAGGTATTTCAGGGTTTCGCGCGATTTAGAGCAGCGCGGATTATGCCAGATCACAACACTCATTCTTTATTTCCTACCTGTCTCAATATCGTTTCAGCTTCGGCCAGATGAAGCCGCTCGGCCATTGTGCCCTCGAACGGAATGGCCCCTTTGCCGGCATTCTCCACTAATGAAAACGCTGCCACAAGACGCCGTGCCCGATCCATCTCTTCAGAGGTCGGGCCAAAGGCCTCATTCGCGCTCGCCACCTGCGACGGGTGGATCAGTGATTTACCTGCAAAACCCATCGCTTTGCCGGCGCGTGCCTCGGCTACAAAGCCATCCGTATCCTTATAGGCATTATATACACCATCGAGCGGTGTTAGCCCAAAAGCACGACCCGCCGCAGCAATCAGCGCCAGATGGGGTATAAGCGCATCGCGACCCGTGGCCTTCAATTCCTTGCCAAGATCATTGGTTCCAGCGATCAAACCGGCAAGGCCCAAGGCACTCGCCGCTTCTCCAATTTCCTGCAGACGAAACAATGCGAGCGGCGTTTCGATCATCGCCCAGAGCGGCGGGCCGCCGGGGATGAGTAAGCGCGCGGCCTGAACATCTCGAACACATTCCACTTTCGGCAGGACGATCACATCGGCATCGCGCGCGGCGGCGATATCGTCCCCCTCAAGGCCAGAACCAATGGCATTGACCCGCACCGCGCGTAATGCGCCGCTCGGCGCCCATTGATCGAGTGCATTTGCGACGCGTCCCCGCGCCTCGGCCTTTTCACCAGGCCCTGTGGCATCCTCGAGATCCAAAATCAGCATGTCCGCGCCCAGTCCCGCAGCTTTTTCAAGCGCGCGCGGGCGCGACCCCGGCACGAATAGTGCGGATCGGATCGGTCGAATCGGCCTCTGGTCAGTCATGAATGCCAATATAACATGGGGGCATGACACACGTCCTGATTCTCTCCTCTCATGTTGCAGCCAGCCGGGTCGGCGGCCGCATTGCCGTTTCGGCATTGGAGGCCCGCGGGATAGACACAATTTTTTGTCCGACTGCGTTACTGGGTCGCCATCCCGGTCATGGTGCACCGGGTGGTGGCGCAGTGCCGCCCGAGCAGTTCGGCTCCATGCTGGAGGGTGTCGCGGCTCACGACATGTTCGGCAAGTTCGACGCCGTTCTAACCGGATATTTCGCCAGCGTTGAGCAGGTCGAAATCGCCGCTGCCGCTATCGAAGAAATACGAAAGGCGTCCGATAATCCGTTGATCGTCGTCGATCCCATCATTGGCGATAACGGGGCGCTTTATGTGCCCGAAGATGTCGCCTCGGCGATCCGCGATCTGCTCCTCCCACTCGCAGACCTCATCACGCCGAACGCCTTCGAGCTGAGTTGGTTGAGCGGGCGAAGCATCGCCACACCCGCCGATTTCAAGGCCGCTGCCGCCTTTGCACCTGTCACCTTCATGACATCAGCGCGTTTCGCGGGACAATTTGGCATCGCATATCACGCGAATGGCGAAACGGCCTTTGCTACCCATGTTGAGCTCGGCGCTTTGCCGCATGGCACAGGGGATTTCTTCACGTCCGAGCTGGTGAGCGAACTGGTGTCCGGTATCCCCCCCGGCGAAGCATTCGAAACCGCTGTCCGCAATACGCTCGATATGGCGCTCAAGGCTCGGGACGGACGATTGTCCGAATTGCCCGACATTATGGCTCGCCAGATGCCGCGACATCGAGATGCGGGGATTGATTTGCGTCCCTTGAAAGATTAGCTCCCTGCCATGACCGATACCCTAAAAATCAGTGGTTTCACCTCACCCGGATTCGAGCCCGTCCGCGACGTCTTTGCGTCTCTATGGGACGGCAGTGATGAAATAGGCTCAGCTTTCGCAATCGAAATTGACGGTGAGCCAGTCATCGACCTCTGGGGCGGCTGGACGGCAAAAAAGCACGACGCCAACTGGGCCAAAGACACGATTGTCCCGGTCTTCTCGACCAGCAAGGCGATCACGGCCCTCGTCATGGGTTGGCTGAAAGATCGTGGCCATTTCAGCTTTACTGACCGTGTTGCCGATTATTGGCCGGAATTTGGTCAATCTGGCAAAGGCAACGTCACCATCGCACAAGCGCTGTCGCATCAGGCAGGTCTGTCTGGCCTGTCTGAGCCAATGGAAGCCAGCGACTGGTTTGATCGCGAATTCATCGAGGGACGCATTGCCGCTCAAGCGCCCCTATGGCCGCTGGGTGAAGGCTCGGGTTACAGTCCGCTCGTCTATGGGTTTATTGCCGATGCGATAGCACGACGCACGGACGGCCGCTCAATCGGACAAATCCTGAAGGATGAAATCACCGGACCACGCGGGATCGATTTTTTCATCGGCACACCGGAAAGCGAGCATGCCCGCGCTGCCGAACACCGCCTGCCACCACGCGCACCCGATCTGGGCGAGATCAATGAATACAAGACGCTGGCTTTCCTCAAACCCTGGTCCAGCCCCGGCCGTCGCGGCGCGGTAGAATGGCGCAAAGCCGAGTTTCCAGCTGCCAACGGCCACGGCAATGCCCGCGCAATAGCAACGCTGGTGGGGGCATTCGCGAATGAAGGCCGCATTGTCTCCGACCAGATTGTGTCGCCCGAGACAATCGCCGAAATCATGACCGAACAGGTGCGGGGTCAAAATCTGGTCCTGCCCTTTGATCTTTCAATCGCGATTGGCGTGATGCGCAATACGACCAACGGGTTTTACGGACCGGAACCCGCCAGTGTTGGCCATTATGGCATGGGCGGATCGTGCGGTTTTGCCGATCCGGTGCGCCATATTTCCGGCAGCTACACGCCGTGCCAGCTCAGCTTCCACCTCGCTGGGGATCCACGCGCGGTGAAGCTGATCAATGCCGTTTATGGGTGTTTGTAGTTACCCGAACCGGCGTACGATCCATTCCTCGATAAACGCCGCCAGGTCATTCGGACGCTCCCACATTGTCCAGTGCCCGCAGCCTTCCAGAACATGAGATTCTAGATCCGAACATAGCGCTGGCATCCATTGCATCAGCATCGGTGGCAACATGAAGTCGGCATCGGCCGCGATCATCAGGCAAGGCATGGAGAGACGATGGTCCACGCCGCCCATACGCTCCCAATTACTGTCGAAATTGCGATAAATATGGGTAGGGGTCACCGCTCCGGTCTGAGCATAGGCGCGGGTATAGACATCGCGATCAGCTTTCTGAACAACCAGCTCGTCTTCGGACCGACCGGGATGTTTTTTGAAATTCTTGATGATGTGGGTCACGCCCGGAAATAACTGATCCAGCATGTCGGCGGGCGGTGGAGCCGCAAAAATATAATTGAAGAAAGCCTCTTCCTTGCCTTCAAAAGCCTCGCGCACAGTCTCTGCGTTCTGGAATTGAAGGATGTAATGGTCCTCACCGCCCATAAGCTTGAAGGCCTCGGATGGCGGGGTGGACGGTCGCGGCAAGTGCGGCGTGTTCACACCTATCGCACCAAGAAAACGTTCCGGCACCAGACAGGCCGCCTGCCACATGATGATGCCGCCCCAGTCATGCCCGCACCAGACAGCTTTCTCGATCCCCAGCGTGTCCAGCAGGCCGGTCAGGTCCGCCGTCATTTCATCAATGCCGTATTGATCTGGATCATCCGGAGCATCCGAGGCCCCGAAGCCTTTGAGGTCGGGTGCGATCACTCGAAAACCGGCATCCACCAGATGGTCCCAGATCGGCTTCCACGAATATCCCAGCTCAGGCCAGCCATGAATAAGCAGAAGCGGAATGCCTTCGCCTGACCCACCAATATGAACAGATAATTCGATATCATTGCTTTTGACCCGGACCGGATTGGGAAATGATGTCATGGAGGCGAAACCTTTCGTCGGCGCAGCATGGAGACAGTAAAACATGCAAGCCCCGCCCAGATAAAGGCGAAGGTCAGCGCATGTGCCGCCGTGAAGGGCTCACCATAGGCGACGGCCACCCCAAATTGGAGGGTCGGAGCGAGAAATTGCAAGATTCCTACGGTAGCAAAATGCAGTCCTCGCGCACCGATGATGAAAAGCAAGAGCGGCGCCACCGTCATCGGTCCGGCCATAATCAGCAGGAAGGCCTGCAACGGATTGTCGAAAAAATGCCCCGAAGGCGAGACTTCGATGAAGCTCAGAACAATCAGCGAAGGCAGGAATATGATCAGCGTTTCGATAAGCAAGCCCACCCGGCCATCCACCGCAATCGTCTTGCGTATATAGGCATAAATGGTGAAGGAGCCCGCTAGGGCCAAAGCGATGAGCGGTAGGCTACCAACGGTAAGAATCTGGTTGATCACGCCAATTCCCGCGAGCAGTATCGCTGCGGCGCGCCACCAGCCAAAGCTCTCCCGGAAAACGATGATGCCCACGGCCACATTCATCAGTGGATTGATGTAATAGCCGAGCGAGACTTCCAGAACACGGTCCGTATTCACCGCAAAAATGAAAAGCCACCAATTCCCGGCGATCAGCACGCCCGACAAAACCAACAAGCCCAGCGTCTTCGGCTTTTTCAGGACAGATAGGACATTGCCCCAGCCACCCGCCAGCCAGACCACCAGAACCAGCGTCGGCACCGACCAGACAGCCCGATGCAGAACGATCTCTGCCGCACCCGCAAATCCAAGCAATTTGTAGAAAAGCGGCGACAATCCCCAAATCGTATAGCCCGCAACAGCCGCCGATGCCGCCTGAATGGGGGTCGCGTTTTTCAACTCAGACATCCGCATCGCTCCTTAAAGAATGAGCGCCTTTAGAATGCCCGGCTGATCCGCGCGACCCGAAACATGCGGTTCCAACATCACGTTTGGTCGCGCCCCGTTTCAGACAAGCCCGCGATTATTGAGCGCCTCAGCAATTTGCACCGCATTGAGCGCGGCGCCTTTGCGCAAATTATCAGCGACCACCCACAAAGCGAGACCGTTCTCGACACTTGGGTCTTCGCGAACCCGGGAAACAAAAACCGCAAACTCACCGACACATTCAACCGGCGTGACAAAGCCATCATCCTCGCGATTATCAATCAACATCAGACCCGGAGATTCCCGCAACAGATCACGCGCATCCTTGGCCGAAACCGGCTTGTTGAACTCGACATGTAGCGACATGCCATGACCCACAAAAACCGGGACCCGCACACAACTGGCGATAACGCGGATATTCGGATCGAGCATTTTATGGGTCTCATCGACCATTTTTTGCTCTTCCGTGGTTGCGCCACCCTTCACAAGCTCACCGATGCGCGGGATCACATTGAAGGCGATTTGCTTGGAAAATTCGTTTTTTTCTACCTCGTCATTGACGAAAACACCGCGCGTCTGGCGCCATAACTCGTCCATGGCGGCATTGCCTGCGCCGGAAACCGATTGATAGGTCGAGACCGAAATCCGGCTGATGTCGGCAAGATCATGCAGCGGTTTTAGCGCGGCGACCATTTGAATGGTCGAGCAATTAGGGTTGGCAACGATGCGCTTTTTCTTCGCACCCTCAAGCGCATCCGGATTAACTTCCGGCACGACAAGCGGTACGTCCGGATCCATGCGGAATGCAGAAGAATTATCGACCACCATTGCCCCGGCAGCGGTGATCTTCGGCACCATGTCGAGTGCCACATCTGAGCCGGCTGAAATCAGGACGAGGTCGACGGTAGAGAAATCGAACGTCGCGACATCCTTCACCTTGAGATCGCGCTCACCGTAAGACACTTCCATGCCGATCGATTTGCGTGTCGCAAGAGCGTGTATTTCATCCGCCGGGAAGAGGCGTTCAGCCAAAATCGTGAGTATTTCCTTGCCGACCGCGCCTGTGGCACCCAGTACCGCAACTTTCAAACCCATGATGAAAACCCTTAAATTTAACCGCTGGCACGCGGCATATACCGTTTGAACCTATATAGGGAGGGGCCAAATGAATGTCATTCCAGCCCCGGTGTTTTTCGGCCCGGTTATGAAGTCGCCGATGTTCGGTAGAACGGGACAAATCCCCGACCAGAATCCCTCTGTCGGTTTTTCAGATTCTACGATAGTTTGATCAGATGAATGTCTGGATGCTTACAGGTGTGTTGATCAATGCGGCGCTTATTATCGGCCTCTGGATGATTGATGTTCGCCCGCGTGCGTCTAAAGACAAGCGCATTGTCAAAAATCGTCAAACTGACGACGGGTCGTCTTCATCCTCGTCATCTTGAGGCGTGGGCCGCGATGATCGCCACATCGCCCAGGCGGCATAGCCGCCAATTGTGAGAATAATCGCCAATTCAAGGATAGAGCCGCCCAAGAAAACGGGCCGGGTGATTACGTCGAGGCTGGCGAAATTCTGGATCCAATCCGACTGCATTCGCTCTGAATCAAAACCGACAAAGACCGCAATTCCGATCAGGATTGCTGCCACCAACCCGGCAAATCGCATCATCGCCGCCGGGTTTATCAAGTCCCGGGATTGCTTTGCTTTGCGCTCACGCGCCCGATAAGTACGATCAAGGAAGCTGCGACGCCGTTCCATTATCTGTCCTTTTTAATTGATTTTATTGATAAAAACAAAGCACCGACCCTGAGTTGGGTTATCAAATTTTACATCACAAATACTTTGATTGCTTTCTAGAATTGTTTCAGGCATAAGCCGCCTTGCACGGGCGGCCTTGTTTTTAGGCCCGGCGGAAATACAGACTGTCCTATTTGGTTTCCTGAGTCATCAGGCACGTAAGACTTCAGACTTTCCCCGATATAGCTTGCTCGTCGCCCCACTGGGACGCTGGTCGGGCTATGATTGCTTATGTGGTGGACGCATCACACGAGGAAAGTTCTTTATTATGGCTCAAGGTACAGTCAAATTTTTCAACCACAGCAAAGGCTTCGGCTTTGTAACTCCTGACGAAGGTGGCGCTGATGTGTTTGTTCACATCTCTGCAGTCAACGCGTCTGGTCTTCCAGGCCTCGAAGACGGTCAACGTGTCACTTTTGACACCGAGCCCGATCGCCGTGGCAAAGGTCCAAAGGCTGTGAACCTGCAATACGCAGAGTAGTCACGCTTTCGTTCTGATTTCAGGACAGGCAAGCGGCCGTCGGATCATCCGGCGGCCGTTTTCTTTTGGGTGCTAATCAGTCGCCATCTCGCCACGAACGCCCACAGCGGTGGCCGGAAAATCAGTGAAGACCGCATCAACGCCGAGCGCATAAAGCGCGCGCAACTCATCTTCGACTGTTTCGCCGACCAGCGGCACCCGATCATCGCGAACCGTCCAGACATGAATATCGAGCCCCAAGGCATGCGCTTCTTCCAGAAGCCCGGTCGAGCTTCCGTCCGGATGGAGCAGCAATTCCTTGTTCACGCCTAATCCGTCGGCAAATTGCGCTACGACATCGAGCGGGTAACCATTCATGTCTGCGCCCGGTTCATCCGGTGAGGAATAGAGCATGGCAAGGCGAACAGGTGCGACCGCATTCATGCGGATCAGAAAACCGGCATCAAAGGATTGCACAACAATGGCGGCATCCTCGGCATACAAGTCATGATCGAGCAGTGCCTGATTCAGCAACGGCAAAGGATCAAGCCCGGCGGCCGCGAACTCTTCGGGATGTTTAACCTCGGGCTCGATGCCGATAACACAG
>Ga0316204_10011907_pt1 | contig 10754 bp, 12 predicted proteins | sample 6monrhotite_MG_2_FD_205661 | JGI IMG/M metagenome (GOLD analysis project Ga0316204, IMG submission 205661) | Microbial mat bacterial communities from mineral coupon in-situ incubated in ocean water Damariscotta River, Maine, United States -... | ecosystem: Environmental > Aquatic > Marine >... | reverse complement strand
CACAGAATACGCAAAACTTCTGGGTGAAAAGATTGCCCGCCACGAAGTTACCTGCTGGCTGGTCAACACCGGCTGGACCGGTGGGTCCTATGGCACTGGACACCGCATGCCGATCAATCACACCCGGGCCCTGCTGACAGCAGCCCTGGATGGTGGCCTGGCAGCGGCTCCGATCCGGACCGACGCAAGCTTTAACCTGAATGTGCCGGAGGCCTGTGAAGGCGTGCCGTCCGAGCTTCTGACCCCACGGGAAACCTGGTCAGACAAAGAAGCATATGACACCACCGCCCGCGATCTGGTCGGACGGTTCAGTGCCAACTTTGAACAGTTTGAAGACAGTGTGGACGACAAGGTGAAGGCGGCCGCCCCGCGCGCTGCCTGATCAGGTCCCGACAAAAAGAACGAAAAGGGCCGACCCGTTTACCGGGTTGGCCCTTTTTTATGCGCATTATTTCAACGGCTTGGGTCTTGACCCAGGTTTGTGATACATTCATTTTTCAAGGGAATATTAACCATTTTACGACTTCGTGTATGATGTCGTTAAGTGTTGCATCGGTTAATCGGATTAGACGTTGCGTCCGGGGACGCATTTCAAGGGGATTCTGGCAAGTAAACGACTTGTCAGGAACAATCGGGACGGCTGCATGTCAATTGCCACATTATTAGGTTTTCTGGCCGGGTTGGGCCTGTTTATCGGGGCCATTGTCACCGCGACAGACAACTATTCCAGCTTTCTCAGCGGCCCCAGCATCATTATGGTTCTGGGCGGTACGCTGTCAGCGACATTTATCGGCTACCAGGGCCGCTATGTTTTACTGGCCCTGCGCGATATCGGCTTTTTGTTCATCAAGGGCAAGGTCGACCGCAAAATGCTGACGCTGGAAACCGGCAAGATCATCCGCTGGGGCTATTTGGTAAAAAAACAGGGTCTGCTGGCCCTGGAAAAAGAGATCAAAGGCGCCAAAAAGCAGGACCATTTCCTGAACTACGGCATTGAACTGGTGATTTCCGGTTATTCCGGCGAAGAAGTCCGCGCCATGTTAACCGCAGCCTCCACCGGCGCTTTTCAGCGCGCCATGGTCCAGGCTGACATCCTCAAGAACATGGCCGCTGCGGCACCTGCGTTTGGCATGATCGGTACTCTGGTAGGGCTGATCATTATGCTGCAGTCTCTGGGCAGTGACCCGGGTGGACTGGGTGCCGGTCTGGCTGTGGCCATGTTAACGACATTGTATGGTGTGTTGCTGGCGCGCCTGGTTTTTCTGCCAGCCTCTTCCAAGGTTATACAAAAAGAAAGCATCCTGCGGTTTCGGAATTTCCTGGTCACGGAAGGATTTTCCATGCTGGCCGACCACAAAAGCCCGCGTTACATTCAGGACAAGATGAACAGCTACCTTGATCCGTCAATCCATTACACCATGGATCAAAAAGGCGGCCGCCGTAAAAAGGCCGCCTGAGGGACTTGCCGCATGAGTAACATCTTTGACATGCCGGGCGGAGGGAATGAAGTCACTGAGGACTGGCTTGTCACCTATGCCGACGCCATCACTATCCTGATGGCCTTTTTTGTCATGATGTTTTCCATTTCCGAACCCAGCCCTGAAAAATTTGACGAGGTTGCCGGTGGTATCCTTGAGGAAATGGAAGGTAAAAACTCCGCCAAAGCAGAAGCCATGGTGATCATGGCGCAGGAAATGCAGGAAACCGTCAGCACCTTTGACGATTCCGGTGATGCCTCGGTAGATCAGTCAGACCGCGGCATGACTTTCAACTTCAAAAGTAATTCCATGTTCAAGGGTGGCTCGGCAGAAGTCACAGAGGAAGCTGAACCCCTGCTGGACCGGGTGGCCCAGCTTGTCAGCCTGATGGGCATTACAAATTATACAGTCGAGGTCGAGGGCCACACAGATGATGTGCCCATCAGCACCAAACAGTTTCCCTCTAACTGGGAACTGTCCGCATCCCGGGCCGCAGCCGTTGTGCGCTGGTTGATCAGCCGTGGCGTCGACCCTGAACGCCTGCGGGCCGTGGGCTATGGCGATACCCAGCCGCTGGTTCCCAATACCAATGAGGACGGCGAAGGGGTCAAGGAGAACCGGGAAGAAAACCGCCGTATCGTCATCAAGGTCGAGCGTTGATCTGACCATGACAGCGCAGACCGGTTCGCGCTGATGTGGTCAATTGAAACCCTGATATTAATCGCCGTAGTTTTTACCTTTGCCGGGTTGGTCAAAGGTATTGTCGGCCTTGGCATGCCAACCGTTTCACTGGCCTTGCTGGTGACCACCGTCGGTCTGAAGCCGGCCATCGCCTTACTGCTGGCCCCGGCCCTGTTCACGAATATCTGGCAAGGCCTTGCCGGACCGCATCTGAAAACCCTGCTGGCCAGGCTTTGGCCCTTTTTGCTTTGTATCTGCATCGGCACCTGGTTTGGCACCAGCGTTTTGGCCGCCGTTGAAGGCAATCGCCTGATGGCTGTCCTGGGTGTTGCCCTGGTTATTTACGCTGCCATCAGCCTGACCATGTTCCAGATGCCCCCGCCCGGACGCTTTGAAAAAATCACCAACCCCGTCCTTGGTGTCATTTCCGGCGTGATGACAGGCATGACCGGATCGTTTGTCGTGCCCGGGTCTTTGTATCTGCAAACCCTGAACATGCCGCGTGATATGTTGATCCAGGCGCTGGGAATCTCCTTTACAACAGTGACACTGGCGCTGACCTCTTCCATGGGGGGCCATGGCCTGATCGGTCCGGAAATTCTGTTCATCTCGGCGCTTGCTGTTATTCCCGCTTCGATCGGTATGGCGGCAGGCATGCGAATTCGCCGACGGGTCCCTGAAGAGCGTTTCCGCCAGGTCTTTTTCGGCGCTCTGCTTTTGCTGGGGGTCTATATTTCCTTCCGCGCCTTCCAGGACCTGCCCGGGGTCATCTAGCGCGAATACGGTTCAAACGGAAACGCTCTAGACCAGCATCACATCATCCGGTTCCACCATATGCCTGAACCGGTCAAAGGACAGAAGTTTAAAATTACTCTCGCTCACTTCGGCCTGCACCAGGCGATCGCAGCGGAACGTGCGGTAGTCCGACCTTAAGTCATCGTAAGCGAGGACATACCAGACCGGATAATTCAGATAGAGGTAATGCGGCTCGATCCGCCGCCGGGTCAGCTGGCCTTCCCCGTCCTGGTATTTGATCTCCAAAGATTGTTTAAAAAGAAAAGCCCGGTTGAGTTCACGGATCGCCGGGGCTGACGGCAGATCAAAAGAAGACAGGATAAAGGGAGAGGCTGAACCACCGATCAGGATACGTTCGCGCAAGGTGTCGATTTTGTATTTCTGGTTTGCCGGGAACGACGCCATCAACTTGCGACGCACAGTTTTGAGGCTGGCCATGAACAGGGGCGAGTTCATCTTGTCGGCAATGGCCAGGCTGATCAACAAATCAACGGCTTCCGGGTCAGACAACTGCAAACGCCCCGTCCCCCAGGTCCGGTGTAGCCGGATACCGCCACCGCGCCCCCGGTCCGCATCAATGGGCAGACCCCGTTCCCGCAGGATATTCAAGTCCCGGTGCAAGGTACGCAGGCTGATACCCAGTTCCCCGGCAAGCGACCCCGCTGTCAGAAAATCATCCGACTTGAGCATGCTTGTCAGAACTTCAAGCCTGGCCATATGACTGTGGATATCTGCACGGGACATCAATCAAATATGCCATAAAATGGCAACTTTGTCGATAAGGTGTGCTTCCAACCCAACCAGAACACAGGAAACATACAAGTGAATAACACCGTCGTTGAGATCGCCACAATCACACTTAAACCCGGCAAAACCGAAACGCAGCTGCTGGCTGCATCAGACGTATTCCAGATGGACTTCGTTAAAGGTATGAAAGGCTTTATTCGTCGCGAACTGGTCCATCTGAAAGACAATGAATATGCCGACATCATACATTGGCAAACAAAGAAAGACGCCGATGCCGTCATGGAAAAGGCCATGAGTTCTGACGCCTGCATGGCCTTCTTTTCTCTGATGGAAATGGACGAGGCAAATCCGGAAGGGGGCGTAACCCACTACAAATCCCTGGCCACCTATGGCTGACAGCTAATATTCAAAAGGTTTCAGAACCGGCGCGCCGCAGACTGATCAAAGGTCTGCGGCCAACCCGGCAGATGCTCAGACGACGCGCAGGGCCTTTTTATCCAGCACCTTGAGCACAGTTGCCAGATCATGCCCGCGACGCAGAATGCGGCCATGGGCAGATAACACGGCATAGGCCCCCTGCTTGCGGGCCAGGGCCGGTGTCTTGGTAATGCGATAGTAGGCCCCTTCCGAGGCGTGGCGGAAAACTGAAAAAATTGCCTGGTTTTTTTCAAAACCAATGGCGTAATCACGACAGTGACCAGCCATCACCAGACGGCTGTACATCTGCATGATGGCTTCCAGTTCCTTGCGCTGATAGACGACAACAGGCCCGTCTCCCGCACGGCCCCCTGTTTCAGTCCGTGCAGGCTGGTAATTTCCGAGGGTGACAACATCACTCATGTTTTTTCAGCGTTCCCCAGGGTTTGACCCGTCTGTACCTGAAAGCATGCCACTTTCCGCCCATGCCGTCAAAGCAAAGTGGGTGCTCAGCCGTTCAGAAAACAGGCCGATTTGTGACCCGCTGATACATCTTCAAGCAATGGTTTTGTTTCCCGGCAACGGGCTTGCGCTTGCGGGCAACGATCGGCAAAAGCACATCCCGGCGGCAAATCAATCGGGCTTTGCACGTTACCGCCCAGGCGCTGCCGGGTGCGGCGTCCCGGGACCAGTTGCGGCACGGCTTCCAGCAGAGCCCGGGTGTAGGGATGCACCGGATTGGCAAAAACTTCTTCCGCCGGTCCCTGTTCAACGATGGAGCCCAGATACATCACGGCAACTTCGTCACAGACATATTCCACGACCGCAAGGTCATGGCTGATCATCAGGTAGGTCACCCCGAACTGATCCTGCAAATCCTGCAACAGGTTCAGAACCTGGGCCTGCACAGATACATCCAGGGCGGAGACCGGCTCGTCGGCGACAATCAGGGTTGGTCGGGTCACAAGGGCCCGGGCAATGGCAATGCGCTGACGCTGGCCACCGGAAAATTCATGAGGAAAACGATCAATATCGGCAGGCTTCAGACCCACCGAAGCAATCACCTCAGCCACGCGCTCACGTCGCTCCGTCCTGCTCATGCGCTCCAGCGCATCGAGAGGTTCGGCCACAATGCGGGCGACCTTCTGACGCGGATCAAGTGAACCAAAGGGGTCCTGAAAAACCATCTGGAAATGCCGTCGTTTATCTCGCAGGGCACGTGTATCCAGACCCTCCAGATGCGCGCCTTCAATTTCAACCGAGCCGCCGTCCAGAGGTTCCAGCGCCATCACACAACGCGCCAGTGTTGACTTGCCACAACCGGATTCGCCCACCACGCCCAGGCTGCGCCCGCGCTGGATGGAAAAGCTGACACCGTTCAGCGCCTGGACAACGGCTGCCGGACGAAACAGGCTTTCCCGCGGCAGGGTGTAGTGGCGCACGACATCCTTTGCGACGACAACATTGTCCACAGCGTCGGTCATGCCGTGCCTTCCTTGCCGGCAAACAGGGCTTTTGCTTCCGCTGGTTTCAGACAGGCGACATCGTGACCCGCTTCATCCCCAACGGCATGCACATCCGGCACCGTGCCGGCACAAGCCCCGTCAGAAATGCTGCAGCGTTCGGCGAAAGTACAGCCGCCCGGCAGGTCCACCAGGTCCGGGACAAGGCCGGGAATGGTCGACAAGCGCGCGCCCTCCCCACGTCGGGCACCACTGCCCAGTCTGGGCACAGCGGCAAACAATCCCTGGGTATAAGGGTGTGCCAGATGTTCAAACAGGGATGCCGTCGGCCCGGTTTCCACGCCCGCACCGCCATACATCACCAGAACCCGGTCGACGGTTTCGGCGATCACGCCCAGATCATGGGAAATCAGGATCAACGACATCCCGGTTTCATCAACCAGGTCGGCAATCAAATCAAGAATCTGGCCCTGAATGGTAACGTCCAGAGCGGTGGTTGGCTCGTCCGCGATCAGAACATCGGGTTTACACGACAAGGCCATGGCGATCATCACGCGCTGGCGCTGTCCGCCGGACAGCTGGTGCGGATAGCTGTCCAGTCGTTGCGCAGCACTGGCGATACCCACCCGTTCCAGCAGGCGCACCGCTTCGGCCCGGGCGTCATCCAGCCCCAGACCCTGATGGATCAACATGGGTTCAGTCACCTGTCGCCCGATAGTGTGCAGCGGGTTGAGAGACGTCATGGGCTCCTGGAAGATCATGGAAATGCGGTTACCCCGCACGTCACACATGGCATCTTCGTCCAGCGTCAGCAGATCCTGACCATCCAATATGATATTGCCGCTGGTGGTACCGTTTTCCGGCAGAAGGCCCAGCAAGGCCAGGGCGGTCATGGATTTACCACAACCGCTTTCACCGACAATGCCCAGGGTCTGTCCCCGATCCAGTTCAAAACTGAGGTTACGCACAGCCCGGGCCGGTCCCCGGTTTGTTGCCAGGGTCACATCCAGATTTTTGACTTCCAGCAAAGCCATAGATCAGCGCCCCCGTGTCAGGCGCGGATCAAGAATATCGCGCAAGCCGTCACCCAGCATGTTCAGCCCCAACACGGCCAGGAAAATGGCCATGCCCGGGAAAATCGCCAGATAAGGTTTCATGGTGATATAGGTCTGGGCGTCATTCAGCATGCGCCCCCAGCTGGGCTCGGGTGGTTGCGTGCCGATACCCAGGTAGGACAGGGCTGCTTCAGCCAGGATGGCAACCGCAAAACTGATAGTGGCCTGAACCACAATGACGCTGGTGATATTGGGCAAAACATGTTCCACGGTAATGCGGAAGTTGCCCTTGCCTGCGGCCCGCGCCGCCATGATGAATTCGCGCGTCCAGATGGCGTTGGCTGCTCCGCGGGCAATACGGGCAAAAACCGGGATGTTAAAAATACCGATGGCGAGGATGGAGTTCACGGCCCCCGGCCCGAGGATGGCGGTGATCATGATCGCCGACAGCACCGCCGGGAAAGCAAAGGTGAAATCGGAGAACCGCATAACCAGTTCTTCAACCCAGCCCCGTTGCGATGCCGCCCACAGCCCCAGCCCGACACCAATGATCACACCAATACTGACAGCGACGATACCAACGATCAGGGAGTTTTGTGCCCCGACCATGATCATGGACAGGATATCACGGCCCAGGTGATCCGTGCCCAGCCAGTTTTCCCAGGAAGGTAACTGGGTGCGATTTCGAATATCCAGTTTTACAGCTGAATGTGGTGTCCAGACCGTGCTGAGAAACGCCGAGACAATCACCAGCCCTGTCAGGCCGGCACCAATAACAAAATTGCGATAGCGCAGCATCAGGGAAAAGGCTGCCAGAACCCTGTTTTCAGATACCTGTTCCGGTGCGCGATCAGACATCATGCACCTTCAATCGCGGATCAATAATGGCGTAGGCCACATCAACGACAAAATTGACGATGATCACCATACCAGCCAGCAACAGCACAATATCCTTGACCACCGGCATGTCGCGATTGGCGATGGCCTCAAAAACAAGCTTGCCAAGGCCCGGCAGGGAAAAGACATTTTCAATGACGATGGTACCGGCCAGCAGGTTGGCGAACTGCAGCCCCATGACCGTAATTACCGGGATCAAGGCATTGCGCAGCACGTGCCGCCACAGGGTCTGACTGCGGGTCAGGCCCTTGGCCCGGGCCGTGCGCACATAATCTTCACGAAAGGTCTCCAACACAGCGGACCGGGTGGTCCGGGCCAAAATCGCCGCCTGCACCGTGGCCAGGGCAATGGCGGGCAGGAACAGGGATTTCAGCGCTGGCAGGAAGCCGTTTTCCCACTGCGTGAAACCACCGGCCTTGAACCAGCCTAATTCCACGGCAAAAACCAGAATAAGGATGATGCCGAACCAGAAATTGGGCACGGCAATACCCAGCTGGCTGAAAGCCATGACACCGTAGTCGCCCGGTTTGTTGTGACGTGAAGCGGCAAATACCCCCAGGCCCAACGCCACCACAACCGTGATAATCATGGCAAAAACCGCCAGCGGAATAGTCACAGCCAAGCGCTCAACCACAATATCCATTACCGGCACGGAATAAGCGTAGGAGACACCAAAATCCCCTTCAAACATGCCAGACATCCAGGAAAAATAGCGCACAATGGCCGGGTCATTCAGACCCAGTTGCACCCGCAGGGCTTCGTAGGCCTCTTCATCAGCATCCGCGCCCAGCAAAGTCATGGCCGGATCACCGGGCAGGATTTCCAGCACCAGAAAAACCACTACGGAGGCACCGATCAGCGTCGCCAGAAAGGTCAGAAACCGTTTGGCCAGAAAAACGCTCATCTGCGCCCGCGCTTAATTGTGTATCCCCTGATGATCATTCGGAAACGTTAACGAAGGGGCGGCTGGGGGTCAATTGAACCTCTCCGTATTTCCATGCTGCAACGGTTCTTCCCGGTGCACAAACGCCGACAATTCCTGTTGCTGCGTTGACCTTCCAGCAAGTGGAAGCTTCATGTTGGCTGAATAGCCAGGGAAATGGCATAATCGGAAACAGGCCAGTGCGGGGACAGCATGAAATTTCATCGGCGCGACATATTAAAAGGAACGGCGGCGGCCGTGGCGGGGAGCCTGGTTCATCCCGCTGTAGCCCGTGCCGCGGCTTCGGGTCTGGACTTATTGACGGCAAAGGAAGGCCTGGCGGCAATTCAGGCGGGCGATACCCATCTGTCGCTGCCTATCTGGGGTTATGAAGGGGACACCCCGGGGCGCAGCCTGAAGATTGAACAGGGCGGGGTCCTTGATCTGTCGCTGTTGAACCGTTTGCCCGAGCCAACAAGCATTCACTGGCACGGTATCCGCACCCCCAACAACATGGACGGTGTGCCGGACGTTACCCAGGCGGCCGTCGCGACGGACAACGAATTTCGCTATCGCTTTCGCTGTGATGACGCCGGAACCTTTTGGTATCACCCGCATGCCAATTCCGCCGAACAGATCGGGCGAGGACTATATGGCCCCCTGATTGTAACGGAACAACATCCGCTCAAGGTTGACCGGGAACTGGTCTGGACAATCGCTGACTGGAAGATCAATGAAGATGGCCAGGCTGATCACGATTATCGGCAAATGCATGACAACAGCCACGCCGGACGTTTTGGCAATCTTATAACGGTGAACGGACAGCACCGACCACAGACAGACGTGCATCCAGGTGAACGTATTCGCCTGCGTCTGATTAATTCAGCCGCTGCCCGCATTCTGTCTTTTGATTTTCCTGGCCTGTCTGGCTGGTGGATCGCCCTGGACGGGCAGCCCGTTCAACCCCGGCCATTTGGTCGTGACCCCGTCTACATACCACCAGGAGGAAGGGCGGATGTTGTTCTGGATATACCACCATCATCCTCCAGCGGACAGGATCAGACCTATGGGGCGTTTGACGCCACCTATCGCAATCAACGCATTCAGCTGGCCTCACTCAGGTCGACGGGAAAGCAGGTCCGGGACAAAGCCCTGGCTACACCGAAAAAACTGGACGACAATCCGCTTGCCCGTCCTGACCTGGAACGGGCTGAGTTAAAAACTGTCCGGTTTGAAGGCGGCGCCATGGGCGGACTGCGAGCCGCCTCGCTGGATGGTAATGAAATGGCCATTCGCGACCTGGCTGGACAAGGCGTTGTCTGGGCTACTAATGGAAAAATCTGGTCGTCTCTGGCGGAAATTGCGCGTCAGGAAAAACTGTTCAATCTCAAGCTCGGGAATAGCTATATCTTTCGTCTCGAGAACCGGACAGCCTTCCCCCATCCGATTCATTTACACGGCCATACCTTTCAGGTAATTGCCCGGGATGGAAAAAAACTGGCGACACCGGAGTGGCGTGATACCGTGCTGACTTTCCCTGACGAACAGGTCGACATTGCTTTTGTTGCGGACAATCCGGGGGACTGGCTGTTGCATTGTCATGTTCTTGGCCATGTCAGCGCTGGCATGATCGCTGCGGTCAGAGTGGAATAAATGTGCTGAATTTGCCATACTTCCCCATCGCTTTAATTCATTAAGCACAAAAATTGAAACCGACTGAGTAAAGGTATGCCTGGTTTGAAAAAGATGTTGTTTGTTTCCCTGTTATCTCTTCTGGTGTTTCCGTCCATCGCCTCGTCACATGACAATACTGACCCACGTCACATAGCCATGGAGGCGTTGGGCCAGAACATGAAAGCGCTGAAGCGAAACCTGAAGGCAGGCGCAATTTCACCTGAAATGCAAAAGCAGGGTGCGGAAATCCATGCTATCGCCCAACGGCTGACCGCATTGTTTCCTGAAGGCCCGCAAAAGCCCGACAGTCGCGCCAAGCCGGAAATCTGGGCTGACTTTGCCGCCTTTGAAAAGGAAAATGACCGGTTCGTTGCAGCAGCTGTCTCTTTCGCAGCAGCTCTGAAGTCCGGAGATGTTTCGGCATCTCAGGCAGCGCAGAAAATAACCGGAAAATCCTGCGGTGGATGTCATAAGGTCTACAGGTTTCCCAAAAAATAGACAGGATCAGACAATGCAGACCAGCACGCCCCCCTTACTGGCCTATGCCGCCACAGCGTTGTCTCTGACCCTGGTACTTGGCACTTTTGTCTGGTTCCTGATGGATCGGCGCAGTACGCCATCCCGA
>Ga0316204_10011906_pt1 | contig 10755 bp, 10 predicted proteins | sample 6monrhotite_MG_2_FD_205661 | JGI IMG/M metagenome (GOLD analysis project Ga0316204, IMG submission 205661) | Microbial mat bacterial communities from mineral coupon in-situ incubated in ocean water Damariscotta River, Maine, United States -... | ecosystem: Environmental > Aquatic > Marine >... | reverse complement strand
AGTATCGGTTATAGGCAATAACGGCCGGGATTGCTGCAAACAAGCCCATTGCTGTTGCAATCAAGGCTTCACTAATACCCGGCGCTACCATGGATATAGTCGCTTGCTGTACTGTGCCAAGCGCCTGGAAACTGTTCATTATCCCCCAGACGGTACCGAATAGACCGATGTAGGGACTGGTTGACCCAACCGTTGCGAGGAAAGAAAGGTTTGTTTCAAGATGATCCATTTCTTTATTCATGGCTATACGCATGGCGCGTTGCGAACTATCTACAATGTTTTCCGGATCAATTTTGTCCTGATTGCGAGAACGCGCGAACTCTTTGAAACCCGCTTCAAATATCTTTTCCATACCACTAGGCTCATAACGTTTTGCGGAGACACGTGTATACAAGGGGCTGAGATCTTCCACAGACCAGAATCGTTCTTCAAATAAGTCAGCATCTTTTTTCGCTCGTTTTAGTAAGAGTTGTTTATTAAATATCATGGTCCATGAGACCAGCGATGCTAATACGAGTATTAACATAACAAATTGAACGAGAAGACTGGCGTTCAGGATTAAATCAATGAATGAATGATCAGCTGTCATTATTTGCTAACTCCGTAATTAAGTCTTTAGGCATTGCGGATGCCTTTAATGTTGTTGCATTCAGACAGGCAACCTTCACCTCTGCCTCTATTAGTAAATCGTTGTTCTTATTTTTTATTGTTTGTTGAAAGATCAAACTTGCACCGCGTTTTTTTAATAAAAACGATGTTACCGTTAATAGGTCGTCTAAACATGCCGGCTTAACATATTCAATGCTTACATTTTTTACAGCGAATAAAATGCCATGTGTATTCTTAAGCATGTCATGTTCATAACCAACACTTCTTAACCATTCAGTTCGCGCTCGTTCCATATAGCGTAAATAGTTTGCATAAAATACGATGCCAGCCGCATCTGTATCCTCATAGTAGACGCGTACCTGCCAGTTAAATTCACCAGACATTTCGTTTACTGATCCTCTTCTTCAATATCTTTAAATAAATCTGAATATAGAGGCGAGTCTTTAGGCATCTCCATGCCAAAATGTAACCAAGCCGTTTTTGTCGCTATCCTGCCTCTAGCTGTTCTCATCAAAAATCCTTGCTGAATTAAATAAGGTTCAAGGACATCTTCAATCGTGTCTCGCTCTTCACTTATTGCAGCGGCCAAGCTATCAACACCAACTGGGCCACCATCAAATTTTTGAAGTATCGCTAACAATAATTTGCGATCCATCATGTCAAAGCCATGTGCATCGACATTTAACATATCTAGTGCTCGCGATGATATGTCGTCGTTTATCTTCCCGTCCGCTTTTACCTGAGCGTAATCGCGTACGCGTCGGAGTAAACGGTTTGCAATTCGCGGTGTTCCGCGAGATCGTGCTGCAATTTCTCCAGCACCCTTACTATCAATTTCAACTTCAAGAATTCCAGCCGAGCGCTTGACGATCTCGCTCAATTCTTGTGCCGAATAGAATTCGAGTCGTTGCACGATGCCAAAACGGTCGCGTAAAGGAGACGTTAATAAACCAGCACGCGTGGTTGCGCCGACCAAGGTAAATTGTGGGACATCTAGCTTAATCGCTCTTGCGGCGGGGCCTTCACCGATCATGATGTCGATTTGATAGTCTTCCATCGCTGGATATAACACCTCTTCGACAACCGGGCTTAATCGATGTATCTCATCAATGAATAACACGTCATTAGGTTCGAGGTTGGTTAACAAAGCCGCCAGATCTCCGGGTCGTTCTAATACGGGACCAGAAGTCTGCCGCATATTGACATTCATCTCATTTGCGATGATGTGAGCTAGTGTCGTTTTACCTAGACCGGGGGGACCAAAGATTAATACATGGTCCAGCGATTCAGCACGTTGCCTAGCAGCGCCAATGAAGATTTCCATCTGTTCATGCACGGATGCCTGGCCAAGATAATCTTGCAGACGTTTCGGACGTAACGCGTTATCAGCAACATCGTCTTCGGCTGAGTTTTGGGGTGAAATAACTTCGTTTGGTTCGACCATGTCGGGTGCCTATTTTCCCTGTAAACGGATCATTACGCCAGTCGGGTTAATGATCTCTATTTAAAACTCAAAAGATGACAAAGTTGTGCCTAGAAAATGGCAATCTACTGACTATTACTCTTGATCAACTTTAATCCGGTTTATTTTTTAACCGAGCTTTTTAATGCCTCGCGTATTAACTCTTCACTACTCATGCCATCATCGGCGACGGCAAGTACAAAACGACTAGCCTCTGGTGGCTTGTAGCCCAGACCGATCAATGCACTGACTGCCTCATTAACTGGATCATTTGCAATGCTCGGGGTATCGCTATTTCGGGTAATTGTCGAGGTCGGCAGACCATCAAGGCGGTCACGCATCTCGACGATTAAACGCTCAGCTGTTTTTTTGCCAACACCCGGTAATTTAGTAAGCCTTGCCGCATCGTTATTTTTAATACATTGGGCAAACTCATCTGCCTCAATGCCAGACAAGATAGTCAATCCCATTTTAGCGCCGACACCATTTACCTTTATTAAAGTGCGAAACATATGGCGTTCATTTTCAGTAGCAAAACCAAACAATAAATGCGCGTCATCACGAACGACTAGATGAGTAAATATCTCAACTTCATTTTTAACTTCAGGCAGCGCATAAAATGTTGTCATCGGCGCTTCAATTTCATAACCGACACCTTGCACGTCTAACAACAACAGCGGCGGTTGTTTTTTTATGATGATGCCGCGTAAAAAACCGATCATTGTAATCTTCCGTAGCGTATGCCCGCCACACCCTGCATGCGTAATAGGCCTTCGCGTGAGTTTGCATGACACAGCGCGATCGCTAATGCATCAGCCGCGTCTGCTTTTGGCTTTTTATCCAGACAAAGTAGAATTTTAATCATATGTTGTACTTGTTCTTTAGCCGCATGGCCTTTACCAACGGTTGCTTGTTTAACCTGGTTAGCCGTGTACTCATAAACAGGTAAGTCTTGTATTGCACTAGCGGCAATAGCCACGCCGCGAGCCTGGCCAAGTTTAATTGCAGAATCCGCATTACGGTTCATGAATATTTTTTCAATTGAAACTTCTGCTGGTTGGTATTCATGAATTACCTTAACAATACCTTCATGAATCATTCTTAGTTTATCAGCGAGTGTTTCGCCGCTGATTTTTATGACACCATTACCAATGTGTTTGGCGTGGTTTCCTTGGGAGTCTATGATCCCATATCCAGTATTAATTGAGCCGGGGTCGATTCCAAGTATCCGAATCACGACTATTCCGCTCGACTACTCTTCGTTAAAAATGTTCTCACAATGCTCATGTATAATTTATACATTCCGCTTGTTCGATCATTTTTGCCTCGATTAGTCTTCGCTCATGACGTCGTGAAATTAAAGAATATGTCATATTAATTAGTCTAACTCAGCCAGTACATCATCAGGTATCTCTGCATTCGAATACACCTTTTGCACATCATCCAGATCTTCCAGTACATCCAGCAGTTTTAGCATGCTTTCAGCGCCTTTTTTATCAAGGTCGCATGCAGTCGAAGCACGCATAGTGATTTCTGCATTTTCTGGTTCGAAGCCACCCGCTATTAGGGCATCTTTAGTATCAACAAAACTATCTGGTTCGGTAATCACATCAATGGAACCATCACCATTCGTAACAATGTCATCTGCTCCGCCTTCTAATGCGGCTTCCATTACCGTGTCTTCATCGAGACCACTTGCAAATGAGATTAACCCTACTTTTGTAAAGAGATAGGCAACGGAGCCATCCGTACCAAGATTGCCACCATACTTAGTAAAGGCGTGACGGACTTCAGAAACCGTACGGTTTTTATTGTCTGTCATGGTATCTACTAAAACAGCGACACCACCGGGGCCATAACCCTCATAACGAAGCTCATCTACATTCCCGCCTTCGCCATCACCAGCGCCACGCTTAACCGCCCTTTCTATGGTGTCTTTGGGCATGCTCAGTCCTTTAGCAGTATCGATTGCTGCTCTGAGTCTGGGGTTAGCATCAGGATCGCCGCCGCCTAATTTTGCAGCGATGGTGACTTCGCGAATGAGTTTTGTGAAGAGTTTGGCGCGTTTGGCGTCTTGTTTGCCCTTACGGTGCTGGATATTAGCCCACTTACTATGACCTGCCATTGATATATTCCGTACTGATTGAGTTTTTTGTAGAAAGCGATTCTAACATTCATGTTCAATATGCCCAAGACACGTCTGCTAGCTTTAGGCCGAATAAAAAATATTTACACAATGAATTATCTAGTTTTGTTCTAGATCAATTTTCTGTCTTTTGTATGGAAGTATGATTAATCAATGAATTTTTAAATATTTTATAAATTGGAAGAGGAATTGGTTATGGCGAATGGGAAAGTAAATGTTAAACAAGAAAATGAAACCTTAGCATCCGGTAAAGACGTGAAAATCACCAAGAATCCCAAGAAAGATGATTCCCGTGCACATACCGGTGCGGTTTTACATGAGCTTGCTGAAAAACGTCATGATCCTGATGCGATTCGCAAAACATTCGAGACAGGTGAATACCCTTATAGCTCCAAAATGCGCAGAGCATCTTATGAAAAACAAAAAGCACTGCTGCAAGTTGAGTTGCTTAAAGCTCAGCAGTGGGTGAAGGAATCAGGCCAAAAGATAGTTTTATTATTTGAAGGACGCGATGCAGCGGGTAAGGGCGGCACCATTAAGCGTTATATGGAACATATGAACCCACGAAGTGCACGTGTTGTGGCATTAGAAAAACCCACGGACGAAGAAAGCGGCCAATGGTATTTTCAACGCTATATAAATAATTTACCAACAACTGGAGAGATTGTTCTGTTTGATCGCTCTTGGTATAACCGAGCTGGCGTCGAACGAGTAATGGGGTTTTGTAAACCTTCAGAATATCTTGAATTCATGCGTCAAACACCTGATCTTGAGCAAATGCTTGTTCGTAGTGGGATCCGCATGTTCAAGTACTGGTTTTCAATTACCCGTGAGGAGCAGGCTCGACGTTTCGCTGCGCGCAGTGACGACCCACTTAAGCAGTGGAAGCTGTCACCTATTGATAAGGCCTCTGTTGACCTCTGGGATGATTATACTGAAGCCAAAGAGGCTATGTTTTTCTATACAGATACGGCTGACGCGCCTTGGCATATTATCAAGTCAGACTGTAAGAAACGTGCCCGTTTGAACTGCATGAGACACTTCTTGTGGAATCTACCCTATCCTGACAAGGATCATCATGTAGTGCATCAACCTGATCCATTAATTGTCGGTTCAGGCAGCCATGTTGTGCATGCCAGCGAACATATACTCGGCAAGAGCCTGCACCCGGAAACTCGGCGTAAATAATCTAGAGAGTTTGGATTATTGTAATGTTTTGATACTGGGGGCGTTTAACGCTGGTTAAGCGTCTCCCGCTAGCTTCTTCTGGTCATTGGTAAAATCAAGCAAGCGCTGGATAGATCTTTGTGCACGTTGGGCGATATCAGCTTCTACAAAGACTTCATTATCCCCTGATTCTAAAACCTGAGACAGTTTGCGAAGACTATTCATTGCCATCCAGGGACAGTGTGCACAACTAATACAGGTAGCGCTTTTCCCTGCCGTCGGTGCTTCTATTAATATTTTACCGGGGGCTGCCTGTTTCATCTTGTGAAAGATGCCATTATCTGTCGCCACGATAAATTCTTTAGCATCCATCTCGGTTACGGCCTTAATGATACCTGTGGTGGAGCTGACTAGATCCGCCTGCGCAATTACCGAACCTGGTGACTCGGGATGGACGAGTACTTTTGCATCGGGATGGTGCTCTCTTAACGCTGCCAATTCTTTTCCCTTGAATTCTTCATGGACGATACAAGCACCTTGCCAGATCATCATGTCTGCCCCCGTTTCTTTCTGGACATAATCGCCAAGATATTTATCGGGCGCCCAGATTATTTTCTTACCTTCTGCAGCGAGATATTTAATGACATCTACGGCGCTACCTGATGTGACCATCCAGTCAGCACGGGCCTTAACGACAGCACTGGTATTGGCATAAACAACAACAGTATGATCAGGGTGCGCATCACAAAAGGCAGAGAACTCATCTCCCGGGCAACCAAGGTCTAAAGAACAGTTTGCATTTAAATCCGGCATTAAAATGCGTTTTTCAGGATTAAGTATCTTTGCTGTCTCACCCATAAATTTGACGCCACAAACGATGAGCGTTTCTGCATCGGATTCATGTCCAAATCGAGCCATATCGAGTGAGTCGGAAACATAACCGCCGGTTTCATCGGCCAAGATTTGCAGATCGGGCTCAGTGTAATAGTGCGCAACTAAAACCGCGTTTTGTTGCTCAAGCTGTGATTTGATCTTTTGGGTTAATTCAGCACGTTCGTCATCGCTGATCTCTTCAACGATCGTCTGAGGAATTTGCTCTTTTGGCAGGCTGTAAGAACGATTTTTTGTGGCTTCAGCGGTCATACTCAAAACTATGGCGTACTTGAATCTCGTTTAATATGTAAAGGAGCTATTTAATTTTGGTTTAGAATTATTCTGGCTTGTTCGACTTTGCCAATTTAATTCCCAACTCTTTCAATTGTCTTGGGTTAGCCTTCGATGGTGCTGAAGTAAGCGGGCAGCTCGCGCTTTGCGTCTTTGGAAAGGCAATCACATCACGAATTGATTCACTACCTGTCATCAGCATAACAGTACGATCTAGACCAAAGGCTATGCCACCATGTGGCGGACAACCAAAACCTAGCGCTTCTAATAGAAAGCCAAATTTTTCTTGAGCTTCTTCTTCGCCAATTCCCAGCAATTCCAATACAGCAGATTGCATTTCAGCATTATGAATACGAATAGAACCGCCACCTAGCTCTGTGCCGTTAAGCACTAAGTCATAAGCGCGCGATAGCGTTTTTCCTGGGTTTTGTTTAATCGCATCAATATCAGTTGTATTCGGTGCGGTAAAGGGGTGGTGCAATGAGTCCCAACGTTTTTCATCTTCGTTATAGTCAAACATTGGGAAGTCAATAACCCACATAGGTGCCCATTCGCCCTGGAGCAAATTGAGGTCATGACCCAACTTATTTCGAAGTGCGCCTAGTGCGTCATTAACGACCTTGGTTTTATCCGCGCCAAAGAAGATTAAATCACCGTCAGTAGCATTTGTGCGCTCGACGATCTTTGCCGCAACTTCGTCAGGTAAAAATTTAAGAATAGGTGATTGTAAGCCTTCTGCTCCAGCCGCTACGTCGTTTACTTTGATGTAAGCAAGACCTCTGGCACCAAACTGTGCGATATAGTTTGTGTAATCATCGATCTGTTTTCGAGAGAGTTTACTGCCGCCAGGCACATGTAATGTAGCAACACGACCATCTTCCATGTTTGCTGGGCCAGAGAAGACTTTGAATTCAACAGCCTTCATTAAATCGCTAACATCGATCAATTCAAGTGGGTTTCTAAGATCAGGTCTATCACTACCAAAACGCTCCATTGCTTCAGCATAGGTCATGCGTGGGAAAGGCGAAGGTAGATCGACATTCAATATCTCTTTGAAGAGTGAATGAATCATCTCTTCCATCATGCCCGTTATTTCGTTCTCATCCATGAACGAGGTCTCGATATCTAACTGCGTAAATTCGGGCTGGCGATCAGCACGCAAATCTTCATCACGAAAACAACGCACGATCTGATAATAGCGATCCATGCCGGACATCATTAGTAATTGTTTAAATAATTGCGGTGATTGTGGCAGGGCAAAGAAATTTCCCGGATGTGTGCGACTGGGCACTAGATAATCGCGCGCGCCTTCGGGCGTTGCCTTGGTCAACATCGGTGTTTCGATATCGAGAAAACCCCTATCGTCGAGGAAATTGCGCATCTCTTTAACAACCTGTGATCGTAATCGGAGGTTGTTTTGCATCGTTGGACGACGCAGATCGACATAACGATATTTTAATTTTACATCGTCATGGACATTTTCATCATCCAACTGGAAAGGGGGTGTTTTAGCCTTGTTCAGGATCTCTATGGTATGTCCCAGGATTTCAACTTCACCTGTGGGCATATCAGGGTTAACCGTACCTTCCGGTCTGTTTCGGACCTTACCAGTGATACGAATGACGAATTCATTGCGGACAGAATCGGCAATTGCAAACGGCTCCGCACGATCTGGATCAAACACGATCTGGGCAACACCCTCACGATCACGTAGGTCGATAAAAATGACGCCACCGTGGTCACGACGACGATGTACCCAACCGCAAAGTTCAACTTCTTGGTCGATATGGCTGCTATTTAGTTTTCCGCAATAATCACTGCGCATGTGTATATTCCATCTGGCCTGAACAAAGGGCGGAATCTTACGAGTCAGCCGACATTTGCGCAACTCTATTACGCGTTAATTCCGTCCTAATCGGGCCATCGGGGATAATTACGCCCATTGAGATGATAAATTTAAAGCCTTCTTCTACGGACATATCAAGTTCGGTGAAATCATCGCGAGGCACCATGATGATAAAACCGGAGGTTGGGTTGGGTGTTGTGGGCACAAATACAGCGGCGAAGTCTTCATTAAGACCATCTATATCGGTACTGACATCCTCGTTAGTTAAAAAACCAATACTCCAGATCCCTTTGCGAGGGTACTGCAACATGACGACTTTACGGAAAGATTTGCCATTAGAATCCAATATTGTGGTGGAGATCTGTTTTACGCTGCTATAAATCGATCTTACTAATGGAATACGATTGAGGATGGCCTCCCAAAACTCAACTAAGCGACGGCCGAACAGGTTTGCGGCGAGCATGCCAGTAACCAAGAGAATACTAATGGCTAGGACGATGCCAAATCCCGGGATAGAGAAGCCTAATACTGTTTCTGGTTGGTATTCAGGCGGTAATAAGAGAATGACATTATCGAGTAGATCGACGACCAGCTTGACTATAACGACTGTTGCGGCGAGTGGCAGCCAGACTAAAAGCCCGGCAATAATATATTTCCTAAGCGTGCCCATTTATCAGGACATATTAAGCAGAATTGGCAGAAGGCTTTGACGATTCTTTTTTTGCAGATGGCTTACTGCTGTCATCTGTCTTTTTAGTGTCTGAACCGCTTGTTTTCTTACTGTCTGATTGATTGCCCTTACTGGTTTTAGCGTCTTTGCTTGGTTTTTTGTCTTTAAAGTCGGTTTCATACCAGCCGGTGCCTTTTAATTTGAATGCCGCAGCTGAAACTAGTTTCTGAAGGCTGTCTTCTCCGCACTCAGGGCAGGTTTTAGCGGGCTCGTCACTGATTTTTTGTAGCTTTTCTAGGCGATGCTCACAATGATTACATCGATATTCATAAATAGGCACTGATTAAAATCTCCAAAATTAATATTCATTAGAATACAGCAGAAAATAGGGCCATGACCAACTAATATCAAGATCTTGCCAACCTTGTTACAGTTTATGTTTTACGCACAGGCATTTCTTGGGTATCATCGCCGCCTTTGCTGCACAGGCCGTTTGATCTTTGCCTGAGCAATAATCTGAAATCTCACACCGGGCCGTTAGCTCAGCCGGTAGAGCAGTGGATTTTTAATCCATTGGTCGGGCGTTCGAATCGCCCACGGCCCACCATTTCATTGCCTCTTAAGCATTTGCCGTCGACAATAGCTTGTGCGCGTGGATAACTTTACCGGTTAGTTTTGTACTGTAGCCGGGTAATTTATTGATTTTGGCTTTAAGTTTTTTGTCTTTCATTATTAAGCGAACTTCACTTATTACTTCTTTTGCTAAAGACTTCTGCATGGCTAAGACATAGCTTTCAGTAATCATTGGTAGAAATGATAGCTCGAATTCAGTTGCTGCGGCCTTTAACCCAAAACCAACATCAGCATGACCACTGGATATTAAGGCGGCTACAGCGGAATGCGTAAACTCTTCCTTTTGATAACCATTAATATCTTTCTTGTTAATTCCATTTTGTTTGATTAATTCATCAAATATTGCCCGTGTTCCCGATCCTTTTTGCCGGTTAACAAACCTCAAGGAACGACGAGTTAAACCATTAATTGACGTAACATGCTCTGCTATTGAAGGTTTAACAATTAAGCCTTGTTCACGAGATGCCAGTTGGATCAATATAAGCTTCTCATCATCTAGCCACTGTGAATAGGCAGGGGCGAGATTTTCTACTAACGCACCTTCTGGAAAATGAAATCCGGCAATGTCTATTTGATGTGTATTTAAAAGCTTCAGGTTTTCAAGACTACCTCGTGATTGAAATTCAATATCGTATTGTCCCGATTTTTCGCAAATGGACTGCAGATGATTAATCGCCAGATCATGACTACAAGACGCAATGCACCGTTGCTTACTAATATTCTGGCCAATTAATGCGTTGATTTCATTATTTAGTTTGTCTGCGATGGGCAGCAGTGTCTTTGCATAATCAATATCTATGTTTCGTTTTGTTTCTATAAGCTTATGTCCGAGTGGACTGAGTTTTGAGCCGCGACCGCGCTCCTTAATGCACAAAGGCGCATGAAAGGCCTCATTCCAGTAGCGTATAAGCTCCCAGGCAGTTCGATATGAAACTTTGATTTCCTTTGCGGCTGCTTGCAGTGATCCGCTTTGATGTATTTCCTCAAGCAACGGCAGTAAGCGTTGATCCAGCTCCTGGTTGGTATTGGTAGTTTGCCACTGGACATTAAATTCAATT
>Ga0316204_10011905_pt1 | contig 10757 bp, 18 predicted proteins | sample 6monrhotite_MG_2_FD_205661 | JGI IMG/M metagenome (GOLD analysis project Ga0316204, IMG submission 205661) | Microbial mat bacterial communities from mineral coupon in-situ incubated in ocean water Damariscotta River, Maine, United States -... | ecosystem: Environmental > Aquatic > Marine >... | reverse complement strand
GTGTCCAAGACGTCAATGTACAAACATTTCCGCACCAAAGAGGACATCATCCTGGCCACATTACGGTTGCGTGATGAAAATTTTCGCAACTGGCTCTATCGCCGTATCGAGGGCCAGGCCGACACCCCAAAGCAACAGTTGCTCGCTGCATTTGATGCGCTGGCTGAGTGGTTTGCATCACCGGAATTCTGTGGCTGCATGTTCATCAAGGCCAGTGCCGAATATCAGGATCCGAACCACCCGATCCATGTTCAGGCAGCCGAGCATAAGCAACTGCTAACCGAGCACTTCACAGGCATCGCCAGACAGGCCGGTGCCACCGATCCCGAAAGTCTGACACGCCAGCTGATGATGCTCAAGGAAGGTGCGATTATCATGGCCGTCATGGGCCATTCCAGGGACCCCGCCAAAGACGCAAAGGACGCGGCGGCCGTTCTCATTCAAAACGGCACCGGATCGTAGCCGTTTTAATGTTTAGTCCCGGCATCTGATGGGTTGGATCGAGTTTGAATCTTTCCGGCTCGGTTGACCAAAGTGCGCCATCCTTGGACGAACGGACAAGTCCAGCGCATGAACCGAACAATCAAAGATGCCACCGTCGAGCGGTTCCACTACGACAGCCATGACCAATTGCGGGCGCATCTCAATGGCTTTCTAGCGGCATACAATTTTGCGCGCCGGTTGAAGACAACTCAACGGCCTAACCCCATATGAATACATCTGCAAAATCTGGACAACCGAGCCGGAAACGTTCACCGTAAATCCGATCCACCACACGCTGGGACTGAACACCTAGGTATCTGAAATCCTGCAACACATCGCTCAGCAGATTCGCGGCAGCGGATCGTCCTCCAACTCATCGAGCAGGCGGTGGCCACCGATCACCGTTTCCAGGATGACATGGCCGGGTCCCTTGCCCAGGCGTCCGATGGTGCATGCATCGGCTCCGCCAGGCAGCGCGCGCCAGACGGCCAGGATGTCCTCTGCCGCATCGGGCGCGACCACCGCGACCACGCGCCCCTCGCAGGCCAGATAGTATGGATCATAGCCGAGGATTTCGCAGACTGATCGCACGGTGTCGTGGACTGGAATCCGCAGTTCCGAAAGATGCACATCCATCAAGGTGGCCCGGGCGATTTCGTGGGCAACCGTGGCAAGCCCGCCGCGCGTCGGATCGCGCATGAACCGCACCGCCGGATTGGAGGCAATCGGCAGGGTGAACGGGGTCACGGCCGCACAATCGGAAGACACGGTGCCGGTAAGCTCGAATTCACCACGTGCCAGCATCACAGCGATGCCGTGGTCGCCAACAGGGCCACTGACAAGGATCGTGTCGTTTTCGCGGATCGCCCCAATGCCCAACCCGCAGCCCGGGGCGCGCTGGCCCACGCCGGTGGTGGTCAGGTACAGTCCGCCGCCCTCGCCGCGCGGCACCACCTTGGTGTCGCCGGCGACCACCTGAACGCATGCCTTGCGCGCGGCTTTCGCCAGGTTCCGCACGATCCGGTCAAGCTGTTCGGTTTCCAGCCCCTCTTCGATAATCGCGCTGAGGGTCAGGTAGCGGGGCTCGGCGCCGCTGACAGCAAGATCGTTCACCGTGCCGTTCACGGCAAGCGACCCGATATCACCCCCCGGAAACTCCAGCGGTTTGACAGTGTAGCCATCGGTGGTGATCACCATATCCATGCCCGGGGCGAGGTTGAACGCGGCCGCGTCCAGCGCCACGTCCAGAGACGGATTGGCAAGATGGCGGGCAAAAACGCCGTCGATCAGGTCGCGCATGAACCGCCCGCCATTACCATGCGCCAGCGAAATGTGCCGATCCTGTATCATATGATCCGCGCCTCCAAACGCCCCTGTGCCGTCCAATGGGCATGGACGTATTCGATGACCTGGCCGAATGCCAGACCACCATCGTTCGCCGGAACGGTTCGGTGGTGGTGCACCCGAATGCCTTTCGCGTCCAGAAGTGTCGCAATCCGCTCGCTCAGAAATCTGTTCTGGAATACGCCGCCGGTAAGACCCACCGCGTCGAAGGCCACCGATCGGCGCAGGACGCGGGCCTGCAAAGCAACCATCTGCGCCAGGCTTTCGTGGAATATCCCGGATCTGATCGCGGCCGACAGGTTTTCGTCAGTGAGCACGGGAAGCAAAGGCGCCCAGTCCGCCCGTAAAACACCACCCGTGTCCCTGGTAATCGGCAGGTCGACCGCATGGCAACCCGGCATAGCAATACTTTCAAGCATCATTGGTCCCTGACCCTCAAAACTGACTGTCTGCAACCCAAGGACCAGCGCGGCAGCAGCATCGAACAGCCGACCTGCCGAGGATGTGGCAAAGGTGCCGACGCGCTTACCCCAGGCCTGCGCCGCCAGGGCCGCGTTGGACACCGGCGGTTCCCAGGCCTGCCCGGTTTCCCACATCAGCGCCGCTGCCGATCGCCAGGGTTCGCGCGCAGCACGATCCCCGCCAAGCAGGTGAAACGGGCGCAGGCTGGCAACGCGTCGCCAGGATCCGGCGCCGCCTGCTGTCTGACGTCAGCGCCGATGGGACAGTTTAGGGTGATTTGATAAGAGATGGTTTCTGGCACATCGTAGCCACCAAGGAGTGGAGATGAGACAGAAACCCGGAACACGCAAAAGCCACGGTGAGAAGGTTGTTAAGGACATCCGCCGTGCCACACGCAAACAGTATTCTGCTGAAGAAAAGATCAGGATCGTGCTGGACGGCCTGAAGGGCGAAGACAGTATCGCCGAACTGTGCCGCCGTGAAGGCATCGCTCAGAGCCTTTACTACAGCTGGTCCAAGGAGTTCCTTGAGGCCGGAAAGAAACGCTTGGCCGGGGACACGGCGCGCGCGGCAACGCCCAACGAGGTCAAGGATCTGCGCCGGGAGGCTCGCGATCTGAAAGAGGTCGTTGCTGAGCAGACGCTTGAACTGCGCCTTCTCAAAAAAAGCATGCTCGGGGATGGGGGCGACCAAGAATGAGATATCCTGCGTCCGAAAAGCTTGAGATCATCAAATTGGTCGAGCGGTCGCACCTGCCGACGAAGCGCACGCTGGCCAAGCTGGGCATCCCTCGAACCACCTTCTATCGCTGGTACGATCGGTATCTGGCTGGCGGCCCCGAAGCCCTGAAAGATCGAAGTCCTAGGCCGTCGCGGGTCTGGAACCGCATCCCTGAGCCGGTTCGTGAGAAGATCAAGAACCTGGCTCTGAAGGAAAGCGATCTGTCGCCACGCGAGCTTGCCGTGCAGTTCACCGACACGGAAAAGTACTTTGTATCAGAGGCTTCTGTCTATCGCATCCTCAAGTCCTACGACCTCATCACCAGCCCGGCCTACGTGGTTCTGTCGGCGGCAGATGAGTTCAAGGACAAGACAACACGGCCAAACCAGCTGTGGCAAACCGACTTCACCTACCTCAAGGTCATTGGGTGGGGCTGGTTCTATCTGTCGACGATCCTGGACGATTACAGCCGCTACATCATCGCCTGGAAACTCTGCACGACGATGAAGGCAGGCGACGTGACCGACACTCTGGACCTGGCGCTGCAAGCTTCAGGCTGCGATCAGGCAACTGTTCTGCATAAGCCACGTTTGTTGTCGGACAACGGCGCAAGCTACATATCGGGCGAGCTGGCCGATTGGCTCGAAGATCAGCAGATGGACCATGTCCGCGGCGCTCCATATCACCCGCAAACGCAGGGTAAGATCGAGCGATGGCATCAGACCCTCAAGAACCGTATCCTGCTGGAAAACTACTATCTACCGGGTGATCTCCGACAGCAGATCGACGCCTTTGTCGATCATTACAACCACCGGCGCTATCACGAGAGCCTGCAGAACCTCACCCCGGCCGATGTCTACTTCGGGCGCGGACAAGCCATTCTGAAACAGCGAGAAAGGATCAAACGACAGACCATCGAAACGCGACGCTTGCTTCATCGCAAATCCGCCGCATAATCAAACGAACCAGATGAGCCAGGCCCTCTCTTAGTTCACGCAGCCATCTGTGCCAAAATCCCTGACGACGGACACCCTCCCAATCTTTGAAAGCGGTTGTGCGAAGGATTGATAATCAGCTCCCTGCAAATCCAGCACCGCGTTGTTTAACTGGCGAATAATGCCTTTGGCTTCACTCATCATCTGCCTCTAACCGTGCCTGCGCAGCTTTTTGGACAATCGCATCTCTAAATTGTTCTTTAGCTGCCTCAATCATTGGGGCGACCAATTCATTGTTGGCATAGCGCCCGACACGCTGATCGATTACTTGTTCCATCGAAACGATGGCACTGTTAATGCTGGCCGGATCATTGGGGTCGAAATTGACTTGCCCAAGGTCGCCGTCCAACTCCTTAAAAGCCCGTTCAGCCTGCTCGAGCTCTTTTTGCAGTTTATCCAATCCTTCAATTTTGAACATAATAGCCTCTCAACGAATTTTGCGGTTTTTTGATGCACTAGATATAGGGGGGTCTAAGCCCCTGTGCCACTATGTATTGATGTATAAATTGTTTGACCCTTCTTCCAATGCGGCAGCTCGACGGAATGGTCTTTTCCATGTTGCTAATTATCGCTTTTCTGCGCCACGGCGGGCGCATCGAAATAGGCCGCTTTCAAAGAACCTAGGCGGGTCACTGACACTCTCAAGCGAGATTGGAGTGCTGAGAAAAGCGCCACGACAGAGTAGGTTTATCAGTATTGAGCGCATAGTATCTTCGCATACGAAACACATCTCACTGATGAGAAAATTCTTTAGTTAACGACGACTCATCGGACGCGTGGTAAACGGTAGCGGCATGAATAGATGTTTCAACATTGCCACGTTCAATTAAAATGTATTTTGCTAGACCGCAGGGAATAGTGGCCGCTACTACTTCGTAGTCTTGGAATTCGTTTGGAACAGGCAAGATAGCCCGCTGACCATCACCCACTAAATCCGCTGGATCTGGGCTATTGCATAATCTGATTTCGGATCCAGGTACTAGAGTACTTACCATCAAAATCGCCAAGTTTGGGCCAGGAGGAAGCTCCAATCCAAACTTGAAGTTTGAGTGACGTAAGCTGATTCCTGTGCTAACATTGTTCATTCTGGCGGTGTGAATACTGCTCCCGTCGAACGAGACGAAGTTTGTGTCATCTCTTCCAATACGCACTCTGTTTCCCAAGTCTATGCCAACCCCATATTGCGCAAAATTAATTGTCCTAGGTACATAGAAACCATACATTCCAACACTAAACATTTATGATTTCCTCAACAATTTCGGAAAAAAATTCGATTAAATCAGACCTAACAGCAGGCCTTGGACCATCTTCTCTACCTTCTTGCCCCCTTTCGCCAGGGGCGCGAGGACGTCCGTTATCGGCATACCTCCTTGGAGCCCACCCATCTGATCCACGAACATTGGGCTTGCCATTACTTCGACCAGGCTTCGAGTTGTAGCCACGGTTTCCCGGTTGCCCGCCTTTCCCTGCGACACCAGGCGCTCCGCCGTTGCCCGGGGCGCTAAAATTGCTTTCCCCTCCATCTCCAGGAATACTTTTAACAACACCAATCCATGGAATATTTTCGGGCTCAACCACTATAACAGTCAAGTCTCCACCATTTCCGCCGGTTCCATTCCGGCCTGAATTCCCTCCCGTTCCGCCTTTACTGCCGTCGCCTCCGTCTCCACCGCGGCCTGCGTTTCCGGCTCTGTGTAACCAACCTCCATCCCCTCCATCCCCTCCTCGACCACCGTTTCGACCATTTCCGCCGTCCCCTCCGTCTTGGCCGTTGCCACCGCTCGCACCGTTACTTCCTTTCGAAGTCAGAACAACAGAAGACCCAAACTGAAAGCGGTCAACAAAGAGATATATTGATCGACCGGGTTCACCTTTCCCTCCGGGGCCACCTTTCCTACCCGAATTACCAGGAATTCCGGTGTCACCTTTTTCGCCATCATCACCATCGGTTCCAGTGGCACTACCCCCATGATCCCCAGCCTCACCCTCGTTTGCACCATCCCGTCCGCTGTCCGCTTTACCTGTTCTGTGCTCTCCGATTTCCCCATCTTTCGTACCAAAAGACTTAATGTTGACATCGCCAATTGCCGTCGCGGCCCGAATTTTTAAATTCACATTAGTTTTCAAAGAGGCCGCTTCTTTAAACTCAAAGTTTTCCTCAACAATAATATTGAGCGTCACGTTCCTCTGATTATCTGGGAATTTAATTTTCGCGTCTCCATTGATGGTGAGGTTACGAAAGTGTTGCGTGATTTCCCCTGGAATAATGCTGTCCTGGTTTCCATCTTCACTATTCACACTTGCCGGTTTTATCGAATTCAAACAGCGTTTTAGAAGTAAATCGAAATTAAATTGATCGAAACCACTAAAAACAAAAGGCCCAATTCTTTGCTCATTCATCTCGTTTCCCTTCAAGGTAATGTAACAGGTAAGCATGCTCGAAATATGTTGATTTGAGCCTAACCAGTGGTTGTGTGCGCTGTCCATGATGAATTCATAAGTTGCTTGACCGCACGGTTCCGAGTTTAGGCAACCCAAGGCCAACCAGAGCAGTACTTGAACATGCCACCATGCACAAAGATGGCCAAATCTTGTTCCACACCGCTTTCTAGGAACTGGATCACTTGGATCACATGGATGTTGCTGTGCTGCACCCTAACGAGCATTCAACTCCATCGCCTCTTCAGCAAAATTCATAGGTCGCTGAAAAAGCACAATTTCGGATTCATTTCGGTCATTTAAAACCAGTGCCACTTCTGTTTTATTGACTGTGGTTTGATACAATACGGGGTCTGGATTAGTGTGCCTGAGACCTCGAGCGAACTTTTCCGCCATTGTACGGTCAGTTGTCCATGACAACCCAAATTGCTGATGGTGTCGATTTTGACCACGCCAACTTTGAAGTTTTTTTGGTAAGTTCTGTACGGTAGATGATTTCAACCAATACGGCCTGAAACGTGCGAACATGTGCTCATAGAACTCATGATTTATTCTATCGAAGGAGGCCCAATGTTGTTCAACGACATTCCAGAATTCGCGCCCCAATTCTGCTTCAACAGATGCAACGGCATTTGCTGCCCCTAAATTGGAAAGCACCCAATCAATGACGACTTCACCCCGTTCGGCGGAGCCACACTTTTTCAAATCAAGTGGTTTTAGCGAGGCCGTCATTTTCTCAATCGCACACCCGCGCCACCACCGTTTTCGGGGATGAATTGAACTCCCATTTTCTCAAGAGCGTTCCGAATAACTGTCAACGTAGAATTTACCGGCGTTCGATTCCCACTCTCGAAGTCCATTAGCGTCCTCTTGTTGACCCCTGCTGCGTCAGCAAGTTGTTGTTGTGTGACCCCCAGAATGGCCCGGGCGGCTCGACACTGCTCGATCATCATCACTTAATATCCCTACTTATGCACCTTAGGTGTTGACATGCTTATATATGCACCCCATATGTATATCAGCACGCCCCGATAGACAAGGTAAGGATACCCAAACCATGGCCACTGTCAGCTACAACCGCTCAAAAATTATGTCCGACGCTTGGATCATTGTTCGCCGGTTTCTGGGCAACGGTGAAACGCTACCTGCTCTGCTGTCCCGTGCGTTGCGTTCAGCGTGGTCTACGGCCAAGGATAACGCAGCAGTAGCCCGCCGCTCCGCAGCCAATGCCACAAAACAGGCCGCACAAGCTTTGCGCCCGTCTGTCGATATTTGGACGGAAATCCAGAACCTCGAAAACCGCTCCTTCTTGGGTCACGATGGTGTCGCCAAACTGTCTGACCTACGCACCGCCTACCATGCGTCCTGCAAGCGTGAGGCCACCGAAAAAGCAGCGTCTGATATGGCAGAAAAGCGCGCACTTATTGCCAGCGCCAACGGTCGTTTTGCATCGGTAGTATTCACCAAGAAAAACGGATCGCGCCGGGTAATGCGCGTTCAGCCCGCCGCCCTCAAATACCACGTTGTGGGTGATGCCGCCTCGGACGCAGCCAAGAAGGCGGTTGAGACGCGCGCCGCACGTCATCCTAACCTTTTGCCGGTCTGGGACACTGACCGTGCTGCTGTGCGCTCTGTGAACCTCGCAACGGTGTCTCGCATCGCCGTCAACGGCGCGGTGCATGAATTCGCAACTCACTGAACCCAAGGAGAGCAACCATGACCAAATCACAATCCGACTTACAGGACGATGCAATGGTCATAGAGGGCCTGCTTGCCGCGATGGAAAGCGCTCAGACCTGCCAAGAAGCATTGGCCCTGAGCGTACTCATCAGGATCACACGCAAAAAGGCACATCAGCTCAACATGGACCTAGATGGCGTCAACGGCGCTATTCCCGAATGAACAACCCGATTGGAGAAAGAACATGGGAAAGAAGAAGACAAAAACCGAAAAGCCAACTCTGGCTGATTGCCAGAGAAATTCATTCATCCTAGCTGATATGCTTGAGGGAATTGACCTGATGCACCATGAAGGTGAGATGTTTAGTGGCCCTTGCTACGCTATAACCATTGCGGCACTGGAACGCGCAAACTCCCTCGCTAACGCTTTGGATGGGCTGGAACTGGCGGACGTTAAATGAACGACCTCGAAAGCAAAGTATACCAGTTGGAATCCTTGATCCGTGTCTGTCTATATGCAGCAGAAAACGAAACGAGTGGCATCCCATTTGAAGAAAGGGGCATTGCTCACACGCTTGAGTTTGCTGCCAGCCTTGCGGCAGAGCTTACCGAGAAAGCAGGAGAGTTAGACCAAAAGCTTAAAGAAGTCGCCTGACCTAGGGTGCGGCTCAAAGGTAAATTGTATGAATCAGTACTCCGTAAACAGAAATTGGTCTGACAAGTTCTTACCCGACATCAAGCGCATCGTCGGTGGGCATTTATTGGAAACTGCCCCCGATCCAATGGATTGGCATCAGGCAACTGATTTGCTCATGCTGGATGCCCGCGACATGCGTATCGCTGCCCGCGTTCGCAGGCCGGGATATGCAGGGCGTTACCAACACCAGTTTACAATTCGCTCACGCGTCCCCTCAGGCGCAGAAACCGAGCTATCCAAGATAGTGAACGGGAAAGGTGACTGGATGTTCTACGGCCACGCCAATGCGTCTCAGACGGGTATTGAGAGTTGGTATCTGATCGACTTGCAGGCATTCCGGGCTGGTTTGATACGACAAGGCTCTGAGGGTTTGGCGTGGGGCAATAAAACCAATGCAGATGGTACGCGGTTTACGTGGTTTGATATTAGGAGCTTTCCGGCAGAACCGCCGTTGGTCGTGGCGAGTTCAAAGTGAGTTAAATAACTTTTTGAGGCTAAGTCATTGAAAGAATCAATTTTTCTGAGATATCAAGCTATTGGAATCATTAATTGAATCTGAATAGGATTTTCTTCATACTTGTGGAATGTGATTCGATGAGGAATGCGGGCAAAAAACTGCGCGCGTCGATTTTGGAAGGGAGTAAGCATGACTGGTCTCAAAACTGATCCAAATCTTCTAAATGCCCTTAAGAATGCAGCAGGAAAAAAGCTGTCGGCATCTCAAGTGCGGAAGCAGAAAATTTCGTTTATTTTGGGCTCCCTCGGTAAGGATAGCACTATCACACGAGAGATTGTCGAGCGTGAAGTAAAGAAAAACGAAGGTGAAGCAGCTTAACATTGATACTATTTGAACTAACTGGAAGTGAGGCCCATTCAGCCTACCAAGCTCTAGAAATTTCAAATGGCGAACGCCATTATGGATTTTTGCAATCCGTTGTGGCTGCCTCTATGTCAGTGGATCGGCCTTTTTTATCTCAAACTGTAGTTAAGGCGATTAACTTCCACGCTATTGCTTGCCTTCACACAAAAGCTGGAGAGTATCGGCCCTGCCCTGTGACCGTCGGAGAGTACCGACCTCCAGATCATTACAGAGTCCCTGACTTAATGGATGACTTTGTGAACACTGTAAATCGGCGGTGGGATGCTGCTGACCCAGTTGAACTTGCAGCTTTTGTCTTGTGGAAACTTAATCACATTCACCCCTTTATTAACGGAAACGGACGCACAGCGAGAGCGTCTTGTTATTTTGTTTTGTGTGTAAAGCTTGGCGGCTGGTTGGAAGGCGAACATATTTTACCCGAATTGCTTCGCAGTAATAGGGAAGAATATGTCGAAGCGCTGAAGGTCGCCGACGCCTCTCTAGTAGCGGGGAAACTTGACCTATCGGTTCTACATAAGATCATCGCCAACCACTTAACCACCCAGCTTGGTGGGAAGTAAATTTTTGCACCAGGTGTGTCGAAAAGCGAATTAAACTTCGAATCCTTCAGCATCGTCAGCTAAGCCACTCGGGGACACATCTTCTCCAGTAGACCGGTCGGATTAATTTGCGGGGCCTTCCGCTGCCAAGCAGTCAATTTTGCGCCTGTCTCAACTGTTTCAACGCCGCTTGAGAACGAGGGACGGGTTGCGGTGTCGATATACAGCGCTGAAGCTCAGTTAAGCACTGCGTTCAATAAGTACCCAATCGAAAAATTAGAAGTAAAGGCGCAAGCTTGGTCAAAAATTTTGGCGTTGATGAAAAGTGGTAGGAAATTAGGTAGGAATTTTCTCAATCGAAAAATTATCAAATATAATCAGAGCACTAATGGTGTGTGTTGGTGGAGCCTAGGGGGATCGAACCCCTGACCTCTTGCATGCCATGCAAGCGCTCTCCCAGCTGAGCTAAGGCCCCATTCATACAGGCAAACGCCCGTTCGCCGCTATCTAGGCAATGAG
>Ga0316204_10011904_pt1 | contig 10758 bp, 7 predicted proteins | sample 6monrhotite_MG_2_FD_205661 | JGI IMG/M metagenome (GOLD analysis project Ga0316204, IMG submission 205661) | Microbial mat bacterial communities from mineral coupon in-situ incubated in ocean water Damariscotta River, Maine, United States -... | ecosystem: Environmental > Aquatic > Marine >... | reverse complement strand
GGGCAGGTGCAGATTGACCGCTCGTTGATCGGTTGGAAGGAATATGAACTCGAGGGTGTCCGCGACAAGAACGACAACTGCGTGATCGTCTGCACGATCGAGAACATCGACGCGATGGGCGTGCATACCGGTGATTCGATCACGGTTGCCCCCTCGATGACGCTGACGGACAAGGAATACCAGTACCTCCGCGACGCCTCGCTGGCGATCATGCGGGGAGTGGGCGTCGAGACAGGCGGCTCGAATGTTCAGTTCGCGATCAATCCGGATCCCGAGCCTGATGCAGATGGCAATAAACCGTTCGAGATGGTCGTCATTGAGATGAATCCACGCGTGTCGCGTTCTTCGGCGCTGGCATCGAAGGCTACCGGGTTCCCAATCGCCAAGATCGCCGCCAAGCTTGCGATCGGATACACCCTCGACGAACTCCGCAATGACATCACGGGCAACACCAGCGCCTGCTTTGAGCCTTCGATTGATTATGTGGTTACGAAGATGCCAAGGTGGACATTCGAGAAGTTCCCCGAAGCCGACGAGACGCTGACTACACAGATGAAATCTGTTGGCGAAGCGATGTCGATCGGTCGGACCTTTAAGGAATCGTTCCAGAAGGTCATCAGATCGATGGATGTGAAGCGTTTCGGGCTCGGGCTCGATAAGAACGACAAGTGGCTTCAAGCCAAACAATCCAAAGACGGGCGAACAGCCGATGGCTCTCTGATCGAATGGCCGATCGAAGACGACACACTCACACGCAAGCTCTCGGTTCCATCGCAGGGGCGGATGCATTTCATCCGCTACGCGCTCAAGATGGGATGGGGCGTCGAAAAAGTCTGCCAGCTCACTCGGATCGATCCGTTCTGGATCAATCAGTTTAATGAGCTTGTGCAGTTTGAAGATGAGCTCGCTGAGATCGACTCGCTCGATTCGATCTCAAAGGATCTCATGCAACGCGCCAAGCAACTGGGATATTCAGATGCGCAGCTGGCGAATCTGTATCTCGGCGAGATCAACTCTGGAACGATCCTCAAGGTCCGCAATAAACGCAAAGACCTCGGCGTTGAGGCGGTGTTCAAGTGTGTTGATACCTGTGCCGCCGAGTTTGAAGCGATCACCCCCTACTACTATTCCACCTACGAGACCGGCTCAAAGCAGATCCACGGCGACGGCACGATCACCGACATCGCCCCCGAATGCGAACTACGCGAACGCCTGCTTGCTGAAGAAAATCCCAAACAAAAAGTCGTTATCCTTGGCGGCGGCCCCAACCGCATCGGACAGGGCATCGAGTTTGATTACTGCTGTGTCCACGCTGCATACGCCGCACAAGAACTCGGTCACCACGCGGTGATGATCAACTCGAACCCAGAAACCGTCTCTACTGATTATGACACGAGTGATTTGTTGTTCTTTGAGCCATTGACACTTGAGGATGTGCTCAATGTGACAGAGAAGCTTGACACCAATATGCTCGGCACCATCGTGCAGTTTGGCGGGCAGACACCATTGAACCTCGCGCATGGGCTTGATCTGGCCGGAGTGCCGATCATCGGGACTAAGCTCGACGCGATCGACCGTGCAGAGGATCGCGATCGGTTCGATCAGCTGTTAACCAAGCTTGATCTCAAACGTCCGGCATCGGGCATCGCCCGTTCGATCGATGAGGCTGTAGAGATCGCAAACCGGATAACTTATCCAGTGCTTGTGCGCCCGAGCTATGTGCTTGGCGGCAGAGGCATGGAAATCTGCCCGGACGAAAAAGCATTGCGTCATTACATGGCCACCGCGGTCGATGCGTCTGGTCTAGACGATGCACCGATCCTGATCGACCAGTTCCTCGCGGGTGCGATCGAACTCGACGTCGATGTGGTTGCCGATTTCATCGATGGGAAGGGCACAGCACTCGTCGCCGCCGTCATGGAGCACATCGAGCACGCTGGTGTGCATTCGGGGGATTCGACCTGCATGATCCCCACCGCCAATCTCCGCCCAGCGATTGTTGAAGAGATCAAAGAGACTGCCCGCAAGCTTGCCACTGAACTGGGTGTCTGTGGGCTCATGAATGTGCAGATGGCGCTCAAGGACGACAAGGTCTACATCATCGAGGTGAACCCGCGGGCATCGCGAACGGTTCCATATGTCGGCAAGGCAAAGAATGTGCAGTGGGCTGCTACCGCAGCTAAAGCGATGATGGGCGTCACGCTCGACGAGCAAAGCGCCCACGAGATCCCGGACGCCGGGTATTATGCGGTCAAAGCACCCGTATTCCCGTTCCAGAAGTTCCCCGGCGTGGACTTTGTGCTCGGACCCGAAATGCGATCTACTGGCGAGGTCATGGGTGTTGATGCGTCACTGCCCAACGCCTATCTAAAAGCTATGCTCGGCGCGGGCACCTCCTTCCCCACCGAGGGCGGGGTCTTTGTATCGGTACGCGATCAGGACCGTAAAGCGATGATCCCGATCGTGCGTTCGCTAATGGCTATGGGCTTTAAGGTCTTCACGACCAAGGGCACCGGCGAGATGCTCAACAAGCACGGACTTCGTCCGAAGATTCTCCAAAAGATCCAAGAGGGCGCCCGTCCAAATGTTGTTGATCTCATGCAGAATAACGAGATCCAGCTCGTCATTAACACCCCGACGCGCACAGGTTGGCAGACGGACGAGGGAAATATCCGAGCCACGGCTGTCCGTCTCGGGATCCCGATGATCACCACCGCAACAGCTGCCGATCAGGCGATCCACGCTATCGAAGCGCTCAAAGCCGGGTTCTGGGATGTCACCGCCTTGCAAGACCTCGCGGGAATCGACAACCCAGACCGATCATCTAAAGTGGACGAATCTCACCACGCTCAACATGCTTCGAACTAGACACATAGTCTGTCTTTTTAGGGCGTTTTTCCTGTTCTAAATCCTATTGGCAATATTCAGGACATATTTATCTTTTTTATCTTCCAATTCGGGTTCGCCCCGTTTATGGTGTCGTGCGCAGGCTTTGCGATCGCAGTGAAACCGTTTTGTTTGCTTCACTGATTTACAAAATTGCACAGGAGTTTGAGATGAAACTACGCACAAAGAAAATCCCGTCAGGACGATGCCTGTTCTCCATGCTCGGCATGATCGGGGGCTTGAGTCTCACTATCAGCGCCGGGCATGCAGCCGCAGCTCCGGATAGGAATCAGAACGCTGATTCGAAACGTTCAGTTGCTCAAGCATCGCCGACAACCAAGGTTGATCTGGCGAAACAGATTCTTCGCTCGCTCGAAACCGCGGATGTGGCGGGCGCTGGCTGGCTCCCCAGCGCACCGAGCGACGAAGATTATTTCGTGACAGAGCCCGCGGTTGTCGAGCTAGGCAAACTCCTATTCCACGACAAAATCTTATCGGGCAATATGAACACCTCATGCGCCACATGTCATCACATGACCACCGACACGAGCGATGGCTTGTCGCTGCCGGTTGGTGAGGGTGGGATCGGTGTTGGGCCACCACGCACTACCGGCTTCGGCATCGACGCGATCGTCGAGCGTGTGCCACGCAATGCGCCGCATATCTTTAATATTGGCGCTTTCGAGTTCGACACGATGATGCACGACGGACGCATTGCTGCTGACCCTGATCATCCTGCAGGCTTCTTGACACCTGCAGGGATGGACCTGATGGAGGGCCTCGATTCCGTGGTCGCCGCTCAAGCGTGCTTCCCAGTGACATCGAGCACAGAGATGGCTGGGCAACTTGGAGAGAACAATGTTGCCAAAGCGGTCGCGGCTGGAGATCTCCCGAGTGTCTGGGCCATTTTGGCCAAGCGGGTGCAGAATATCGAAGAATATGTGGATCTGTTTGTCAACGCGTTCCCAGATGTTCACGACCGTTCAGATATCACCTACACCCATATCGCCAACTCGATCGCCGCATATGAGTTTGATGTAGGACGGGCTGACAACTCGCCATTCGATCAGTTCCTCCGCGGAGATTCGGGCGCGATGTCGATGAACGCGGTGCAGGGCATGATCCTGTTCTATGGTCAGGCTGGATGCTCAGATTGCCATTCAGGTTCATTCCAGACAAGCCAAGGATTCGCAGCCATTGGAATGCCTCAGATCGGCCCGGGCAAGGGGCACAATCAGCCAGGGTATTCCGACGGGCACGATGACCTCGGGCTCGGAGCAGAGACCGGAGACCCTTCGGACAACTTCCGTTTCCGTATCCCATCCTTGCGAAATGTTGCGATCACCGGACCTTGGACACATGCGGGTGCTTACAACACACTCGAAGCTGTTGTGCGTCATCACCTGAACCCCGCCGACTCACTGCTCAACTACGACCAGTCTCAGGCTGTGCTGCCATACCGTGACGATCTGTCTGCCAATGACATGATCGTGATGAATGACAAAAACCGTGTGCTTGGGATTCTGGCAGCCAATGAACTCGGCGTGACCATGCTCACCGAAGACGAGATCGATTCGATCCTCGACTTCCTCCACTCGCTCACCGATGTAAGTTCGATCGATCTCCGATATGCGATCCCGATGCGTGTGCCATCTGGGCTTCCGGTCTACGACTGAAGCAGTGAATACGCATCGTCTGCTGGTCATCGAAGTAATCGAGAGTTCATAGTCGCCTCCAGAAGCACCGGTGATCCCTACGAGGGTCGCTGGTGTTTTTTAATCACAAGTTGGCAGCTGTGAATGCTTTGCTCACCAAATCACGCTCCCAAGTGTGAGATGGACCAGCTTTGGATTCGTAGTGCTGCCAGATCTCGAACCAGTAGCTGCGAAACTTGTGATCTCCGAACTTGTCGTAATGCTTGTGCAGGGCTTTGGTGATTTGCCTATCCGTCCCGGTCATGCCCAACACGCTTTTGCCGTGGCGGATAGTCTCGGTGTCCACCGCTAATCTTGAGTATCGTCCAAGAAGCTGCATGATGTTCCCTGCGGCGTATGGTCCAATCCCAGGAAGCGTGATCAGGAACTTAAACACTTCATCATCGCTTACCGTTTGATCTGTGAGCCAGTTTTCATCCACATGTCCGCGCACGAACAACTTGGCGAGATCAATAATCCGTTGATCTCGGTACCCAACCCTGCACCGGCCCCTCAGCGTTCCCACGCGCGTTCTCGCCAGTTTCTTGGCGCTTGGGAATGAGAATGCCCCCGAAGCCGCTTTTCGGCCGCAGACTTCGCACAATCTGCGGTTCATGTTCACTGTGCTTGGCCAAGTGACATTGCAGCTTGTGACGGTTTTAATCACATCTTCGAACAGACTCGGTGAACGGAACAATCGACCTCGCCCGCTCTTCTTCCATCGTGAATCGATCTTATGAAAAGCGCGAATATGATCAGTACCAAAGTTCAGGCAGAGCATACGAGTGATCTGTTGCTTAGCCTGCGTTTGCTCGGGGCGGGTGAGCTTGCGATCAAATCGAGCCCGCAGCCGACCATCCTTGCCCTGATCGATTAAACAGGCGCTGGGTTTTTCATCAAAGTCAAGTACGCGAGAAAGCGTTTGGTGTGAGACATCCCAGTAATTGGGCATCAGCACAAAGTACCCATAGCTGCAGACATCACGGGCGAGATCGAAATCACTCGGAGAATTGATCTGAAGTAATGAACCACCCATGATCTACTCCGTATACACCCTGAAAGGATCCAGCACGAGCCGTGTTGCTCTTGCTCGATCACTATCTGATCATTGTTTGATCATAGTTGATGATCGTTTGATCATACCGGGCAACCTGTCCGATGATTACCCATACCATATTGGTCAATACACCGATAGCATGCCCTGAGCCAGATTCAGAGCCATGATCAAGATACTAAAGGAGTTTTCATGCGTATCCCAGCCCTCGCACTCTCAGCGTTAGCGTCAATTTCGATTCTCGCACCGATCTCTGCCGCTTTCGAAACATCGAGTGATGATTCGGCGCAGATCCGCGACTCGGTTGTGAAAATTTTCACAACCCTCCGTGGCCCTGACTTTGAATCACCGTGGACCAAGCTCTCGCCCCAGGAAATCAGCGGCACCGGATTCGTCATTGAGGGCAACCGCATTCTGACCAACGCCCATGTCGTGGAGATGGCTTCTCAGATCTTTGTCCAGCCCCCCAACAGTGCTGACAAACTCCGCGCCAATGTAGTTGGGATCGCTCAAGGAATCGACCTAGCGGTCATCGAACTACGCAAAGAGTCAGAGCGTGATCAGTTTCACACCGAGCACGCTCCATTAAAACTCAACGAGCAACTCCCGATCATCGGCTCAACCGTTCAGGCGATCGGGTTCCCGATGGGCGGCGAGCAGATCTCATTAACCGAGGGCGTGGTTTCAAGAATCGAGTTCATCGGATATTCACAAGACACCGCTGGGCTTCGTGTCCAGGTTGACGCAGCGCTCAACCACGGCAACTCGGGCGGCCCGGTGGTGCAAGGTGATGAGGTTGTCGGGGTTGTTTTTTCGGGGGTCGAATCGGCAGACAACATCGGATACCTTATCCCGGTCCAAGAAGTCACCGCATTCCTTGGTGATATCGAAGACGGCGAGTACAACGGACGCCCTCGGCTTTATGCAGACGGATTCCAGACCGCCGAGAACCCATCTCTGCGGAGTTGGCTCAACCTCTCTTCGGATCAGACCGGATTGCTGTACACGGGTGACGGCACCGAGGATGAATCGGTCGTCTTCGAGACCTGGGATCTCATTGACACCATCGGCGACTTCGACATCGACAACGCCGGCATGATTACCATCGGCGACAACCTTCGGCTCAGCTGGGGGTACATGATCCCCGAGCTCGGAAGTGACGGCACCGTGCCCGTCACCGTGCTCCGCAAAGGCGAACAGATCAAACTCGATGTCCCGGTTTCCTCATCACGCGATGAACTGATCCCCGCGATTGGCGATGGTTACCCTGAATATTTCATCGTAGGTCCGTTGGTATTCTCGCCCGCGCGAAGAGAACATCTCTTGAACTTCTACATGCCTTACCTTGCAATGCAGGGCAATCCCGCGGCACTCCGTGCTGATCAAATCCGTGAAGAGCAAGGGGAAGAGATTGTAATGATCGTTTCCAACTTCCTCCCACACCCGATCACCAAGGGGTACGATGTCTCGTACAAACCCGCACTTAAATCTCTCAACGGCACAGATATCAACTCACTGGCCCAACTCGTCGAAATCATCAGGGATTCCGATGATGAATACCTCGAGTTCAAGTTCCATGACAAAGGACAAGAGTCATTTGTCTTCGATCGCGAAGAGCTCCTCGAAACCACCGAAGAGATCCTTGAAGACAACTCGATCCGCAGACAAGGGTCGAAACGATTCATGGATATTTGGGAAAACGAGTGATTCCGACCAAAAATACCCTCATAAAACGCCTGAAAGGGCGTTTTATTAATTTACAAGATTTCGCCTTGACTATATTTAGATATTTGGCTAACTTTCGAACATGAATAAAGTATTCAAGGCATTATCCGATCCAACCCGCAGAAAGGTGCTCGGGCTGCTTCGCGAACGACCCATGACCGCGGGCGAACTCGCAGAACATTTCGCGGTCTCAAAGCCAACGATGTCTGCCCACTTCGCTGTCTTGCGAGAAGCCGGGCTCGTCGAACCGGTCAAGGAAGGTCGCGTCATCACATACCACCTCATGATGTCCGTGCTCGAAGAAGCCATGTTCGGTTTCGCTCAGGTCTTCGGGCTCGAAGTCAAAGCAACCGACCAACCAGCCAACACAGAAAATCAAATAGATTCAACCCCGCCGGAGACTCAATCATGATGACCCCAAAGACTCAAACAATCGTTGCCATCACAATCATCGTGCTCACCACAATAGTTGCATTTGTGGTCATGCCAATGAAACCAGACGGTTCAGCGACTGTGCTAGCTGGGATGTTGGCTTTCATTATTGTATGGAATGCAACAAAGTATCTCACCAAACGCAAATGCCAGAAAAGCGATTGGCTTAACTCAAAGACCCGACACGAGATCCTGTTTGCGATCATTCTCGCGAGTCTACTTCTTCTCGGCGGCATCAGCACCACGCTGGCTAAGGAGCTCGAAATCTTTGATAGCGATCTTGTCAAAAGAATATTGGGTGTCAACATTGGTTTAATGCTTATCGTGATGGGCAACTACATGCCTAAAAAGCTCACACTAGGCTCAGGATCGTGCGGCTGTAATCACACAAAATCTTCGAGCACTCAAAGATTCGTAGGCTGGACACTTGTACTCGCTGGGCTGTTCTATGCCATAGTATGGCTGACCGTGAATCTTGAGCATACTTCAGTTGTTATCCTCTTCACATTCCCCGCAGCAATCGCGGTTGTCATCATCGCACGAATTGCATATCTCCGTTTATCTAAACCGAAAAAAATCGCTAACCAATCCGTATAACTATTTGTATTCTCAATCAAACTCATTAGAAAGAACATTAATGAAATGCAACGCTCTCAATCTTCTCGCTGGTATTCTTCTGGCATCAACATCAACTTTCGTCATGGCGAACCCAGATCCAGTCGCCGACAACTGGCACGCTGATCTCCAAATCCCAACGGGCACGCTCTCACTCATCTTCGTGATCACCGAAGACGAATCCGGCAACCTCAACGCATACATGGAAAGCCCCGACCAGGCACCCGGACAAAAGATTCCGATTTCAGAAGTGACAATTGTTGAAGATCATCTCTCTATCGCCCTTGCAATGCTCGGTGCTTCGATTGAAGCCGACTGGGATGAAGACAAGCAACACTGGGAGGGCACATTCTCTCAGGGATTAGACCTCCCCATTATCATCAAGCGTGGGCTCCCGGCCGACAAGCCAACCATCGAAGGACTCGACGGCGAGTGGAAAGCAACCATCAACCGCAACGGTGTAGACCTCAGACTCATCCTCCACATCAACACCACAGAGCGCGGCACATCAGCAATGATCGACTCTCCTGACACCATGGCGATGAACATCACATTATCAGATCTCACCAAAGAAGGGGACTCGGTTGGGTACAAGCTACCCGTTGTTGATGGTGTTTTTTCAGGCACGCTCACCGACGCCGACACCATCACAGGAACATGGTCGGTGCAGGGCGAGGATGACATCACTGTAACCTATGTTCGTTCTGCAGAAACAGAAACACCCGCTGTTCGCAACCGCCCGCAAGTCCCGACTGAACCTTACGGGTACATCGTTGAAAACGTAAACTATGAAAACCCACTCGCCGAAGGTGTCACCTTAGCGGGGACACTGACACTCCCAGAAGGCGATGGTCCGTTCCCGGCGGCGATCCTTATCTCAGGTTCTGGGCCTCAGGATCGTGACGAAACAGTCTTTGGTCATCAGCCTTTCCTCGTACTGGCCGATCATCTAACAAAGCAGGGCATCGCGGTTCTCCGCTATGACGATCGAGGCACCGCTCAATCCACAGGCGATTATTCCGTCGCAACTTCGGCAGACTTTGCGACCGACGCCAACGCGGCTTTCGAATATCTCATGACCCGAACCGAGATCAACCACGAATCGATCGGGTTCGTCGGACACTCCGAGGGCGGGCTCATCGCTCCGTTGGCGATCCAAGACAACACCGCAGTTTCCTTCATGGTCATGCTCGCCGGCCCTGGCACGAGTTCGCAGCAGATCGTTCTCTCACAAAACAGGCTCATCGCACTGTCTCAGGGAACCTCCGAAGAAGTCATCGCCAAGAGCGAGAAGATCAACATACAAATCACCAAAGCGGTCGCTGAATCATCATCAACAGAAGATGCCGGAGCGAAAATCAGTGAGATACTCACCCCCGAAGCAATGGAAATCATGGGTGTCAACGAGTCCCAAGTCAAAATGATCATCGCTCAGAACACCACCCCCTGGACCCGCTACTTCCTCGGATATGACCCAGTAAACTTCGTGCCTCAGATCGAAATTCCGATCCTTGCCCTCAATGGAGAACTCGACCTGCAAGTCCCCGCGCAAGAAAACCTCGATGGGCTCCGAACCATGCTCAAGGGTCACCCAGACGCCACCATCACCGAGCTCAAGGGGCTCAACCATATGTTCCAGCACGCCAAGACCGGGGCGATGGGCGAGTACAACGATATCGAAGAGACCTTCTCCCCCGAAGCGATGGAGATCATCGCAGAGTGGATCAATGAACGATTCGGCAACAACTAAAGAGATTCTCAATGAACGATAAAATCAACCTCGATGACAAGCTCGGGCTCTTCGACGCAACATGGACCCCCAAGATCATCGGCGAACTCAACGGGCAGCAGGTCAAACTCGCAAAGCTCCAAGGCGAGCTGACATGGCATAGTCACGCACACGAAGACGAGTTGTTCCTCATCCTCGAAGGATCACTGCTGATGCAGATCAAGAACGAATCCGGCGAAACCGAAGATGTCCATCTGAATAGAGGCGACATGTACATCGTCCCAAAAGGCGTCGAGCACAACCCCATCGCCAAAGACGGCGCTTCGGTAATGTTGTTCGAGCCGGCAAGCACTAAACACACCGGCGAGTTAATTATTGACCGGACCGTGACAGACCAAGAATGGATCTGATTTTCTAGGCGAGTGATTTCAATCGCTGTCGTTTGACATGAGCAGAGCAAATCGCCAGCCGTCTCGTGTTCTTCTCAGTACATGTGTGTACTTTCGCTTGACCGCAAACCCTTCGGGATGATCACCATCTGGATTGAGTTCAAAGTGCTGCCGACCGACTTCGAAGGCTAGCTCGCCGTTCCGCTCTACCCTGTGCGGATTTTGCTGCATGTC
>Ga0316204_10011903_pt1 | contig 10761 bp, 11 predicted proteins | sample 6monrhotite_MG_2_FD_205661 | JGI IMG/M metagenome (GOLD analysis project Ga0316204, IMG submission 205661) | Microbial mat bacterial communities from mineral coupon in-situ incubated in ocean water Damariscotta River, Maine, United States -... | ecosystem: Environmental > Aquatic > Marine >... | reverse complement strand
TTTGCTGAGCCAGTGTCAGGTGGTTCTGTCTCGCGTTTCGTCGTGTGTCGGCCATGGGCGTCCCCAAGCGTTAAAGGCTTTGCGTCAGTAGGGCGCATCGTCCGGGATCGGTGAAAATACACTAAATACATATTTGACGTATTTTTGTTGCTATTCGTACTATCCCGGAAAGCAGCCAGCAAGAGCTGCCTCCCGAAATTCCGCCATCGCTGAACCAGGCGACGGCTATCCAACGATCACATGGAGGATCACCATGACCCGACTGACCAAATTAATCGGTGTCACACTCGGTGCCGGGCTGGCAGCCTTTGCTGGTGCAGCGCAAGCCGAAGATCTCATCGTATCCAACTGGGACGGCTATATGGCCCCGGATGCGATTGAGAAGTTCAATTCTGCCACGGGGAACGCCGCAGAACTTGTTCTACATGCAACCAACGAAGAAATCATGGGCAAGCTGATTGCCTCCAAAGGCAAGGGGTACGATGTTGTCTTCGTCTCCTCGCCCTTCGCAGAAATACTGCACAATCTCGGTTTGGCCGAGGAACTGGATCACTCTAAGATCCCGAACATCGGCAATCTTTACAAGGATGCAACCGAACTCAAGCATGACCCCGGCAATGCCTTCTCGCTGCCTTATGCCTGGGGCACGACAGGCCTTTGCTACCGCAGCGACCTGGTCGGCGATACGCCCGACAGCTGGATGGATCTGCTTGAGCCTTCAGAAAAGCTCACCGGCAAGACCACCATGCTGGCAACCGACCGCTGGATGATGGCCGCCGCCGAACTGGCTCTTGGCTATTCGGTCAACGAAACCGACCAGGCCAAGCTTGAAGAAGTCCGCGATCTTCTGATCAAGGCCAAAAAGACACTGCTGGCCTATGACGACACCACATTCTATTCCAAGCTGGTGACTGGCGAAGCCGAACTGGTGCAGGCGTGGGACGGCTGGTGCAACTACGGCATCGGCGAGAATGCCGACATCAAATACATCATCCCCAAGGAAGGCTCCGACCTCTGGGTTGATACAATGGTGATCCTCAAGAACTCCGAGCACAAAGACGCAGCCTATGCGTTTGTGAACGACATTCTCGATGCCGACAATCACCGCTGGGCTGCAGAGAACATTCTCTACAAGGTGCCGAACAAACCGGCCATGGAAGGACTTGATCCTTCGCTCGTCGAGACCTACCCGAACCTGGGCATGACACCCGATGAACTGCTGGCCCATGAACAGCTGCGGGATCTGGGCGAAGCACAACGCGCCTATTCCCGCATCGTGTCGGAAATCAAGGCCGCCAACTGACGGCACGCTTCTGACAGCCCCGGCGTGTTCTGCGCCGGGGCATTTCCAACATGATTCAAGCAACGCGCCTTGGCGGCGCGATGGATCCGTGAGCACCCATGGCAGACCGCAAGCCGCTTTATCTGATGACGCCAGCATTGCTGTGGTTGACCGGCTTCATGGTCATTCCTTGTCTGCTGATCCTGGCCTTGGCGTTCTTTCGCCGCGGGATCTATGGCGGCATCGAATATGATTTCACCTTTGAGAACATCGCTCTGGTGTTCGACCCGCTCTATGCGGGGATCTTCATCAAATCGGCGATCATTGCCGGTCAATCTGCATTGATCGCCTCGGTGGTCGGTTACGCGGCGGCCTATGCAATTGCATCCATGCCGAAACGACGACAACCGCTACTTCTTTTCCTTGCCATACTTCCATTCTGGTCAAACTACCTGGTTCGTACCTATGCCTGGATTGTGCTGCTGAACCGCGAGGGGCTGGTGGTCGCTGTCGCCCGTGCGCTGGGATATGACCAGGAGCTGCCAAGCCTGCTTTACACCGAAGGCGCGGTGATTGTCGGGCTGGTTTACAACTATCTGCCCTTCGTCATTCTCGCCTGTTACGCTCCGCTTGCCCGGTTGAATAGCGAGATTGGCGAAGCGTCGCGCGACCTCGGGGCGGGCAGATGGACCACGTTCCGTCGCATCACGCTGCCAATGACCGTGCCGGGCCTTGCGACGGGTTTCGTGTTTGTCTTCGTGCTTTCAATCGGGAATTTTGTAACTCCCGCGCTTCTGGGCGGCGGTCAGTTCCAGATGATCGGCAATCTTGTCTATGCCCAGTTCCTGACCGCCAATGACTGGCCGTTTGGTGCGGCCCTTTCCATGGCCCTGATCGCGGTCATGATGGGGCTTCTCACCCTTCAGACATTTGCCACCGAACGTGCTTCAGGTGGCCGTGCCGGGGAGGGGGATCATGGGTAATCGTGCGCCCTTGCCGCTTACGCTGACCATTCTTGTCGTCGTCTTCGCTTTTCTCTATCTGCCGATTTCAGTTCTGTTTGGCTTGTCGTTCAACGAGGGCGGGATGCCGACTGCCTGGTCGGGATTTTCAGTGAAATGGTATTTCCTGCTGTTCCAAGACCAGGACATCATTCATGCCGCTCTCAACACGCTGGTCGTTGCCGTCGTGTCGACGATCCTTGCGGCAATATTGGGCACGTTGCTGGCCATCGGTGTTGAAATCCGCCGGCGCAAGGGGCGGCTTCTGGAAACCATGATTTTTGCACCGATGATCATTCCTGACATCGTTCTGGCCATTGCGCTGTTGAGCTTCTTTTCCCTGCTTGACGTCACAATGGGCCTGCACACCATCATCGTGAGTCATGTCGTCTTCAACCTGGCCTTCGTCTGCTCGGTCGTGCGTGCGCGCCTGAAAAGCTTCGACTGGTCGATTGTCGAAGCATCGACGGATCTTGGGGCGCCGATTCTGGTCACGCTTAGACGGATTGTCATTCCGGTCTTGATGCCTGCGGTGGTTGCCGGGTCATTGCTGGCTTTCACATTGTCGGTTGATGAATTCATTATCGCCTTTTTCACTGCGGGCGCCGGGCGCGCATCGACTACTCTGCCCATGCAGATATTCTCGATGATCCGCTTTGGCGTCACCCCCGAAATCAACGCGCTTTCAACCATCGTGATGATTGTCTCGGTTGTCATCCTGGCGATTTCGCAGCGCATAAACCGCGGAGGGCTTCCAGGCCAATGAACAGCGCTCTTCTCACCATTCAAAATGTTGAAAAGCACTTCAACAAGTATCACGCTGTGGACGGCATCTCGCTTGAGATCGCCGAGAATGAATTCTTCGCGCTTCTGGGACCTTCCGGCAGTGGCAAGACAACGCTGCTGCGCATGCTGGCGGGTTTTGAAACACCCACGGTTGGCAACATCCTTCTCGATGGCAAGGATATTTCGCACATTCCACCGAACCATCGCCCGATCAATCTGATGTTCCAGTCTTACGCTCTGTTTCCGCATATGAGTGTGGCGCAGAACATCGCTTACGGGCTGGAAATGGAAAAGCTGCCGAAGACGGAAATCAAATCCCGTGTCGACGAGATGATGGAGATGGTCCAACTGCCCCATCTGGCAGGACGCAAGCCCGAGCAGCTTTCGGGCGGGCAACGCCAACGCGTCGCCCTGGCGCGCTCCCTGGTCAAACGACCACGCCTATTGCTGCTTGATGAGCCGCTGGGTGCACTTGATAAAAAGCTGCGCGGCGAAATGCAGCTAGAGCTGAAACGGATTCAGAACCAGTTCGGCATCACCTTTGTCGTGGTAACGCACGATCAGGAAGAAGCGCTGGTAATGGCCGATCGGGTTGCAATCCTGAAAGACGGCAAGCTCTTGCAGCACGGCACGCCGTTGGAGATTTACGAGTATCCGCAGACGCGCTTTGCCGCCGACTTCATCGGCGTGATGAATTTCTTCCCGGCCAGGATGCCGGATGGCACACCAACAACAGCCGATGGCGCCGCATTCAAGGCCAGCATTCCCGATGCGATCCGCGACGGCGACGAGGTGTTGGCTGCGGTGCGTCCCGAACGGCTGCATCTTGGAGCCACCGCTCAGGACAACAGCCTGACCGGCACAGTGAGGGCGATAGCCTATCACGGACTTGATCTCTCCAGGTGCATCTCGACACGCCGCTCTCTCCCCAGCCGGTGATGCTGCGCCTGACAGCGGATGCAGCCGAAGGCCATGCGCTTTCTGTCGGCGATACGATTACAGCGGGCTGGTCTGCCCGTGACACACGGGTCTTTGCCGCCTGAAGCCGGGTCTCAAAGACATGCCATGAAACACCAAACGAAGCTCAAAGAGGATGGAAGATGACACAGAAGATTTTCGCTTTTTTCCCCGAAGCCGCCTATGGCCCCGCCCTGAACTCCGTCGGCATCGCCCAGGCCGTTGAACGCATGGGCCACAAGGCTGTTTTCCTGTCGGATCCAGGGTTTGTTGACGTCTACAAAGGCTATGGCTTTGAAGCCCATCCGGTGAACCTGTCCGCACCGATGCCGCCGGAGCAGATGGCCAAATTCTGGGAGGACTTCATCAACGGCCATATTCCCAACTTCCGCAAGGCGCCGATTGATCAGCTCGACAATTACGTCAAGGAATGCTGGGAGGCGATCGTCGACAGTGCGAAATGGGCCCAGAAGGATCTTCCCGGCATTCTCGCCGAAATAAAGCCTGACGTGATTTCAGTCGACAATGTGATCCTGTTCCCGGCCATCAAGCAGCATGGCGCGCCTTGGGTTCGGATCATTTCCTGCTCCGAAAACGAGATCGAGGATGATGCCATTCCCCCACATCTGTCGGGCATGTCGGAAAACGATACCGAAGGCCATGCCGCCTTCCGCGCGAAATTTCGTGAGGTGATCAAGCCGATCCATGATGATTACAACGAATTTCTGAAGTCGGCAGGTGAAGCGCCTTATCATCTGGGGGAGTTCTTTGAAGCTTCGCCCTACCTCAACCTGCTGCTCTACCCCGAGCCTGTAACCTACAAGCGGGCCAAGCCGCTCGATCCGGCTCAGTTCCAGTATCTGGAAGGCTGCGTGCGTCAGGATAAACCCTACGATGTGCCGACCTTCAAGAAGAACAATGACGGCCCATTGCTTTATGTTTCGTTCGGCTCTCTGGGAGCAGGCGATACCGATCTGTTGAAACGCCTGATCACCCTGATCGGCAAGTCCCGCTACCGCGCGCTGGTCAATGTCGGTGACTACAAGGGCGAGTACACCGACATACCGGACAATGTGATCATTGAAAGCTGGTATCCGCAGCCTTCCGTGATCCCGCAGGTTGATGCCGTCATCCATCATGGTGGCAACAACTCCTTCACCGAGTGCCTCTATTTCGGCAAGCCGGCGATCATCATGTCCTATGTTTGGGACGGTCACGACAATGCGATGCGCGTGCAGGAAACCGGCCATGGCTTCCGCTCCGATCGCTATGACTGGACCGACGAGGAACTGATCGGGAAGATCGAGGCCTGCCTCACTGATGAGGCCATGGCAGCACGTCTCAAGGCCACATCAGCCCATATGCAATCGCAAAACGGACAGGAGAAAGCTGCGAAATTGCTGGTCGCGCTGGCGGAGAAAGGTGCATGACCAATCTTGCGTCTTCCGCCCCCCACATCCATGACGCTTCCACCTATGACGATCTCGTCGACTGGGGTGCACAGCCGGGCATGATTGCCGGTCAATCCCATTCCACCGGTTGGCTTCTTTTCAAGGGTCCCGACAACTCGCCTGAAACCGGCGTGTGGGTCTGCACACCCGGCCGCTGGCGCTTGTCGGTGCCGCGCGATGAATTGTGTCACTTCGTGTCTGGTCACGCCACCTATCGGCGGGACGGGACCGACGAGGTTATTGAGGTTGGCCCTGGCACGTGTGTGCTGTTTCCAGCCGGATGGGAAGGCGAAGCCGACATCACCGAAACCATCCGCAATGTCTACATGCTGAGTTGAACTGGATCTTCACATGACCACCACACCTGTAATGCACAAGCCGCTAGACGCGACCGACACGGTCGATTGGGGCATCATTCCGACAATGATCAAGGGCGAGAGCCACACTTCCGGCAAGGTTCTGCACAAGGGCCGGGATGGGCAGTCCGAATGCGGTCTGTGGATCTGCACACCCGGCAAATGGGAATGCCACGTAACCCGAGACGAGTTCTGCCATTTTCTCGAAGGTCGCTGCACCTATGTTCATGAAAGTGGCGATGTGATCGAGGTCACGCCTGATACGGCGGCTTTCTTCCCGCAGGACTGGAAGGGCATTTGCACCGTCCACGAGACCGTCAAAAAGGTCTACATGATCCGATGACACCTGCAGCACGGAGCCCGGCGGTAATCGCACCGCCCATTGCCGCCTTTCTTGCGCGGCATGGGTTGGCCAATGCCCATCTCGAGCCATTATCACTCGATGCATCGGCGCGACGCTATTTCCGCTTGCCGGAAAAGGGGCTGTTGCTGATGGAAGACCGTGAGGATCTTGTCGGGTTCGCGGCCTATGTCCGGCTGTCACGCCATCTCTTGGGTTTGGGACTGTCGGCTCCGCGCGTCCATGGTGCCGATCCCTCCAATGGTCTGGGCCTGGTGGAAGATTTTGGTACGGGCACCTATTCGAATTGCCTCGATGGCGGGGCAAGCGAGATCGATCTTTACACGCTTGCAGTGGACGCGCTCTTGCATCTGCACCATGACACACATGGCGCCCGGATTGCCTGCCCTGCCTATGACATGTCGACGTACATTTCAGAGCTCGACATTTTTTCGGATTGGTTTGTCCCTGCGCTTGATCCGTCGCTTGATCGAGGGCGGTTTTCTGAAACGTTTCGGGCACTCTGGATCGAGGCTTTGGCTCCCGTTGCGGGTGGCATCAAGACATTGGTGCTGCGAGATTTCCACGTCGATAATCTGATGTACCTGCCTGACCGGATTGGTGTGGCGCGATGTGGTTTGCTCGATTTTCAGGACGGCGTCCTGGGACATTGCGAATATGATCTCGTTTCTCTTTTGCAGGATGCACGCCGTGATCTGGCACCTGGCCTGGAGGAGAGACTGCTCAAGCATTACATCGCCGGGGCGCCGGCGTCACTCGGTGGCAAAGCAACAATCCGCCAGCGTTATGCCCTTCTGGGCGCCCAGCGTCACGCCCGCATTGCCGGCGTGTTCTTGCGTCTGTGCAAGCGCGACGGCAAGACGCATTACCTTGCCTTCTTGCCCCGGGTCTTGCGGCAACTCGAGACCGCACTCACCGACGCGGGTCTCACCGATATCAAGAATTTTCTGAACACCGAACTGCCCGGTTGGGCCACGAATGGCTCGATGCTCGGACAACCGGAACCTGACCATAAAGGAATGATCCATGTCTGATACGAGCAAACCGCGTTATTTCCTGACACCGGATTTTCACCAGAGCACCGGACCCGTTCATGCGGTTATCGATCCTGCCACTCTGGAAGAGGTTGGCATGCGAGCCAGCGTGACGCCGGAGGAGATTGTTTCTGTCCTAACTCGGGTCAATGCGGCGCAAGCCGGTTGGAAGAAGATCGATGCCAAATCGCGGGCGCAGATCCTGCATCGTCTCGCAAGCCGGATCGAAGACAACGACATGACTACCTGCGCCATTTTGATGTCGCGGGAAATGGGCAAGCCCTATCCGGAAGCCATTGGCGAAGTGGCCAACTGCGCGTCTATTTTTCGCTATTATGCTGAAATGGCACGTGATGACGCGGGTAAGGTGGCGGGCACCACGCAGGCCGGTTCGCTGCAATATGCGCGCTATGAGCCCTATGGCGTCTCTGCGCATATCATGCCGTTCAACTTCCCGATCCTGTTGATGTGCTGGACAGTTGCAGCATCGCTGGCGGCAGGCAACGGGTGCGTGATCAAGCCGGCGGAGGCCACAACGCTCTCAACACTGGAATTCATGAAAGTGTTTGACGTTCTGCCTGCCGATTTGGTCGCATGCCTTCCCGGCGGCTCTGACGTCGGCGTCGCATTGGTTGATAGCGACAAGACCCATGCCATTGCCTTTACCGGTTCAGTCGGCGCAGGGCAGGCGGTTGCCGCTTCCGCTGCGCGCAGAATGAAACCCGCGGTTATTGAGGCAGGTGGATCTGATCCGATGATTATTACCGAACATGCGCCGATTGCCATTGCCGCAGCCGGTGCGGTCACCTGTGCCTTTCATATGTCTGGCCAGGTTTGCACCTCCACCGAGCGGCTCTATGTTGTTGACAGCATTCACGATGCCTTTGTTGAGGCCTTTGTGGCGGAAACCAGGCGGTTGCGCATTGGCAATGGTCTCGACAAATCCGAAATCGGCCCGCTGGTCAGCCAGGCGGCCCTTCAAAAGGTCGAGCGGCTTGTCGCCGATGCGGTCGCCAAGGGGGCCAAGGTCGAATGTGGTGGCAAGATGCCGCAAGGGTTGGACAGGGGCTGGTTTTATGAGCCGACCATCCTGACCGGTTGCTCGCCAGACATGGAGATCTTCAATTCTGAAGTCTTTGGCCCGGTGGTTGCCATTGTCCGCGTGCCGGATTTCGATACGGCGATCGCCAAGGCCAATGACAGCCCGTTTGGTCTCGGTGCTTCCATATTCACCACCGATCTTGAAGAAGCACATGAGGCGGCAGAGCGGCTTGAGGCGGGGATGGTCTGGGTCAACAACCCGATGATCGACAATGATGCATTGCCCTTTGGCGGCTGGAAGGCGTCCGGCATGGGGCGCGAACTGGGCCGTCAGGGGCTCGATGCGTTCCGCAGATCCAAGATGGTGATCATGGATCACAAGCCGGTTCGTCATGACTGGTGGTATCCCTATCCTGATGAGTGGTTTCTGGAAGCCGGCGGTCGCAAGCACGTTTGATCACCCTCGGGATTGGGCCTGGCAACTTGGCGAAGAAGATCCTCCATGAGGAAAAAGTGAAGAGTACCCGTATGGATATCAAGCATCGCCTTGCCGGAGCTTCCACCGAACCGGTTTGGTGGAGCACCGTGGTGCAAGGCGCAGCCTTGCCGCCGTTTGACCTGGATGGCGCCTGCGATCTTGCCATCATCGGGGGCGGTTTCACCGGTTTGTGGTGTGCGCTCAAAGCGCGCGAGCGTTATCCCAAGGCGAGGATTGTTGTGTTGGAAGCCAAACGCTGCGGCGGGGCTGCAAGCGGGCGCAACGGCGGATTTTGCGCCCCCAGTATTTCCCATGGCATCTCCAATGCGATGGCGCGCTGGCCCGGTGAGGCGGAAACGCTTGTCAGGCTTGGCAACGAAAACCTCGAACAACTAGAGCATGATCTCACCGCCTATGGCATTGACGCTGACTTTGAGCGTTCCGGAAAATTGAATGTCGCGGCAACCCCGTGGCAAGCAGAGGGCTTGGAATCCATGCAGGCCAGCTACGCGAAATTCGGCATCGAAACTCACTTGCTGGAGGGGGAGGCGCTCGATGCTAAGTTTAAGACGCCAGCCTATCAGTCCGGCCTTTGGGATCCGAATTATGCGCTGGTCAATCCGGCCAAAATCGTGGTTGGCCTGCGTCGCGTATGTATCGAGCATGGAGTCGAGATTTACGAAGGCACACCGGTTGGAAGCCTCAAGCCGAAGCGCGATTGGGTGGACATCGAAACACCGCAAGCACGATTACGGGCGGCACGCGTTGCCATGGCCACTAACGCCGCAGTGCCATTGCTCAAGCGGCTGCGCATGTCCATCATCCCGATCTATGACTATTCGCTGGTCACTGAACCGCTTAGCGATGCGCAGCTTGAAGCCATTGGCTGGGTCGGGCGTTACGGGATCGCCGACAGCGGCAACCAATTCCACTATTCCCGCAAAACCGCTGACAATCGTATTCTTTGGGCCGGGTATGATGCGATCTACGAGTTTGGCAGTGACAGGTCTGATGCGCGCCTTCAGCGTATGGAAAGCTTTGAGCGGCTTGTGCAAAACTTTGATCGTGCCTTTCCGGCTCTCTTAGATGTCAACTTCAGTCACATCTGGGGCGGTATCATCGACACGTCGGCGAGGACGACATTTTTCTCGGGCAAAGCCTTTGGCGGACGCCTGGCCTATGCGCTTGGATTTACCGGGCAAGGCGTGTCTGCGAGCCGCTTTGGTGCGCTGACTATGCTGGATCTGCTCGATGGGTTCGACACCGAGCGTACATCGCTTGCCATGTCGCGTAGCTGGCCTGTGCCGTTTCCACCCGAACCTTTGCGCTATCTGGCGGTTCAATGGGCGCAGCGTGATCTTGCGCGCGAAGATGCCACCGGCACACGTTCACTCATGTTGAGAACCCTGGACCGCCTGGGCATTGGATTTGCATCCTGACTTCTCATAGCCTTCTGGAGACAAGAATGTCTGAACACCCCTCCCATGTGATCGCATTTGACATGATGAAAGCCGCTCCCAAAGTAAGTGTCACCGATGATCCGGCTCTCGTGGATACACCTTACGAGAGCCGCAGCTGGCGTTGTTTTGAAGCGCCCAGCAAGGGTGCAATCGCAGGCATTTGGGAAGCCGGGCCGCATCTGGAACGGTGCGCCTGTGATTACGATGAAATGTGCCACATCCTGGAAGGCGAAGTGCGTTTGACCGACGCCGATGGCAGGTCACAAAGCTTTGGTCCCGGCGACAGTTTTGTCGTCGCTGCTGGTTTTCGCGGAACCTGGGAAAACCTGATGTCGGTTCGGAAGGTCTTTTTCATACTGTCGTGAAATGGATTGACCAAAGGAGATGAACTGCTCTCGACACGAGTCGTTGGTATTGTCCGGTGTTCTTGGTTGAAGTCCTTGGATCCGGTTGTTGAGCGTAGAGAACCACTCTGCCCCGTTAACCCGGTTTTCATGGGATGCTCCGAGCTGAAAGCTTCGCCTAGCCACCTTTCATGAACGGCATCAGCACGA
>Ga0316204_10011902_pt1 | contig 10761 bp, 9 predicted proteins | sample 6monrhotite_MG_2_FD_205661 | JGI IMG/M metagenome (GOLD analysis project Ga0316204, IMG submission 205661) | Microbial mat bacterial communities from mineral coupon in-situ incubated in ocean water Damariscotta River, Maine, United States -... | ecosystem: Environmental > Aquatic > Marine >... | reverse complement strand
TGTTGTTGGTTTAATGCACGTACCAGTGGTGTCACCAGTAAACGCGCAGCACGCCCGTTCATGGAGTCCGAGGCGACTCTCGGGTAATAACCTTTACAGAAGCGGTAAATAAACTGTGGGTTGACCACCGGATAAAGCAGCCTTGCCAGCATGTCACGCTTGTAGGTGACGATATCGCAATCATGTAACGCTACCGCCCCGGTATTTTGCTTTGCCAGCATGTATCCCATGCAATACCAGACATTACGTCCTTTGCCTGCTTCGGTAGGCGCTAGCCCTTCTTTTCTTAACTTGACATCGATGGCTCGCAGGTTAGGGCCATCGTTCCATAACAGGTCATGCTGTTGCGGCAGGCGCGAAAAAAACTTTAACGCGTGTTTAAACTCTTCCTTATTAGCCTGGTCGATACCGATCACTATCTGACTGAGGTATTTTACTTTCTCGAGTTCATCGACGATGGTGCTCAACGCTGGCCGTTCCAGCTCTGAATAGAGTGACGGCAGGATCAGCCCCATCGGTCTTATATGCGAAAAGTTTTCCAGCTCCTCCTCCATATTTTCGAGGCTACGTGTCGAAAAATTATGCAGGGTTGTGATGCGGCCGTTTTGAAAAAAGTCGCTCATCGCTTACTCCTCAATTAATTGAATTTGTTCGAGCGATTTTTCGATCGCTTCTCGCCAGCCTTTCGGCGCTGGCTCCTGTGTTTGTATATCGGGTGAAACATGTTTTTGTAACTGATGATTAGAAGGTGAGTTAACGATGACCGATATATCTGCGACAGATAACATCGCGGCATCATTTACGCTATCACCTAACGCTATAGTTTTAATTTTATCTCTATAACAACTTACCAATCGTTTTGTCGCATTGCCTTTATCACAATCACCGATAACATGTAAAAATCGCCCGCCCTGCAAGGTCGTTAATCCATGCTGTCGAAGTTGTTTCTGAAAGTCTGCTAACGAAACCTCGCCCGCTTGCCAGATTAGTGGTTCACTGAATTCTCTGGCTATAGCCTGCTCAGCTTGTTGCTCACTTAAACCTGTTAGGTCACTGGTCTGCTGCACACTACATTGCGACAGCCGAATCGCATCATCTTCAGCCAGGTTTAGCAATTGTAAAACCTCATCAATGTTCTGATGTGATACCCCAAGGATGATGGACCAGTAATCTTCACGCTCCGTCGCACCTGGCGGTTTTTCAAAACTGCTTTTAGGTAGATAAACACACGAACCGTTCTCCACTATGAACGCATCATTGATACCCAGTGCTTTTCGTATGGTGATGGTTTCAGCATAGGTCTTACTGGTATTTAAAATGATCGGGATATTTTTATCCTGCAAAAGCTGTACGGCAAACTTCGCCGCTTCCACGTCATAACTATCGTGGTTGAGCATGGTGCCATCAAGATCCGTCACCACCAGCCACTGCACCCTGTCCTCATATAATAATTCTTTAGACATCGTTCTGTACTACACCGGTTATCGAGTGGTCGGCTGCAATCGGTAATACAATATCAGCGGTGGCAGGAAGATGAGTTAGTGTGTGCCGGCTGATGCGTTCATAATGCTGAATAAAACGTGCCAACTCAGACTCATCCATCACCATGTTCTGTTCAAGATGTCTGCTGTTAGATTTTAATTTCTGTTCCTGGAGACTACGCCATTCGTAGACACACTCGAAGTCAGGCGCCTTCAGCATGATGCACATATCCGCGTGATCAAACAGGCGTTGTTTATAGTCGATCAGCTGCTCGTTGACATGCTGGCGCCAGATGCCTTCAGGGTCCTCATTTTCTTCCAGTGCATTAACAGGCTGTTCTAACTCTTGCTGACTCTGCGCCGGACTGTTATTACACCAGCCCTCGAACAATATGACTTCGACAGGATTCTTACAATCCGTCCATTCTGAAATATCACATCGATCATCAATAGCTTTATCAAACTTGGGCACCCGGCACGACTGTTGATTTACCAGCTGATCGAGCACCTGTTCGATCAGCTTGACGTCATGTGTACCCGGCACACCGCGGGTAGCAAAAAGTGGATGAACATTTTCCGCGAGAGACAGCCTGTCATCACGCACACTGTAAAAATCATCCAGTGACAGGTCTGCAACATGGCTTTGTAATTCAGACTCGATGATATGTTTTAAAAATGTCGTCATCGTTGACTTCCCTGTTCCTTGTGTACCATTGATACTGACCAGCAACGGCTGATCCTTTTTCTGCTGCAGAATGATCTGGGAAAGAGGCAGGTAAACATTACTGACAATCTCATGGAAACTGTCCGGCAGTTGCATCTGTTTTATCAACTCAGAACAATGTTGCTGTGTTTTTAATGAACTCATCGCAGGTTTGCCATTCACATATACTTCATTAAGTTTACCTAACTAACAAACCATCCCTGTTACCTGAAGCTATCAACGCTATTTTCATAACCACCTTTGCCTTATTTAAATGATATATAACAATCAATATTTAAATTAACTAGCAAGGTTTATACCAACAAAATAATTTAGCGATATCACAGGAATTACGCCCAAAACCCCTGAGCTAAACCAACTCTCGTTGCATCAAAACTATCATCTCGCTTATTCATCAAGGATAACATGCACCAAATCTGAACAATTGATCATGATCTAATGGTTAATTTTAAAGATTTGCGCGATTCTGGTGCGCCGGAAAACACGACATTAAAATACAAAATTCAGGCAACGTCCAGATAATCCACGCCCATCTCGTAACCTGCATCATTTAGAAACTTGCGGCATTCATCACGTGCGCCATGATTACGCACGTAGTTCAGAACAAACGGTTTATCGTCATAACGTTGCAAGCTATCGGGCAGATAGGTTTTTGCACCATGATATTCGTTTCCTACTTTTTTATTATCGATATCTATCCAGGCAGAAGGCCTTATCCCGTGATCGATCAGGTACTGGACTCGCTGCCGGGTTTTCCTGCCTGCACCCCAGAATACGATATCCCTGTCCTGCAAACGGCTATCTTTCGCCAGATACTCAGCACGAAGTTTTTCAAAAGCTGCTTCAGAATATCGGCTCGAGGTCCTGGACAATCGGTGCTCTGATTCTCGCCAGTCGATCAGCACCTCATCGAGTTTCATCATACCCTCGCCAGCATGGAAAAGTCGCAACCACAGTTCATAGTCTTCTGGAAATTCACCGTCTCTATAAGCACCCAGGTCAAGCACGCGGCTCTTGCGAAACATCACGGAAGGATGGGCGAACGGTGATTCGATGTAGATCTGGTCTCTTATATCCTGCTCAGTTAAACAGGCATTTTGCCAGCGCATGTACTCGACATAACCTGCTTTGATCTTTTCTTCGGGAAATTTCCTTGCCCTGGTGGCGCATAGGGTAATCGATGGATCTTTGTTCATGACACCATATTGTTTTTCCAGCCTGGCAGCATACATCACATCATCTGCATCCATACGTGCGACCAGGTCTGAGTGGCAATGCTGAAGGCCCAGGTTTAAGGCAGAGACGATGCCTTTCTGCTTATTATCAAAGATACGAACACGCGGATCATCATAAGACTGCAGCACCTCCATCGATTGATCTGTAGAGTTATCATTAACCACGATCAACTCAAAGTCCTGAAACGTTTGGCTTAAGATACTCTGCAAACATTCGGGCAATGTTTCTTCAGCATTGAATACCGGCATCAATATGCTGACTATTGAGCCTGTAAAAGATACCTTTGTCGAACCGGTTGCAGACATCATTCTTCTCTATGAACGCAGCTCATCCAGACTGTCCTGCGCAATCTCCCTGACCTCTTCACTTTCGTCAGAGAGCAACCTTTCTATATCTGGAATAAATGAGCTGTCTTTTGTCAGCGACAGATAATGACAGGCATCGCCACGTATCCGTGCATCATCACTAGATAAATAATCTACCAACCTCGGGATTACGGTTTTGAAAGCTTCGGACTCCGCCAGCTCTTCGATGATAACCCCCACACCGAGGCGCACATTGATCTTCGCTTCTGGATCTGCCATCAGATCGATGATGTTTTCCAGTGCCTGGGGGTAACCATGAATGAGTTTCTCGGCATACTTGATATTGCCTTCCGATAGTACTTCTTCGAAGTATTCAGTCACACCATCGAAGCTCGAAGCACGCTTTACCCACAACAGAAGCTCCTGTTTTGATCGCGAACCTGATAGTTCAAAGGGTCCTATCTGCAACCATGGAACACTTCTTACACCCAGATCTGCAGCCAGTTCAGGCGCATGCTCGATATTAACTATACGCATTTCTGCGATATCCCCGTCCTTCATCAGTTCTGCCAGCATTTGCATCATTGGCCCGCAATATGTACATTGTGTACCTATCAGCATTAGAACGGTCGGTGATGTGATGTTTTTCTGTTCTTTTGTCATAATAATCAAATTCAAGGCGACGCTGGCTTATTTTCATAAATTCTGGCGATACCCAAAAGCCAGGATCAAGGCATTGTTTTGAAAGCATACTTATTGTATGGTGAAAAGCAATAACGCTGAGGCTGGCTTTTGGGTATCGCCCCACAGGGCGGGCTTTTAAGCACACATCTTCTGCGTTATGCTTCTTATGAAGGAAATAACCATTCATCGCGAAACATGCCTTGAATATCTGCGCTTAAAAGCCCGCAGAAATTATGAAAATAAGCCAGCGTCGCCTTAATAATATTTAAAATAGCAGGATGAAAATGTACAAAATCCCCTCTGCACTTGGCGTACTGTTATTCCTGTTCTCATTTACTGCACACGCAGCAAACACCGAAGTTGGCCTGAAAGATTCAGAACTGGCGTTCGATGACACACAGCTAGAAGAAGAACTGGTCTATCCAGACTGGTTTAAGCTTTCGCTAGGTGATCTCGGTGACGACCTCGAAGAAGCAAAAAAGAGTGGCAAAAAAGGCATCATCACATATTTTGGACAAAAGCGCTGCGCCTATTGTGAACAGTTCTTCAAGACCAGCATTGCTGATACCGATATCCAGAACTACCTGAGAAAACACTACGATGTCATCGCTTTCGATATCTGGGGAATTGATGATATCGTCGACACAGACGGTAAGCAATATACAGAACGTGACCTGTCGATACATTACAAAACAAACTTTACGCCATCACTGGTCTTTTACGATGCAGACGGTACCCCGGTATTTCGACTGCGCGGTTTTTACCCGCCCTATAAATTCCGTGCAGCGCTGCAGTTCGTCACAGAAGAGTTCTACAAAAAAGAAAAATTTTCTGACTATTTTGCACGCGCCAACCCGGGTGAATATTTCCTGCTCGGCGGCTTAACTGAACGTGATTTTTTTCTGCCAGAACCTTACGATCTGTCAGCACTGCTCGATAACAACAAGGCTACCGCTGTATTTTTCGAGCAGGGCAACTGCCATGCCTGCGACCTGTTACATAGCGACCCGCTGTCGAAGGATCTGAGCATTCAGGAAATTCAGAAAATGAATGTCGTACAACTTAACATGTGGGCCGATACGCCGCTGACCACACCGCAGGGTATAAAGACCACAGCGAAAGATTGGGCAAAGTCTCTCGAGATCTTTTACGCACCGAGTATCGTATTCTTTGACACTGCCGGAAATGAAATAATACGCGTTGATTCAGTAGCTCGCTTCTATCGTTTATGGGGTGTGCTCGATTACGTCAACCAGGAAGGTTATAAAAAATCCGTGGATTACCAGGAATGGCGTTTACGGCAACGAGAAATCAGCCAATAACACTAATCGATATGTTCTCAGAATTACAGGAAAAATTCACGAAGCTGCTATGGGAAACAAACCTGAAGAAGGTTAGCAAACCCCAGGCATTTATCACACGCTCATTAAGGATTTTCTATGGTGCTGCTCGTGACCTAAGCGGCGGACTGCCTTCACTGCGCGCCATGAGCCTGGTGTACACCACGCTGCTTTCAATCGTGCCGCTGCTCGCTGTCAGCTTTTCAGTATTAAAAGGCTTTGGCGCACACAACCAGCTTGAGCCTGCCCTGGTAAGTCTGTTAGAACCTCTGGGAGAAAAAGGTTTACAGGTAAGCGCGCAGATCATCTCTTTTGTCGACAACATGAAAGTTGGCGTATTAGGTTCCGTCGGCTTGTTATTCCTTATCTTTACCGTGCTGTCCCTGGTCAAAAAAATTGAAAGCGCTTTCAATTACACCTGGCGCATATCTGGAACACGCAACATATTTCAACGTTTCAGTAACTACCTGAGTGTGATCCTGATCGGTCCGCTCTTATTATTTACTGCAGCAGGCGTTACTGCTTCATTCAACTCATCAACAGTACTCGACAAAATCTCATCCATTGAACCATTTGGTACCATCTTGCTGTTCGCCGCTGAGCTCGTACCATACATTCTCACTATTATTACGTTTACTGTAATCTACGCCCTCATACCCAATACAAAAGTACGGTTCACCTCAGCATTATATGGCGCGATCGTCGCGACCATCTTATGGAAATCGATCGGCACACTGTTCACCACATTTATTGTCAACTCGACAAACTACACTGCCATCTATTCTACTTTTGCTATCATGATCATCTTAATGATATGGATCTATGTCAGCTGGCTGATAGTATTAACCGGCGCCTCTATATCTTATTATTATCAAAATCAGGATCGTATCAGTAACAAGTCACAGGTCTTCCGCCTGAGTTGTCGGCTTCGAGAAAAACTTGCGCTTACCGTCATGCAGCTAATCGCTACAAATTTCCATCACAATGAAACACCGTGGACTTTGAAAGGACTTGCAAAGAAAACCACCGTCTCTGAACCAGCACTGCTGTTAATCCTTACCGCACTGACAAAGAACAACCTGCTTACTACCACTGGTGAAAAGAAGAAGCATTTTCTGCCCAGTCAGTCACTGGAAAACATTACCCTCGACATGATCATGAATGCCGCCAGGAATGCAGAAGAGACGGACAACCTCCGTCCAGATGATGTGACAACCGTACAACAGGTAAATGACGTGATACTAGATATCGAGAGCGCTGTTTCAGAATCAACTAAAGGAAAAAATCTGAAAGACCTGGTTTAAACCTTTGTCTACAGCTCGAGGGAGGTCAGTCCGACAGCGCAGCCGACGAGAACAGAGGCGCTCAGTATCACCATGACGAGCACTCTGGTTTTCATATTCTTCTCCTTATGGATGCTATCTGTTGTGTATTGCCAGCCGTTCGTTCCAGAGCAGCTTATCTTTATTTGTGTCATTATCGGCTGTAACCAACTCCCAGTTTGTAAGCATCTGATTTGCAGAGAACTAACATCGCGGTGAGGACGGTAGCGTCTACGACTTCCAACGAGATAAGTCGTATATCTGGTAGCAATAAAAAAAGCCCTGAACGATGTTCAGGGCTTTTTAATAAAGATGTAATTAAGTAAATCTAAGCCAGCTTATCATCCGCCACATGGTAACTGGGATCTTCCATGCGATTGACTTCGACCAGGTCACCGGCTTTGTCGAGTAACTGCCTGCACTCTTCAGACAGATGGCGAAGATGCAACTGTTTACCTGCTTTTATATATTGCACTGCCAGCGAGTCAATCGCTTCGATCGCAGAGTGGTCTGCAACCCTCGAGTTTTGAAATTCGATGATCACATCATCAGGATCTTCATCCGGTGAAAACAGATCACGGAAATTTTTCACCGAACCAAAAAATAACGGGCCGTTTAATTCATATACCTTTGAACCGTTTTCATCAGTATAACTGTTCACGTTGATGTGTTTTGCGTTTTCCCATGCAAACACCAGTGCAGAAACAATGACGCCGACGATAACAGCTATTGCAAGGTCTGTGGCAACGGTTACACCGGAGACCAGCACCAGGACAAATGCATCATGCCGCGGGATCTTGTTAAAGATACGGATACTCGACCATTCGAAGGTGCCCATCACCACGATAAACATAACACCGACCAGCGCGGCCATAGGGATTTGCTCGATCAGGCTGGATGCAAACAAGATAAACATAAGCAGGAACAGTGCCGCAGAAACACCCGACAGACGTTTATGTCCACCAGAGTTAACATTGATCATACTCTGGCCGATCATGGCACAGCCACCCATTCCGCCAAACATACCTGTTGCAGTATTAGCGATACCCTGACCGATACATTCACGGTTACCGCGACCACGGGTATTGGTCACTTCATCGATCAAGCTCAATGTTAACAGCGATTCGATCAATCCAACGGCAGCCAGAATAATCGAATACGGCAGGATGATTTTCAGCGTGTCCAGGTTGAATGCGACTTCAGGGATATGAAACTGTGGCAGGCCGCCTTTGATAGATGCCAGGTCGCCAACGGTATTAGTATCAATATCTAAAACTATAACCAGTAATGAAATAACAATGATTGCGGCCAGTGAAGAAGGTATAGCTGTGGTCAATTTGGGCAAATATTTAATGATGGCCATGGTCAGTAATATAAGACCGCCAAAAACCATCAATGGCTGCCCGCTCATCCACTGCGTGACACCGTCCACTTCGACCTGGAAGTTCTGTAGTTGCGCCAGAAAAATAACGATGGCCAGTCCATTAACAAACCCCAGCATCACCGGGTGCGGCACGATACGAATAAATTTACCCAGTTTGAGCAGGCCGGCGGTGACCTGTATCAGACCTGTCAGCACGACTGCAGCGAACAGGAACTCCACACCATGGTCAGCCACCAGCGACACCATAACCACCGCCATGGCACCAGTAGCACCTGAGATCATACCGGGGCGCCCACCAAAAATAGACGCCAGCAGACCCACCATGAAGGCAGCATATAATCCTACCAGGGGATCTACACCCGCAACAAAAGCAAAAGCCACCGCTTCCGGCACAAGTGCCAACGCTACAGTCAGTCCTGACAGGATCTCATTTTGTGCACAAACACGGCTTTCACATCCCAGACGGAACATAGCAGTTACTCTAAAAATATTGATTGAAAAGGGCGCGAATTCTAACAGAAGGCTGAATAGCCGAATATAACCCTATAGGTCTATAAGACAGGCATTGATATCAGTATCCATGATGCATTCCATAGTGATTATCCGCCAAGTCTGGATATCTTAGCAAAAAGACGAAAGTAGAAATAAGACTCTAAAATGCTGTCATCTCGACCAGCGGGAGAGATCTTATACACTGGCATTTCAAGATCTCTCCCGCTGGTCGAGATGACATTTAATTACTTACATGAGATTACCGTTTTACTGCTTCATCCAACCAGTTTGCAACTGTTTCCACCAGTGCGTCTTCCTGGCCATCAAAGAAATGGTTACCGGTGATTTTGGTCTGCGTGTAATTTTTATTACCGGCTTTTTTAGCTGCTGCCGCTCTCATATCAACCGATGCAAGTATCTCTTCGAGATCTTCACTACCGTACAGGTCCAGTACCGGCACATTGATTTTCTCCAATGACTTGATGCTGTTCATCCGTGGGTCATCGGCAAATGCGGCTATGCCAATAGCAACGAAGCCTTTGATATCCGGCTTAGACTTCGATAGATAATATGCCGTCATCGCCGAACCCTGGCTGTGGCCGATCAGCACGATATCCTTCGAGCCGTTTTCCTTCAGATACTTAATAGCAGCATCTATGCGCGGCGCCACTTCATCATATAACGGTGCGTAATCCGGATACTCCGCCTCATTGGCCAGTATCGGCATCTGTATCGAAAGTGTATTCCAGTTATGTTCGGTCAGGCCGACACGTAAAGGCTGCACTACCTGTTGCCAGTCCGGATGAATACCCGTGCCATGCATGACGATTACTGCGCGGCCCTTATCCTCTTCTGCCTCGGTATAGATACCAAGAAAGTCATTGCTGCCATCATTCAGCCAGACTGCATCACCATCGATGATCGCGTCGACCACCTGATCGGCCCAGCGCTTTTCCTTCTGCAGGTCAGACGCATGGATATTGAATGACAGTAATAACAGGGTAAGCAAAAATAAACGTGTGAATATAGCCATGACATGCCTTCAATGTGTAAGAGAATCGAATTAGTGAATTGTAAGTGCATTTAACACAAAAAAAAAGCCTCGCATCATGCGAGGCTTTGTAAATGAAAATGCTTTATTGAAATTCTTCTACGGAGCTTCTGTCACCAACACTACATCAGCAGACATACAGCTTGGGTCGCTACCATCACCATAGGCATCAACCGACATGCCAATCTTCAGGTCGTTGATAGTAATCTCCTGTCGGACGATACTATTACCCACTATTGTAAACAGGAACATATAAGCATCTTTAATATCCACACATTCATTAATAGTGGTCTGACCATCAACAACAGTTACAGAAATCTTTGACTCAGTGCCGTAGATATCAGCAATAGTGCCTGTGATATTAGAATTATTTTTATCATTATCATAGATAACAAACGCTGCCTTAACATTATCGACATTCAACAGGTCAGGTAACGCCAGGCCGAAGACATCCACATCTGTGCCATTGATAATATTATCGCTGTTGACCACTGTGCCATACTTGTCAAAGATACGGGCACTATCAGCAAGTGTCACGGTCAATGCGGTCAACGGAGGCACAACGACATTATCATCATCAGTTGTCATACCAAATTTATTATCGACATCCACACCGGATGTTGCAGCGCCTGTAAATAATGCCAGGTTATCCGAAACATCCGCAGCTATAACGATATGCAGGGCACTGACATATTTACTACCCGCTTTCCCTAACACCGTCACTATATCGTTATCTTCGACA
>Ga0316204_10011901_pt1 | contig 10762 bp, 11 predicted proteins | sample 6monrhotite_MG_2_FD_205661 | JGI IMG/M metagenome (GOLD analysis project Ga0316204, IMG submission 205661) | Microbial mat bacterial communities from mineral coupon in-situ incubated in ocean water Damariscotta River, Maine, United States -... | ecosystem: Environmental > Aquatic > Marine >... | reverse complement strand
TAGTCGCTATACTTCAAATGATTTTGAAAACCGGTACAGGCCTGTTCACAGCCGCGCCAGGTTACGATCATGATTGTGTGGTCTGCCGCCGCAACCTGTGATGCACCAATCGCAAAATGCAGAAAAACGGCGGCCAGACTCACAACCAGACGTTTCATTGTATCTTGCTCCCCTTAGGCTTCAGCAATGTAGCCCCCCAAAAGACGACGAAAACAATGGCGCCAGCATAGACGAGAATGCTCAGACAAAGCAATGCAATGCCACTTCCGAGGGAAGGGAGAATCAGAGCGCCTGCGACCAACCCCATGAGCGCACCTGCGCGTTCTGCCAGCCGCAAGATATTCATTGCGAGCGCGCCTGTTCCTGCTAGCTGAGAAATGAGCGACCCGAGCGGGGCCCGGATCAAAGTGTGGCCAAGTCCGACCCCGACCACAACCAGAGTATGAACCAGGAAGCCGCTCGCAATCTGCATTATCGCCAAAGATGTCGCTGTAACAAGAGCACCCAGCAAAATCTGGACAGCCAGTCCTCCAACCCCTTTTGCAAGACCATTGACCATGGGTCCAGCTATTATCGCCACAAGGAAATACAACATGATAACACGACTGATGTCGGCCGTACCTCTGCCTTCTGCAGACAACATCAACGGCGTAAGATAGCCGATGAAAACAACAGCAGAAATCGCCATCGGGATCGAAACCCCAACGATCACACCGACCAAAGTACGTTGCTGTGAAGGAGTTGACCCTTCAGTGGTTTTGGGCTGGGTGTCTTCCTTAACGGCGACACCAGCGCGCCCGTTCATAGCCGCGTACCCCAAAATTGCCGCCAGAACGGCAAGCCCTGCCCCGAACAATAATGCTGAACCGAAACCCAGTCGCCCAGAGATAACACCGCCAAGCACTGTTCCACAAAATGCGCCTCCCATAATCATGGCAGCGAAGGCACCTGATGCGCGGCTCTCTCCGCGCTCTGCGTCTACGGATAGGGCGTATTGGTGGCAGCAGACGGTCGCCAAACCATAAAAAACAGCCATCACGCCCCGCCAAAGGGTGACCCCAACTAGACTGCTCGACAGTCCCATGCCGGCCAACGCAATCCCTGCTATGCAAGCCGCGGCGACGAAAACTCGCCTAGCGCCAAACCTTTTGGCGACACCACCGGCAAATGGCGCAACGATTGCAAGGGCGGTGATATAGATGATGGTCGGCACCGCAGCCGCCAGTTCCGCAGACAGCCATTCTGGGCGATCTACAGATCGTGCGAAAATAGGCATAAACGACGAAGTCACTTCGGTGGCGATCGCGAACAAAAATAGGGAAAGCCGGACATCGAAGACGTCAGAGAACCGCAATCGTAACGGTGTTCCTTTAACCACCAGATAACCCTGTGCTGCCAGCCGTTCTGGAACCGATATGCGTCGTGCCAGATCCCGGGCTTGGTCATTCAACCACTCAGCAGCACGCGACAGTCGCGCCACCCCGCGTTCGCTGATTGTGTGGCGAAAGTCACCTGAGCCTTGGGACTTTAGTACCGCGGCAACTCTGCCCATCGGCTTCCAAATGCTTGCGGCGACAATGGCAAAAGTGAACTCGATACCGATCAAAAGGACGACAAAGGCCAGAACTACGATATCCAGAAACACGCTTTTCAGTCGCGTTTCAATGAACTGGGCGCTGGTTTCTACTCGGATGTCGCCGACCACCGCATTGCCATAGAGTATTGGAAGACGAACAGACTTGCCGCGCACCCCTATAGCTTCACCAAGTCCGCTCTCCTGCAGTAGCGAGCGCTCGGTCTGACGTTCCGCTACGGCGATCACATTGCCCCGCTCGTTGAAAACCGCAATTTTTCGAACCTCGTCGAACTGCAGCATTGTGTCGTCCAGGTACCGGTCCAGCCCATTTATCGCATCGATCGGGATCCCGAGCTGGAGTTGGTTCTGAATCTCGGTCCGAATGAACGACCCCAAAAGCTTGGTCCGGGTCTCGATCTCGGGCGCGACGGCCTGGTCGAAAGCACTCAGGACCATCAGGCTCTGGATTGTTACCGACAACACCATCGCGAGAAGCAGCGACACGAATAGGCCGACCCTAAGCGTGGATGCGGATTGCTCGAAGGTTGACCGACTCACACGTCACCTGTGTTGTTTTTCGTACCAAGATGTTTGGCGGCGGACAGATACGATTGACGTGCCGCTTTCAGCATCGCACGAAGCGTTTCAGGACGCTCGGCGTCTTGGTCATCCGCTGAACTGCCGCTATGTGCAATGCGTAGCCCGCTGTCAAAATCCGCGAGGCTTTGGTCCGTCTCATCAAATGACGCGATAGCACGTGCCAGGCCTACCCTCAAGACTGCACCGATCAGCACCGTCGCAAGCAATATGATCGCCACGCTGTAGGCAAGCATCTCGGCGGCCATTGCCCATACCCGCATGTGACTGAGAGCACTGGAGTATACGATGATCACCCCACCCACCGAAGATCCGGACAGACTTAAAATATCTTGGCCGGCCCAGATCCAGTCGGAGTCCTCGTGGTGCCAACTTGGGCCGTCCGCTCCGAGGCGAGCCTTCCAAATGTCAGTGTCGACCTGTAGTTCCGCTGACGGATTGGTCGATTGCAGGATCTGCCCATCAGCATCATAAAGATGCACTGCCAATATCTGTGAATCCGACTGGCGCGCCTTTTCCAGCAGCGCCTCAGACGTACGTACACTTGAAAGTGGCAAACCAATCCTGGCCGCTGCCTCAAACGGCGATGCGGCATTGTCCGCGACCACAGCCAAACGGTCGGCCACCAAACCTACATGGATCTGATTGAACTGAAGAGTAGCCAGACCCACGAAGAAAATCGATACGAAAGCGACCACTCCCGTAGCGGAAACCCAAAGTCTAAAAAACAGTTTCACCGCAGACCCTTCTATTCGCGCACCCTCAGCTCAGGCTGGGTTGGGGATTCATAGAGGCTATGTTTTAAATACTGAGGTCACAAGACAATTTGTTTTTTTAGGGCGCGGTACTTGTTGAACAATGTTGGCACCGGGCTCAGAAGCGTGAAGACGAGTTTCCTCAGAAACTGGCGTGGTTGGCTCGGGTAACCTTCGTTTGTATTTCGTGCGTTAAATGAACGGCAGTACAAAGAAAGAAGAATCGATTTCGGCCCTTTCAACAAAAACTCTAGGGTCGCAAACAAGTCCGAGATCGCCTCATGGCAGACATTCGTTGCCTGGAGGGTGAATGGCAGCTCTTGGGCCGTTCTTATCAAATTGACTGGACTTCCAAGCCGCCGTAAGCTTGCGGGATCAACTGATCAGCGGAACAACTTGGCACGCCGCCGGGTTGATCGTCGCAGGGTTGCTGAAGTCCGAGGCCGAGTGTGATATCTATACCCATGGGCGTGACCTCTACGCGAGCCTAGAAAAGGAAACCGGCCTGCCGACCGGGTTTCGCGATGTGGGTTGCCAGATCACAAAGTCAGAGATATGGTTTGGGTATTCTCTGGCACGGATACGGGCCGATGACATGTTCCAAATTAGGGGCGCGTCGCGGTTAGTCTTTTGTTTTTGGCCGGTCGCGCTCCCTGCGTTTTCGTGAAGGAGTGCCATGATGGTAGAGATTTCCCTGACCCCACTAGCTGGACGTTTCGGCGTGGTAGTTGACAGCGTCGATCTGCACGACGTTACATCCGATTATCTATTCCCTGAGATGCGCGCGGCGTTTGAACGTCATTCTGCCTTGTTGTTTCGTGGGCAGGATCTGGATCAAGAAACACATATGAGACTGGCGGGCCTGTTTGGCCCCATTGAAGATCGTTACGCGGATGAACGTAAAAAGGGCGAGGCTTTCAAAGTGCCCGAGGTCAGTAACATGACCGAAAATGGCGTTACCGACGAGATGGACCAACACATGCTTCATCTCAAGGCGAACATGCTCTGGCATGCTGACAGCACGTTTTTGCCGGTGCCCGCGTTGACGAACATCCTGACAGCCAAGATCGTGACGACTTCTGGTGGCGCAACCGAGTTGGCTTCGACACGGGCAGCTTTTGCCGACATGACATCCAAGCGACAAGAGAGATTGCGCCAAACGCGGTTGCGACATCGTTACTCCCATTCGCGCGCAAAAATCTCACCAGAACTTGCGAAACTTCCGATGTTCAATAAGTGGCCTGACACACTCTGGCCTGCGGTCTGGAAGAACCCGGTCAATGGATCCGAGGCGGTTTATGTTGCCAGTCACGCTTTTGAGGTCGAGGGCGTGGATCGCGCGGAAAGTGAGATATTTATCGACGAATTGGTGGCTGAATGCACTTCGCCTGAATACGTCTATTCTCATAATTGGCGGGTTGGCGATGTATTGATCTGGGATCAGCGGGCGGTGCTGCATCGCGGGATGCCTTGGCCGTATGATCAGCCGCGCAAGTTGCGTTCGATATGTTGTTCGGTCACGGATGCTGATGGACTGCAAGCCATGCGGGGTGAAAATGGCGCTGGTTGAAATACAATCCCTGTTGGAGCGCGCCGACGGGTCGGCAGTGCTGCGTAATGCACGGCTGCCTGCGGCCATGGCGCCTGGAGGGTTGCCTCCCGTGGGGGATGGGCTAGTTGCCGCTGACTTGTGGCTGGCACGCGGGCGGATTGAGGCTGTGACCGTGCGAGGCCGATCGGGTGATCAGCGTCCCGAAATCGACTTGGCTGAAGCCATGATCTGGGCTTTGCCTGTCGACTGTCATACTCACGTCGACAAAGGCCAAACTTGGGGTAGAACGCAAAACCCTGATGGCAGTTTCCAGGGGGCGGTCGCCGCCGGAGCAAAAAAAGGCCTCTCCAGCTTTGATGAAGAGGATTTGCGTACACGCACGACGTTTATTCTTGATTGTGCGGTGGCGCACGGCACCGCTGCGATCCGCAGCCATGTTGATGCTGGCCAGAACAATTTTGACGCATCTTTTGCGGTGTTATCCGAACTGGCCGAAGACTACCGCGACCGATTGCACATCCAGCTGGCACCCTTCACTGGCGTCAGCGAGGATCCGGATTTTGTAGCCCATTTAGCAGATGTGGCACAAAGCGCGAATTCCGGAGTTTTGTCTTCATTTCTTTATAGCGACCCGAGTTTAGAACCCTTTCTGGACTTGGTGTTCACATTGGCACAAAGCAACGGCTTAGAACTGGATTTCCACGCCGACGAGTTGCTGGATGCGAATAGCCATTGCTTGCGCGCGGTTGCAAAGGCGGCATTGCGGCACAAATTCGACGCACCGATCATGGTTGGACATGCTTGTGCATTGTCTGTTCAAGACCGGGATACAGTTTCACGGACTCTGGACCTTGTAAGTGAAGCCGGGATCGCCATTGTCGCACTCCCTTTGTGTAACGTCTATTTGCAGGATCGTCAGACGGGCAGCCCGCGCCAACGGGGCATCGCACCGCTGCATGAAATCGCTGCACAGGGTATTCCGGTTGCCATCGCTTCCGACAATGTACGCGATCATTTCCATGCTTATGGCGACATGAACTTGCCTGAGCTCTACAGGCAAGCCACCCATCTGATGCATCTGGATCATCCAGTTGGCAACTGGCCTGCGACAGTCTCAACCACTGCAGCGGCTTTGATTGGCCGGCCGGATCTGGGCAAACTGGATGCAGGCGGGCCCGCCGACATGATTATTTTCCCCGCAAGAAACTGGAGTGAATTTTGCGCACGCCCAACGGATGCGCGTGTGCTGTTGCGGGGAGGCAAGGTTCACAGCTCTTTGCCACCGGAATTTTCCCGGCTCGACGGGCTGAAGGATATGGAAATATGATAAAGATTGATGATCTGATCGCCCGGCTTGGCGACATCCCAATGATAACCGGCGAAAAAGCTGTCAAAGCCAAGAGCCGTGATTTTTTCTGGTACTCGCCGATCCTGAAGGAGAAACTGGATCATATCACCAGTGACCTTGTGGTGGTGCCGCGCAGTGAAACGGACGTCGTGACTGTGTTGGCGGCTTGCTATGATTTGGACATTCCGGTGACCCCTCGCGGTGGGGGAACTGGTAACTATGGCCAAGCAATGCCACTTGCCGGTGGTGTTGTTATGGACATGACTAGGATGAACGCGATTAAGGAATTGCGCGACGGCGTGGCCGTGGTCGAACCCGGCGTGCTGATGGGTGAAATCGACAAGGCTGCCCACGAGGCGCTGGGACAAGAGCTGCGTATCCATCCGTCAACCCTTGAGACCGCAAGCATCGGTGGGTTTGTTGCGGGCGGTTCGGGCGGCGTCGGATCGATCCGCTGGGGCATGTTGGCCGAGACCGGAAATATCCTGCGTCTGCGTCTTGCCACGATGGAAGCGAAGCCGCAATTAATCGATCTAACCGGCCCCGCGATCAATCACGTGCACCATGCTTATGGTGTGACTGGGATAATCACCGAGATCGACATGCCGCTAACCGCCGCTCCGGATTGGGTGGATATGCTGGTCAGCTTTCCAAGCTGGGAGGATGCTTTAAACGCCGGATGGCAGATTGCCGGGACCGAAGGCTTGTGGCTAAAGCTGCTCTCTGCGGTTGAGGTGCCTGCACCCGAAAATTACTTCAAACGCCATGCAAGGTTTCTGCAACAGGGCGAGCATGTTCTTTGTATCATGGTCGCCCCCAATTCAGCGGATGCGCTTGAAGGGATGGCTCAGGAATTGGGCGGGCGCATCGCGATGCACTCAGGTAAGCTTGGGTCTGAAGATCTAAAAGGGCTTCCACATATGTACCACCTCGGGTGGAACCACACGACATTGCGCGGTCTCAGGATAGAACCTGAGATCACGTATTTGCAGATCGGGTTCCCCGATGGGCATGAAATTGAAACCTGTGAAGAAATATCCACGCGCTACAAAGGCGAGATCATCGGCCATATCGAGTTTACCCGCGGCAACGGTGCGAAACGGGCCTCGGGCCTACCGCTGGTGCGTTATCGCTCTGCAGAACGTTTGATGGCGTTGATCAAAGAACTGGAAGCGATGGGCTGCCCCGTGTGGAACCCGCATGTCTATACTCTGGAAGAAGGCAATCGACGGGATGCCGACCCAGATCAATTGGCTATGAAGAAAGCAAATGACCCAAAGGGCTTGCTCAATCCAGGAAAAATGATCGCCTGGGACCGCTCGGATTATACCTATGATCCGGATCACACCTATACCTATCCGGATCTGCAATCGAGGGGGCGGACTTGAAGGCATTGAACCCCGGCAAAATCCATCCACCCTTTGCAGCCTATTCGAACGGGGTCTCCAGTGGTGATCTTCTTGTCACAAGCGGCCAGTTGGGCATTTCGGTTGATGGGGAGATTCCCAAAGACGTAGAAGCGCAGGCTCGTCTAATCTTTACGGCTATTGACGCGATACTGGCAGAAGGCAACATGGATCGGCGTGATGTATTACGACTGAACACCTATGTCACAGCACGTAACCATATGGCGGGCTATATGACAGTCCGTGACCAATGGGCAAGGGGGCTCAATCCACTTCCGGCATCGACTCTGATGATCGTGTCGGGGTTCACGCGGCCCGACTTCCTGATCGAGATTGAGGCGTTGGCTTGGAGGATTAAATCATGATGCCAAAACCCTATTGGCGCGAGATGTCGACCACCAATTTCGGACCCGAAAGTGCCGACTGGATCGCGGTATTACCGCTTGCTGCAATCGAACAGCATGGCCCGCACCTGCCGGTAGGCGTTGACGCGATGATCGCTGAGGGCATGATTGCGGCCTGCGCCAAGGCGCTGCCACCAGATATGCCCGTGACATTCCTGCCGTTGCAAGAAATTGCAAAATCGAACGAACACATCCGGTTCGCGGGAACTATCACGCTGGATTGGGATTTGGTTATTCGCCAGTGGATTCAGATCGGCCAGTCCATTGCGCGTGCTGGTCCACGTACGATTGTGCTGATCACAAGCCACGGCGGTAACGTCGCTCCGATGGAGATTGCAGCCCGTGAATTGCGAGAAACAGACGCTATGCGTGTTGTAACCACCAGTTGGGGGCGCTTGGGGGACTGGCGAAATATCTATGACTACGACGGCCCGATCACTGACATTCATGGTGGTTTGGCGGAAACTTCGCTGATGTTGGCGATGCGACCAGATCTTGTTGACATGCAGCAGGCTCAGAAATTCACATCAGATCAATCGCGGTTGTCAGGTCGCGACAAATTGGGCTGGCACGGGGCTGACGCCAATATGGCGTGGTTGTCCGGTGATCTAAACCCCCAAGGCGTTGTTGGTGATGCCACGCGCGCCAGCGCCGATCTTGGACAGAAAGACCTTACGCAAATGGTGCAAGGCTTCATGTCTTTGATGCACGAACTTAAAGCCGAGATCAAAGAACACGGAGCCCATAAATGATCCTGATTGCACAAGCTGTAATGACTGGCCTCATCGGCTTGTGGATGGTGTCCGGCGCATTTGACAACTGGCGGTTCCCCAAGCTCAATCGCTAAACCGTGGCCCGAGTGATGCGGATGGAGCTGATGGCAGAGCAATATCCCAGTGAATTTTCCCAAGTGGCACATAGAAGAGTCCGGGATGTGCGGATCATAAACCTAAGCTTTTGGCTGGTTGTTGTGTGGGAGACGCTAGCTGCCATCCTTCTATGCGTCGGGGCGTTTCTTCTCAGCAAGGTCGCTTTGCTCGGTGGCGATGTCACGCTCGCGCGCGATATTGCGCTTGCGGGCGCGTTGGCTTTTACGGTCAATTGGGCTGGACTTTTGATCGGTGGTAACTATTTTTGCTATTATTTCTGCCATTTCGAAGGTCAGTTCACGCATTTTCTCCTGGTTATTTGGGGCAGTTTGGTGACTGGTCTGCATATAGTGCTTTCATCTGGTGCATTCCTATCCTCGGGATAAAGTGGTCCTGCCAAAAGCCCTGTGCGTGTGCACGAAATCGGGCTCCGGTGAACCAGTAGATTAAGCTGCCAGTGAAGCTAGCTGGACATAGGGTCAACGTAGAATGCGCGCGGCAACCGGAGTTTCTCCAATCCGTAGTTTTCTGGGAACTTGGTTGTCGTTGCCCACAGATGGTCGCCGTACAAGAATGGTTCAAATGGTTGGGCCCCTTCCAGCGGCAATGGCGCGATCCGTGTGCTTGGGCGCGGCTCAAAGAAAAACGGAATAGAAAACCGGTTCTCTCCCTGCCCGAGAACCCTATGCAATGTTGCTTTGATTTTTCCGCCGGTCCAGAGCTCCAACAGGCCTCCGAAATTTATCGCAAAACCGTCATCTAGAACTGGTACATCAACCCAATCGCCATTTGAATCCTGGGCTTGAAGGCCGCCAACACCACATGTTGCCAGAACTGTCAAAAGGCCTGAATCAACATGCGCTCGTGCCACTTGCTCATAGGTCTTGCCGCTGAATTCGACAAAACGTTCCGGAACATCTGCGGTGAATTCGACATCATCCGAGCGCTTGGGGTAATGCAGCAACCTCAGGGTGGAAATTCCATCATCGAACGCGCCGCGAAAAATGCTTTCGTCAATCCCCAAGCTACGCGACAGCGAAGCCAGGATGTGTTCTCCCACGGTTTCCACCCCTCGATAATAGGCCGCGGTGGTCTCTTTCCAACCTTCCGGCAGCACTTCTGCGCCCGGCAAGGGTGTCGGTTCATAAAGAAGGTCATCTTTGCCGTCCTCTGGCATTTCGCGAACGATGTCGGGGCCAATCTCAAAGCCTTCTCGATTGCGTGCCTCGCTGGAGTCCAGTGGAAACCACCCACGATAGATATGCGGATTTTCCGGCGCAAAATTGCGCTTCCAGAACGGGCGCTGAACTACGGTAGGCAGTTCAAACAGCTTTAGGATGACGTCCCGGTCTGCCGGTCCAACCCTCAGATCGGAAGGATAGCCGACCACAGCCATAAACCCGATATCAAACGCCGCCTCGGCGACCTCTCTGTCGGCTTTCATGATCGCCTCGGCGTTGTCTCCAAAAAACGGGGCGATGTCGACTACAGGAATTCTGCTCATGACTGGTTTTCCATTTGTCGTTTTGGTTCAAAAAAATTGTGCCAACTCGCCCGTCGTTGCAACCCTGAAACCGAGCTGACTTCTTAAAATCGACGTCTTTTTCCACAAGCACTTCAAATATCAAAAAAGAAACCGGACTTACAAATTCCATTAGATCATTGAAATAACCTGTTTCTTCAAAAATGCTTTTTAATCTTGGCTGGAGTGATCACGTTGTTCGGGAGCCATGCCATGACATAAGCGAGTGTTACTTCAAAAATCATATCTCTTGATCTGTTTGCCTGCGACGCGGGTTGGCGAAACTACAATTTCGTAAAGGTGAGGACTGCGGACGGGACTGTCGGTTTGAGCGAGTTTGACGAACGCATTGGCGCACCTGACGTTGGGGCTGCGATCAAGCGGCTTGCACCACGTGTCGTCGGTCAACCCGTGGGCGAACATGAACGAATGTACGCCGAACTCTATGCCATTACCCGGCCCGCTACAGGTGTGGTTATCTCCTTAACGATGGGCGCCATAGAAAATGCGCTGCTGGATGCGAAAGCAAAGACACTGGGCGTGCTATGCTACGAATTGCTGGGTGGCAAAATCCGCGATCGTATCCGGGTTTACTGGTCGAACAGCGCTTCTTATCGAAAAAATCAACCAAAATACTTCAAACCTCAAATTACCGATTTCGATGGTGACCGCGCGATGGGTTATCTCCCTTGTTCACAGATATCCTGTGATCCTATCGGGAGCTCGACCTCAG
>Ga0316204_10011900_pt1 | contig 10763 bp, 10 predicted proteins | sample 6monrhotite_MG_2_FD_205661 | JGI IMG/M metagenome (GOLD analysis project Ga0316204, IMG submission 205661) | Microbial mat bacterial communities from mineral coupon in-situ incubated in ocean water Damariscotta River, Maine, United States -... | ecosystem: Environmental > Aquatic > Marine >... | reverse complement strand
GCCACTGGGGCCAAGCAGGCAGGCGATATCACCTTGATTAATGTGAAATGAGAGCTCGCGAATAATCGTCTGCCCCTGGTAGTGACATTCAATATTTTTGATATCAAGTAACGCAGGCATCTTAGTGGGATCTTATTGTGTGAGTAGAAACTCGATGAGTGCCTTTTGCGCATGCAGCCGATTTTCGGCCTCATCCCAGACAACACTTTGCTTGCCATCTAGGACAGCTGCGCTCACCTCTTCACCGCGATGAGCGGGAAGGCAGTGCATAAAGAGTGCATCGTTATCTGCAAGCGCCATGATTTCACTATTGACCTGAAAGTCAGCAAAGGCGAGCGCTCGCTTTTTACTTTCCTCTTCTTGCCCCATGCTTGCCCAGACATCGGTGACGAGCAGATCCGCACTGTCAGCGGCTGCCTGTGGTTCGGTGGTGAGGGTAACGCAATCTTTGTTTGCAGCAAGCAGTGTTGCATCAGGTTCATAGCCTGTTGGTGATGCGATGTGTAAATCAAAACCAAATTGACGTGCCGCATTGATATAGGAATGACACATGTTGTTGCCATCACCAATCCATGCGACTTTTTTACCGCGGATACTACCACGCTGCTCAAACCAGGTTTGCATATCTGCTAATAACTGGCACGGGTGGTACATGTCGGTGAGTGCATTAATCACAGGCACGCTGGAATGTGCGGCAAAGGTTTCAATCGTCTCATGGGCGTAGGTGCGGATCATGATGATATCAACCATGCTGGAAAGCACGCGGGCAGTATCTTCAATCGGCTCACCACGCCCAAATTGGGTGTCGCGTGGTGACAGAAAGATAGCGTCGCCACCAAAGTGAGACATGCCGGCTTCAAAAGAGACGCGTGTGCGGGTTGATGATTTTTCAAACAGCATCCCCAGCACTTTACCGCGGAAGGGTGCGTAGATTTCACCTTCGGCGCGCATCCGTTTTAATTCAATCGCGCGTTGAAGTAACGTTTCCAGTTCTGCTGGCGTTAGGTCGTTCAGTGTTAAAAAATGACGTGTCATGACGCTTTACCCAAAGGGCACTCTGTCTCGGTGGCCAGGAATGTTGTGATTACGCTGGTTAGGCGCGCGACCAGCTCGTCCGCTTCTTCATCGCTCAGGATGAACGGTGGTAGCAGGCGAATCGTTTTATCCGCTTGAATACTAATGAGTAGCCCGGCATCTAGCGCGTCCTTTAAAAGAGCAGCGCATGGGCGATCAAGCTCAACGCCAATCATCAGCCCTTTGCCGCGAATGTCGACAACTGCGGCTTCATCAGCAAAGGCCTGCTTCAGATTCTCGCGGATGCGTTTGCCGAGCTGCTCGGTGCGAGCAACGAGTTGTTCGTCTTCGATTGTCTTCAGCACCGTCAATGCAACGCTGCATGCGAGAGGGTTGCCACCGTAGGTTGAGCCGTGATTACCGGGCTGAAATACGTTGGCAGCGGGGCCCTGTACGAGGCATGCGCCAACAGGAAAGCCATTGCCTAATCCTTTGGCTAGGGTCGCGACGTCGGGCTTAATATCGCTGTGCTGCCAGGCAAACCATTTGCCAGTACGGCAGATGCCTGTCTGGACCTCGTCGAGCATCATTAGCCAGCCGTATTCATCGCATAGCTCTCGGACGGCGTTCAGATAATTATCATCGGGGACATTAATGCCGCCTTCGCCCTGAATCGGTTCAATCAGGATAGCGACGGCGTCACTGCTATTTTTTGCGATCTCACGGAGTTCATCGAGATCATTGAATTTAGCGCGTATAAAGCCCTGGACGAGTGGCTCGAAACCCGCCTGGATTTTACGGTTGCCAGTGGCCGCCGAGAGTGTGGCGAGCGTGCGGCCATGGAAACTGCCCTCGGCGACCACGATAGCAGGCGAGGAAATGCCTTTCTTATGGCCGTAGAGCCGCGCAATCTTAATAGCTGCCTCGCAAGATTCTGCGCCAGAGTTGGTGAAAAATGCCTGTTCCATGCCTGATAGCCGCATTAGCTCGTCCGCCAGCTGCTGTTGCTGTGGGATGTGGTAGAGGTTGCTGGTGTGAATCAGGGTGCTGGCCTGCTGGCTGAGCGTGGCGGCAACGGCCGGGTGAGCATGCCCCAGGCCGCACACACCGATGCCGCTCAGCGCATCCAGATAGCGTTTGCCATTGGTGTCCCATAGCCAGGCACCCTGGCCTTTTTCAAAGGTAACGGGCAGACGCGCATATGTTGGCATTAATGAGTCAGGCATGATCGAGTTCTTTGTAATACAAAAAGTAAAAAGCGAGCATTGATTTAGTCGCCACGCTTACGGCAAACCAGAAATTATAGCCGATTTTGTGGTTTTAGATACTGATTATAATGGAAAAATCTTGCGGTTTTTACTCATGAAAGTTTGCTTGAAATGTGATCAATCCATTCATTTTTATAGAGAAATAGCCGATGTATGATTTACAGGTTGAAATGATAATGTGGTCTCTCTCGATTATGTTTTTAACCATTTGATATGTCTAGGTTATTTTATGGTTTGTTCAGAGTTAGCAAATCAACATAAATGCAGTACAAGGAATGGTGGTGAATATGAGCGGTGAGGCAGCGACGAAGCCCCTTAAAACTCCAGATAGTAATCAGCAAGCCAAAATTGCGATGGACCTCAGTGCATTTGAACCCTTTAATGCCTTTACCGCTGACATGATTGATACCGTGCTCAAGAAAGCGTCGGTGGATCGCCTGCCGCCGGGGCGTCGTATTTTTAATCAGGGAGATATGGACGGAAAAAGTGTTTTTTTGCTATCAGGTCAAATTGCCTTGATTGCTGAAGGTCACCCTGCGATTACGATAAAAGCTGGCAGCAATGAAGCGTTGCAGGCAGTGGCGGATAGTAAGCCAAGAGAGGTGACGGCGCTTGCCCGGAGTAGTGTGACCTTATTGTCTGTGAGTGCTGAACTACTGCATGAGATGAAAAAGACAACACCAATGGTTTCGGTGCAAAAAATAGTACCTGAGGATGATTGCAAAGAGAGTCGTTCTCGCTCGGCCCGTATTGAATGGGTGTTAAATTCCCCGCTTTTTTTCCGATTACCGAGCCCGCATGTGCAGGTGCTGACGCGTCGCCTGGAAGAGATTAGTGTTAAAGCTGGCGAAACGGTGGTCAACGAGGGGGATGCCGGTGAGTATTATTATGTGATCACCATGGGCAGCTGTGTGGTGACGCGCATTGTTAAAGATACGGATAAAAAAAGTCGCCTGGCCGAGCTAGGGGTTGGGCGTGGTTTTGGAGAAGGCGCTTTAATTGGGGACGTACCGCACAGTAGTACGGTTACCATGCAGGAAGATGGCGCGTTGGTGCGGATCCCTAAAAGTGAATTTATGACGCTGCTGGTGACCCCTTATATCAAGCGCGTTTCCTATGAGCAGATGTTGATGATGCAGGATGAAGGCGCCGTGCTACTGGATGTTCGCATACATTCAGCATTTGAGAAAATGAGCCTGCGAGGAAGTATCAATCTGCCATTGGCGACTTTGTGGAAGGCCGCTTCTATTCTTGATAAAAGTAAGGAATATGTGGTTTGTTGTGATGTTGGAAAGCGCAGCACAATAGCTGCGTTTCTAATGGCACAGCAGGGGCTCAATGCACGAATTTTAGAGGGTGGATTGCAAAATCTACAGGAACAGCAGGACGATGGCGTGAGACTTGAGCCGGAAGGATGTGGTGATGTCGATGTCGAATTGCAACGAGAGCTTGTAAGTGGAAACGAACCCGATATTTGATTTTTAACGCCCTTGATCTCTGAGGGCGATTGTTTTAGCGATCATGCGTTGAATCGATGCGTCATCATTGACTGTTGCGATCTCATCTAGCGTAAACCACTTCACGTCATTTGATTCCTCGGAAATTGCTGGTATCGCATCTAGTGCAGCTTCGAATAAGTAGCGGATATCGAAGTGCTGGTGTTGTGCTTCTTTATGGTTGGCTGGAATGGTGTGAATATCGAGATCAAAGATATCATCGCTGATCACTCGAAGGTCAGGAATCCCGCTCTCTTCTGTTGCTTCTCTTAGTGCGGTTGCTAGTACCTTTGACTCTTGCTCAACATGTCCACCAGGTTGTAACCAGCGATCCAGTTTCTTGTGGTGCAGCATCAGGGCATGTGTGTAAGCAGGGTTGGTAATCCAGGCGGAACCGGTAACATGGCCGCACTCAAGCGTTCTTTTATAGAAGTCATGATGGTCTTTAATAAACGATATCATCTCTTGCTGATGAGATAACTCAACGTCATCAAACACTGTGTGAGCGACAAGTTTACTGATGTGATAAGTCTGATTCATAGTGGGCTAGTGTAGCAAAAACCCCTTTATTTATCGTCTGAATAAAAGGGGTGAAGCGCTATAGCTTTTATTAGTGGACTGTTTTGTACTTGATGCAGAGGGAAGGCGGACTCGCCTTCCCAATGTGGCGTACGGATTACTTAAAGTTCTGCGCAACAAAATCCCAGTTGACCAGATTCCAGAATGCCTCTACATACTTGGGGCGTGCATTGCGGTAATCAACATAGTAGGCGTGTTCCCACACATCGCAAGTCAGTAGTGCAGTCTGCCCTTCAGTCATCGGGGTGCCTGCGTTGCTGGTGCTGGCAAGTGCTAGTGAGCCATCGCTATTTTTAACCAGCCAGCCCCAGCCGGAACCAAAGGTGGTGATAGAGGTCTGGCTAAACTTGGTCTTGAATTCTTCAAATGAACCAAAGGCGCTGTTGATTGCATCAAGTAGTTCGCCTGTTGGTTCACCACCACCGTTAGGAGCAAGGCAATTCCAGTAGAAGGTGTGATTCCAGATCTGCGCTGCGTTATTAAACATACCACCGCTAGATGTCATGATGATCTCTTCTAGTGACTTCGACTCAAACTCTGTTCCTTTAATCAGGTTGTTGAGATTGGTGACGTATGTCTGGTGGTGTTTGCCGTAATGGTACTCCAGAGTCTCTTGCGAGATATGTGGTTCGAGCGCATTCATTGCATAGGGTAGTTCGGGTAGTGTGTGTTCCATGTCGATCTCCTTGATTGATTGGCCGTGACAATTCTGGCCGTATTATACCGTAAACCACTCTGATAGAATCTGCTTAATGGATGCTATCTCTCTTTCAATCTTTGCCAGCCGTATCAATGCTATTTGTGAGGAAATGGGGGCAGTGCTGCAATCCACTGCGCTCTCACCCAATATCAAAGATCGGCTCGATTTCTCCTGTGCCGTGTTTGATCCCGCAGGTGCGTTATGTGCGCAGGCAGCGCATATCCCAGTGCACTTAGGGAGTATGGCCTATGCGATGTCTGGCATTGTGACGGTGCTGGAGTGGCGGCCGGGTGATATGGTGGTAGTGAATGATCCCTACCTTGGTGGCACTCATCTGCCTGATGTGACGTTGATAGCCCCGCTTTTTATGGTTGATGAGTTAGTCGGCTTTGTCACCAACCGCGCACACCATGCCGACATCGGTGCGACCACCCCCGGCTCAATGCCGATCTCCAAATCACTCGATGAAGAAGGGGTGATTATCCCACCAACTTTTATCGTGCGCGCTGGCGTGGTTGATGATGAAGTGTTATCTGACATTACAGCGCAGAGTCGTAACCGTTTTCAGTCTCATGGTGATTACTCGGCGCAGCTCAGTGCTAACCGTTGTGGCGTGGCGCGACTTGAGGTGTTGATTAAGTTGATGGGTATCGCATCCTATCGTGAGGCGCTGATTGCATTGAACGATTATGCTGAGCGCCTGGCACTCAGTAGCCTTAGTCAAATCCCTGATGGTAGCTATCGATTTCATGATGTGATGGATGATGATGGCATGGGGCAAAAAGATATTCGCATTGAAGTCTCTGTTCATGCGAGGCAAGGGCGCATGCATCTCGACTTTGCAGGCACCGCCCCGCAGGTGGCGGGTAACATCAACTGTCCGTTATCGGTGGCGGCTGCGGCAGCGTTTTATGTCTTTCGTTGTTTGATGCCCGCGCATACCCCCGCCTGTGCCGGTAGTTTTCGCCCCATCACATTATCGATTCCCGAAGGAACGTTGTTAAACGCCTGTCGTCCAGCCGCGGTTGCTGCCGGTAATGTTGAAACCAGCACGCGCACGGTAGACGTGGTGATGGGCGCGTTGGCACAGGCGATCCCCGAGCGCATCCCCGCCGCATCTCACGGCAGTATGAATAACGTGGCGATGGGCGGTTACGTTGAGCGTAATGGGAGCAGAGAGGCGTGGGACTATTACGAGACCATCGGTGGCGGCATGGGTGCGGGAAGCGAGGGTGATGGCCTTAATGCGGTGCAGACCCATATGACCAATACCCGCAACACACCAATCGAAAGTCTCGAGATGCATTACCCGCTAAGGCTGCGTCGTTATGTGATCCGCGATGGTTCCGGTGGTGCGGGTGCACAACGTGGTGGTGATGGCATTATCCGAGAGTATGAGTTTCTATCTGATACCACGGTAACATTGTTAACCGAACGTCGTCGTCATGCACCGTGGGGCCTGGCGGGAGGTGAGGCTGCAAGTGCAGGGGGAAATTACTTTAACGGTAAGGTCGTCGCCCCGAAGCGCGTGATTGAAGCGAAGCCCGGTGACCGGCTAGTGATCGAAACACCGGGCGGCGGTGGCTGGGGTAAAGCGAAGTAATCACTTCAGCGCTTGCCGGTCATTCCGGCATGCCTTAGGCCGGAATCCATAGCTGTTTAATCGAAGTCGGTTTGATAATGATGCGTAATCTCATCGCCTTTCTTGATGTTTTTCAAAGCAACCACGGTCAGGTCATCGTAATAGGCCGCATTCGGTTTTGATGAGTGGTTGATGTACTTCATCTCGTTCTGCACCAGAAACCCCTGCTCATCGGTAATCCACAAAACATAGTCACCATTGCGTTTGGTTTTACGCCCTTCAACCTTACCGATCAAAGTTCCCTTTTTGATACGAGTCGTGGCAAAAAGTCCTTTACCATGAATGCTGCTATTTGAGACTTGATACATTATGAGTGTCCATGTTGTTGCTTCTATGTGTGAGGTTATTCTAGCAAAGTCCTATGGGCATGAGTAGTGAGGCTTGCCGTCTTCTTAAGGGGTGTCTTTTTCTACTCCCTGTCGTAACGCTTGCGTCATCCACTTTACAAATATTCGTGCCCGAACAGAGACCAGTTTTGCGTGAGAGTAGGTGATGCTAACCAGCATTGGTAGTGGTTCAAAGTCAGGCAGTATGATGTTGAGCTTTTCCTTAGTAAGTATAAGCTGCGATCTGATCCCGCTATTTTCGCGATGCCTCAAGGGCAGCTATGTCGCGAGAGCGGCCATACAGATTTTGTTATTCAACTAGCACTTTCCGCCCAAAGCGGACCTCCACTTACACCATCTTTTGCCTAGTATTTGCTCGCAAATCGGGGTCCCGATATACATAAATTGATAATGAGACAGGACTTGGGTATTGTCGTTAGATTACCGAGACTTAAGAAATGATATTAGAAACTAATAATATTGATAATGAGACCGGCCGGGTCCGGTCAGTCAACTGTTAGCTCTGAGTGGCTTTAATAAGATCATATGTTTTAGGAGGGTTTTCTATGAGATCTGGTAATGAGATTCGTATTTTTAAAGATGCCACTGCTATTGTTACCGGTGGAGCATCCGGAATTGGTCGAGCGCTTGCCGAGGAATTATCAAAACGCGGCTGCGAGGTGGTTTTGGCTGATCTTCAAATTGAATTAGCAGAAAAAGTTGCAAAAAAAATTAATACTTCCGGGGGTAAAGTTACGGCGGTGAAAATTGATGTTACTAATTTTCCTGCATTAGAAACACTAGTCGAAGAAACCGTAAAACGTACTGGGCGGGTTGACTACTTTTTTAATAATGCAGGAATTGGAATTATTGGCAATGTCAACCATTACGGAATCGAAGATTGGAATTATATTGTTGATGTTAATCTTCGAGGTGTGATTAATGGGATCCAAGCAGTATACAACGTTATGGTATCTCAAGGCTTCGGACATATTGTTAATACTGCCTCAGTTGCTGGACTTATGCCTTCTCCAGGAATGGTCTCTTATGCAGCAACGAAACATGCGGTAGTAGGTCTTTCAACATCACTACGAGCTGAAGCCGAAAATTTTGGAATACGTGTTAGCGTTTTTTGTCCAGGCTTTGTCCGAACAGCCATACTTGAAGGCGGAGGGGAATATGGCAAAACGCTCATAGATTGGTCACCGGGGCAACAAAAACACATGATGAAAATGGTCGAAAAATTAAAACCTATTAACCCCAATATTTTTGCCGAAAGGGCTCTTAAGTCAGTTGCAAAAAATAAGGCAATCATTGTTGTGCCATCTTGGTGGAAGCTTTTCTGGTGGATTCACCGCTTATTTCCTACTATCGGAATGTTCCTTGCTAAAAAGTCTTTTCAAGATATGCAAAAGAAGCTTGATCAATAAAAAAGAGCTAACAAATGCATTCACCAGACGCGAATAGGCTCGTTTATTTCTTTTGCAAGCACGTGGCGCGCTGGTGATGCACGACGTTAGGATTAAAAGAATGCTATCGCATAAACAAGAGGAGTTATGACTAATCCTAAATGGAAGCAATTTGAAATTGCTGTCGCTGCCTTTATTTCTGCCTTAGATTCAAATGCAATAGTTACGCACGATGCTATGTTACCTGACATAGATACAGGAACACTAAGACAGCGAGATGTATGGATTGAAACAAAAGTATGTGAGCACTTTTCACTTAAAATATTAGTTAGTTGTAAGAGATATAAGAGCAAACTAAATCAGCAGCATATGGATGCATTTATTGGTGAGCTTGCTTCGTCTGGAGCACAAAAAGGAGTGATTTATTCATATTCTGGCTTCACTAAGCCAGCTTTGGAAAAAGCGCATGTAAAAGGCATCTCTTGCTGCCAGTTATATCAAAATCAAACTCCAACACTACCAGAGAGTTTAATTTTTGATGCATACCTTTTTACTCCTGCGGTACATTTTCAGGTGCATTGGCTTAAACAATTACAGGTAAGACCTAAGACAGTTAACGAGCTACTTAATCTTGATTTATCAGACTCTAATGATTCCTCGAAAATGACATTATTGGATCAGTTAGAAGAAAAATATTACGAACAAAGAAAAAAAATTCGTGCGCGGGCTAGAGAGTCAGGAGATACACCTACTGATTGGGTAGATAGAATTACTTTTAAATCGCCTCAAGAAGAAGAATTCTTAATAGTTGAGTTTGGTGGTGCATGGGATGTCTATAAAGCCCTTCTTGAAGGGTATATTATCAACGGCTCATACTCCTTTACTGAAAAAGAATTTAAGGGAGAGCAAAGTTTTCCTGATATTTCAAAACACGGACCGAACCCAGGTGACTCTTGGGTTAAAATTGATGAGTTACCAAAAGACCTAGATAAAAAATCTGTAATAGGTGTTCTTTATGGCGGAGAGGCTGGTTTTCGTCAGGGATTATTGAATCTGGGTGATAATAAAATTTAAAAACACTAACAAGTACATAAACATTGACCATTTTATACAGGCGTTACGTGTACTAGGAAAGTCATGGAAGTATCCGCAGAAGAAGAAATACAACAGATTAAAATGGGAAAGCCTCATGTGGTTATTTTGGGAGCAGGCGCTAGCTATGCAGCGTTCCCTAACGGCGACAAGAATGGGCGAAAATTACCTTTAATGAATAACTTCGTCGAAACTTTGGGCATAGAGGAATTAATTTCTCGCGCAGGCATACAGTTTTCGTCCAGTAATTTTGAAGACATCTATTCTGAGATACATAAACGCACAGAGCTATCGGATATACGAGAAGAACTGGAGAGTACTGTTTATGATTATTTTAGGGGTATGGAATTACCAGACGATCCAACAATCTACGACCATCTAGTTCTATCTCTTCGGAATAAAGACTTTATTGCTACCTTTAATTGGGATCCATTTCTAGTTCAGGCCATTCGCAGAAATAGTTCTCGTTTTAAGTTGCCGCGCCCACTATTTCTGCATGGTAATGTCGAAGTTGGTTACTGTCCTGATGGGCATATGATGGGAAACAACGATACTAGGTGCCATAAATGTGGAGAGCAGTTACTCCGCACTAAATTGCTATATCCAGTTGGTGAAAAGAACTACCACCTTGACGAATTTATATCACGTCAGTGGGCGACATTGGCCGATCTGTTAAAACATACCTATATGGTTTCCATATTTGGCTATGGCGCACCAACTTCTGACGCTAGCGCAATTGCGCTTCTAAAGGAAGCTTGGGGGAGTGTAGATAGTAGGAGCATGGAAGAATTTGAGGTTATTGATGTCAGAAATGAAGATGACCTTCGAGAAACATGGTCACCATTTATTCACTCGCATCACTATCGTGTTGAAAATATATTCTACAATTCATGGGTGGCAAACCATCCAAGAAGAACAGGTGAAGCATATATAAATCAGTTTCTTAATGCGCAGTTCATTGATAATAACCCTCTGCCAAAGTCTGCAAACTTCGAAGATCTTTGGGCTTGGTATGATAGGTTGCAAGAGGTCGAAGATGCGCACACGTAACAAGTCAATCAACTTCGCGCCTTCGGCGCCGGATGCAAAAAATCTGCGCCGGTTATTGAAGCGTTAGACGATAAGGATCAGTGACGTGGTTGTAAAAGCTGGTTTCATTTATGTACTCATACATCCTTCTGACCCAAATTTAATCAAGGTGGGTATGACTACACGAAGCCCCCAAGTCCGCTTGAAA
>Ga0316204_10011899_pt1 | contig 10764 bp, 11 predicted proteins | sample 6monrhotite_MG_2_FD_205661 | JGI IMG/M metagenome (GOLD analysis project Ga0316204, IMG submission 205661) | Microbial mat bacterial communities from mineral coupon in-situ incubated in ocean water Damariscotta River, Maine, United States -... | ecosystem: Environmental > Aquatic > Marine >... | reverse complement strand
CTTGGTTACTACGATCCTGATAAGGCATACGAAAAAGATTACGGAACTCCAACGACCCCTGGATTAAGTAATAAAAATGGACCAAAAGGATGTTTGACTACTGGTTGCGCAGAAACGCCTAATCCAGCACATGACGATTCAAGTAATGGTAGAAATGATCCACTAAGTCGTAAGAAAAATATCGATAAAATAAACGCCAACAACGGTAAATTTGGATTTAAACGCGGTAAAAAAACGTCATCAACATCTATAGATCCTAAAACAGGGAAAACGGTAATGAATCAAAGAGTCATAACCAAAATGGATAAATATGGAAACCCAATACACAGCGAACGAAAATCCGGTTTAACTGAGCAAGAGAAAAGAGATCTCGACCTTAAGGTGACTGGTGGAAAAATTAAGTAGGAAGAAAGTTAAGCAGAAAATCTATCCTTCTCTTTAACTGAGAAGATTTACTAAAATTTTTAATTATCATCAATGAAATAAGGAAAAACAATGAGCATATTTAACAAAAACAATCTGCGAATTAATAAGCTGGTTAAAAACATCACTCTCATATCACTAATAACATCTGCAACATTTACCTGTATTCAAGCCGCCGACAACCCGCGCCCTGTTAATTGGCGAGAAATATCCATTAAAGTAACAGAGACTTTCGGAAATAATCAAACGCGTCCGATGCGCTCTGCTAGCGTCACTCTCGACTTGGTAGACCGAAGCAAAGTTCCGGTGCAATACAACATTCGACTCCCTCAAAAAAAGAGTAGCGGCTCAAGAGGCGCAACTTTTACGAAGATGCCACCAAGTAATATTGTTGGCGAATATATAGTTACGGTCAACCCGAAACCAAGCGATAACAGCAACGAATATACCTGCAAAAAAGAAACCAAAACCTTTGCACACGGTACATCTAAATCAACCAAACAGTTTCAATTTTTCTGTCAAAAATTCGATCAGGTAAATGAGTCGGCTCGGCAAACTACTGGTGGTTACGACTTAACCGTTGACGTTAAACAAAACGCAGGAAAAAGAGGTAATGGACTATGGGTAGTTGCATACGATAAAAATAATAACCGACTAAAATGGGTTCGTACAAATGGTACACGTAAAGCCACAATAAAAAATGTTGACCCAGCAAAAGGACCTTATCGTATTGAAATCCATAATCTTAAAAATGATCGAAAAGCTCTATTTAAAGGTCAATTTAATATGCCAAAAAAAGATGCAACCTTCATCGCTGATCTTGATTCAAACAAGACTCAAAGCTCATCGGGCAACTCAAACTCTAGCAATGGTTCAGGTAACACAAATGATAAATCATGTCACAAAGTGAGAATACAAAAGCAAGAAGGACGACGTGAGTCAAAAATTTCAGAGGCTTGCCAACAGAAAGATGGCAGCTGGAAGATAGCGCCCTATCAATATTAAAACTACCCAGCGCAAATTGTGCATATGCATGATTTGCGTCTCCCGTATATCGAACTATTTAGGATCAATGTAATGACGAAACAGCATGTAAATATCATCGCCCTACTTGTAATTGTTTTTGGTTTTACTTTTAACTTGGTACCAAGCGCACAAGCAGCAATAACATCGTCGCCCATAGTCAAAAAAAAACCTACACAACCGATTATTTCGAGCATAAAAGCGACTAACAATGGAAACATTTTTCCTGGAGATAAAGTTGTGACCATATTAAAAGGAAAAAACTTAGATCAAATTTTATCAGCCAACATCATCCAAAAAATGCGCTCCGTTGGAAGTGTAGATGTCGAAAAATATACATCCACCAATGGCAAACAACGACGGCTGATTTTAAACATCAGCAAAAAAGCAAAACGAGGTTCTTTTACCCTTCAGTTGATATCGAAGGATAAAAAAATCATAAAACTACCAACACGATTTAAGCTGACCATTTCAAGTTTAAATTCTACCGATAGAAATAGAAAAATCCAATAGAAGTCAACTATTGTCAAATGAGGATAACCAGATGAAAAACCGATTGCTAATATTATCATTTATTTTATTTTGCCAGACCTTTAACTGTATTGCTTTAGAAAACCAGTTAAAACCAACAGTACGAGATTCTAAATCCCCACCTGTACTGAATAAAGACTATCAAGAATATCGGATAAGCGGAAAAGACGCCGCAATGTTCGCGATGAGTCAAGGATATTATTTTTTCCCCGATAAGAAAACCCATAATCTCGGCTCAACAAGTATGATGGCGAATGTTTACTTCGAATCAAATTCAAACCAAAACGTCGGTTCTTCACAAATTCTTTACGGCTCAAATATGGTTGTAGGAAAGTGCCATAAATTACCCTCTTCGGGTTCTCAAGATCCGGTGACTTGTTGGAACTATTTCCATCTATTTAAAGGCAAAAAGCTCAATCGCAAATGGCGGATTAAAAATGTTGAAGGTTCTAATATTGCTCAATGGGCTAAAAAGCCCAATGTGAATACTGATAGACCCTATATCAAAGTGAAAGTACTCAAACCAGCAGATCGAGTAGAGCCAGTGATAGCTTCAATTAACTGGATAACTTTAATAGGACCTAAAAATACCAAGTGGAAAGAGGCATTCAAGCAATAACAGTCAATTCTAAATCATCCTTCATTTAGGTCAGCGACTTCTGAGATAATTGCTGGATTAACAATTTGAATAGGACGAGAATCGTCAATACCAAGATGCCGATAAGCATAATCCAAAGACACTTTGATCGGTTTCACGATACAAGTGTCTGGTTTTTTACGCATAACTTGAATACTGTTATTGGTTTTATCGACTAGCATCAGTTCAAAACTGGTGATCAATGTGCATCCGTTAGAAATCACATCAATATGCACAAATTTTTCATCAATAGAGTAAGTAAGTAATTTCGCAGGTGTGGCAGAAACCGTCGAATTAGTCTGTAGTCTGGTATTCAACCCCGCGCAGGCCGTAAGAGCAAAACTAACCAGTACCGTTAAAATTTTTAGATATTTCATATTCCTTCCCTCAAATTTAACCTAAAAAATATTGCATAAGACCAAAGTACTCCCACAAAAAAGGCCCCTACCCATTGAAGGATAGAGACCAAAGCAACCTTACAGACTGAATGATTTACTTGCAAATACACAAATAATGCATGGAGCAATATAAATTGGTACATCGGTGACCACCTCAAAAAACTTGTTCAAATTGGTTATTTGAGAGAGTCCCGCGTTCTTTTGTCTTGCAACATATTTAAAAGAACTGACGTTATTTTCTCTCATTTTTGCCTATAGGGACTATCAATATTCTGCCAAAAGCTAGCAATATTCGGACATTTTTGCTTTTATTTGCATATTTTGTACAAAAAACAATCAAAATAGTTAAAATTTAGACTCTCCATATTTTGCACTAATAAAAAAGGCTTCCTCCAAAATATAAAAAGAAGCCAAGGGGATATGTGTTGAAAAATCATGTTTTCATATCTAATTAATATCTTTCCTGTATCTAGTAGGGACCATTTTGCTCATCCCACTCACCCCATAAACTCCCGTAAAACTGATTTCCATGAAGATAAAAAACGGCATTATCATGCAGCTGACTTCGACGGTAACCGAGGTTCATCGGATAAGGTTGATTATCACTATAGGTTTCAGTGATCATTTTTCCCGCAAACTCTAAAGACACTTGGTCACTTTCATCGGTATTAATCTCAAAAAGAAACAAACCGCTTTCCTGCCATTGGCTAAACGAAGATTGACTCTGCTGTTGCCATATATCGATAGGGATCGCCAATCTCTTTTGTTGCTCAGTCACATTTAATAGGCTGATACTTCTCAAGTCATAAGTCGCTTCGGTATTGGAATTTCTATCGCCAAACACAAGCTTATCTTTAACCAGTGGATTGGACATATCCCGAATATCGTATAGCTCCACTTTGACTCCTTGTATTAAACCATTCTCCGCTTCGTTACCTATCCCCAATAACCAATCTTCCGACAACGGATGCAAATACCGAGAAAAACCGGGAATTTCTAGCGCTCCCGCGATAACAGGCGAACTAGGCGTGGACAAATCAATCACATAAAGCGGATCAACTCTTTCAAAAGTGACAATATAAGCGCGATCATCGGTAAATCTGACCGAAAAAATATCTTCTCCCACTTTGCCGATTGGTTCTGGGTTGACATCGTTGGGTAAGCTAGAAACTATTTGCAGTTCGCTGCTTCCATCTTCAGCTAATATTGTTAAATGATGTTCAGGATCACCATTGTTTTGATTAAAATCGGTGGTAACGATCCTCAAATGATCATCAAACTCGCTCATTCGAAATGACGCATCGTTCCATCCCAAAATTCCAGGCAATGATTTTGAAGCCTTGTATTCGATGTTGCTTCCGTCAAGTTGAAATTTGTGTACCGCAGTAAAGCCTGAAAATCCAAACCAGGGAAAACTAAGATTAGAAGAACCTCCAATGTAAAAACCGCTCGTTGAACTATAAATACCTTGAATATTAGTATTCAAACATACTGAAGAAGTCACTTGTTGAGTATCCAAATCAATCGCCGACAAGGTAATAATATCTGCGTAACCATCGGTATCTTCGATGTCTTCATTTACTAAGCAATCTTCAGCATCCACTAGTGAACGAATTGCACCATCATTGGATTGATAATGAGGAAGTAGATCTGAAACAGGCGTGTTAACTATTAGCCGTTCGTTGGCTACTTTTTGCTCATCACTGCCCGCTGCATAATTGATTTCTTCAATATTTGGAATGTATCGAGTGACTAAATACAGCACATTACCAATACGCCGACTGCCTTCCAAATTACCCTCAATTTCAATTTTCCAGTGTTCACTCGGCGCTTCAGGGGATTGGATGTCAAAAATTTGAACTTGTGTCTTACCGCTGGACCATCGCCAATCAAGATCAATTAAAACCGAATCCCAAGCGTAAAACCCTGTTTTATTAATAGTGATAAGCTGTTGACTGTCTGGTCGTAAAAATATATCTGATACCTGTAGATCGTCAGATTCATTGACAACCTCATTAACCAGTTGCAACGTCGCATTTTCTGGATCACTACTGAATATCCGAATATTATTGTTTGGATTATCATCCGTCGTTTCAAAATAACTTTGATTAACTTGATACAAATAGTTACCGTCATATTTCAAACGATCCGCCTCATCAACCCCTATTTCGTGAACATTTGTGGTTGAAAAACTGGTTGTAGCTGTCGTTGTTTGATCACCTTCAAGAACACTGGCTAAAGCAAGCGAACTATTTTGCCCAGCTAATCTAAGTCGAATCCCATTTTTGATGTAGGTACCAAGATCGCCATTGCTAACCTCTGTCAAAGGAGAATCCTTAACAGTTGACTTTTGCAGGTTGCTATAATCAATATTTATTTTATCATCGCTGCTGTTACAACCGGATAATACCAACATGCTAACAGCGAGTGTCAGACTGGAAATTCTCAACATTTTTGGATTCCTCTTGGTTAAAGCTAAAAGGTTTAAATTAATTAATATTTAAGGTTTGCCTGGAGCCTGTCAACCATACTAAAAGAATGAAACTTTAGGATCTGTTTAATAATTGCGCTGTATTGTGAAGCAATGTAAAGTTCTGTAAAAATCGGGGCTCGATGTGATGCTTTACACTTTTTCACAAAAAACATCCAATAAAAGAGAGATATCAAAAGCCAATTTAGTTCATAATGTCAGTAGCTCTATGATGGATCTGAATAAATTTTGAAACAAACTACCTCGACATTTACTGCTTGCACATTCGCTATTTTACTAGCAAGTTTGTTGCTGTTCAGCCAATCTACCCAAGCTGAAGAATCCTCTGGTTGTGACGATGTTGCTGAATCTTGTATCGAAACAGGAAAATGGAATTTTGCCGTTTCCATCGGTGGCGGTTTAAGAAGCAATCCACTGGTTGACAGCGATAATATTCCGTTAGTCTTATTACCTGAATTTAGTTATTATTCTGATAATTTTTTTATAGAAAATTTAGACCTAGGCTATACCCTGTTTGACTCAGCGGAGATGTCATTTAATTTAATAGCCACCCCAAGTTATGATAGTGTGTTTTTTAATCGTTGGGACCCTGGCAACCTGCTGGTTAATTTAACTTCAAGTCTCAATGTAAATCAATCACTCGCGGATCAAACATCACAACAACCACAAGATCTTATAACGGAAATTAATCCAAGCGAACTATCTGATAGGAAATTTTCGTACTTAGCCGGGGTTGAATACAGCAAAGAATACCATAATAGCCTGCTGCAGCTTTCCCTACTAACCGATATTACCAACACCCACTCTGGAAATGAAATTCGTGCTGCCTATGCGTATTCGTTTAGCAAAAATGTAAAAGCCACTTTCGGTTTTACCTGGAAAGATTCAAAACTAACTGATTATTATTATGGAGTTGCGCCCGAAGAGATTATCGATGATCGCGGCGCGTATGACGCAAGCTCAAGTTTTAATCCATTTATTCGAATTACATTTGACGAACAGTCAAAAAGCGATAGCGACTGGCGATTTAGTTTTGAGTATCAAAAACTCGACTCTCAGATATCAAACAGTCCTATCGTTAACGATAATTACGTCATCACATTTTATGCAGGAAAAAGGTTTAAGTTATAACTAACAGTAAAGTAATAAAACATAAATAAAAACGAAAATTAAAAAAGATATATGGGGATGAGAAAAGTTGTAAAATTCTTTTTGATTATTCTGTCTATAAGCATGATGGGCGAATTATATGCCCAAAATGACAAAATAGCAGAGTATGGCTTGACGCTGTCTCCAGAAAAGTGTTTATTACTAAACCAAGCAAAAGAATGTGCTATAGTCGTGAAGGTTGGCTGGAAAACAAAAATTAATGGCGACTATTGTCTATATAATAATTTGAGCGATCTATCCATAACCTGTTGGGAAAACAACCAACAAGCTGAAAAAGAATTCTTGCTTTCATTTTCTAAAGATCTGCAATTCGAATTACGCCATAAAAAAAATAACCAAGTCGTTTTTACTGCGACTCTTAAACTATACAAAAAGACATCCAACTTAAGACGCAAACGTCGAAACCCTTGGAGTTTTTATTAAAATTATCAATCAGATATATTATAAGATTGCCGAAATGGAAAAATAATGGTGCCCGCAAAAATTCTATTAGTCGAAGACGATAACAAGCTCGCATTACTGGTACAACAGTACCTCGACCAAGCTGGTTTCAATGTCAAAATTGAAGGTGATGGAAGTCAAGCAATAAAGACAATTCAAGATTTTCAACCTGACTTACTTATACTAGACATTATGCTTCCGGGTAAGGATGGTTTAACTATTTGCAAAGAAATAAGACCAAAATTTTCCGCTCCAATATTAATGCTGACCGCGCGAAACGAAGACTTTGATCAGGTTCTAGGGTTAGAGTTTGGTGCTGATGATTACGTCATAAAACCAGCTGAACCAAGAGTTCTATTGGCTCGAATAAAAGCATTGTTACGGCGTACTAATTTTACTACTAAAACGAGCAACTCACCTCTCACTTTTGGCAGTCTAACGATTGACACGTCATCCAGAGATGTTTGGCTTGAGCAAAAGAAAATAATTTTATCGACTCATGAATTTGAATTATTGCTCATTATTTCAGAAAAGGCAGGCACGATTTTAAGTCGCGATTATTTATTCAAAAAATTATATAATCGGGAATATGATGGCTTAGATAGAACCATGGACGTTCGAATATCTCAGCTGCGCAAAAAATTGGGCGATCACGCCGAAGATGCCTATCGGATCAAAACAATTTGGGGAAAAGGCTATCTATTTGTTGCCGATGCTTGGTGAATATTCAAACCGTTAACTCTTTATGAATAATATATTTTTCCGCCTTTACCTTTTGATTGTTGCAACAGTGGTCGTTGTTGGCTTCAGTTTAGATTTTGCATGGCAATATTTTGATGAACAAAAAACCGAACAGAATTTCGAGCATGATCACAGTCTGATTAATGTCGTATCAATGCAGTTAGAAAAGTTAGTTAGATCTGAATTAAATGAACACATTAAAATTGTCAACAACCAACTTGCTGATGAATTTTCGATATTAAAGACAGATGACGAAATTACTCAAGCCATGTTGGGAGAGTTTAATAATGAAAATTTAATTTTTATGGAAAGTGACGATGATGTGTTGGCATTTAAATATTTAAAAACACACGAATTAATTCTACAATTCAGGCACAAAAAGCCAGATCAAAATAATCTATCAAGGAACATTTTTATTGCTATATTTTATAGCCTGATCGCGTTAGTTGTATTTTATTGGATATTTCCGCTTTCAAAAGATCTCAACCGACTAGAAAATGCAGTTAATCAATTTGATCAACAGCAGTGGTTATCAAAAGTTAATTTACCCGCAACCTCATCAATTAATCATCTTGCCGCAGCATATAACACTCTGCTTGATAAAATTAAATTATTGATTGAAACGCAACAAGCCATGTCCCATTCGATCTCTCATGAATTACGAACACCACTTGCCAGAGTAAGGTTTTCTCTGCAAATGGCAGAAGAATCGAACGATATTGCTAGGGTCAAGCAGCAAATACACAGTATAAAAGATGATATTTCAGAAATGAATGAGTTAATTAACGAGTTACTCAATTTCGCTTCGCTAGAAAATACGTCAGCTGCGATAAATTTAGAAAAAGGTGATCTCAATGCGCTCATTGAAACTTTGCTGAATCGATTGCGAAAAAACTATCCTGATAAGGAAATTATCTTTGAGCAAAACACCAAGGGGACTGATGTTATATGTGACAGCTATTTAATGGAACGAGCGATCCAAAATTTGATCGTCAATGCTTGTAAATTTTCTCTAAAAAAAATCTTAATCACTTTTAAGGAATCCGATGAGCAATATCAGGTGGTAGTCGAAGATGACGGACAAGGAGTCCCAAAAGAATCAAAAAGTAAAATTTTTGACTCTTTTGTTCAACTAGATAACCAGAATAAAAATAAAGGTTTCGGACTAGGTTTGGCAATTGTTAAACGAATTATGTCACTCCATAAAGGTAATTCGAAAGTAGAAAACTCTTCTTTAGGCGGTGCAAAATTTATTTTATCTTGGTCGAAGAAAATGGCACAAAATTAAAAAAACTAATTTATCTTTATAAGATCTGCACCTTTGGTTTTTGCATCAATATTTTCAGTTCTACTGGCAAGTTTATCTCTGATTTGTTGTTCAAGCACATCAACTAATTTATCATTATCTATTTTTCGACTTTTTTCACCGTCTTTGTATAATAAGCTGGACTTAAGTCCACCGGTCAAGCCCAAATCAACTTCTTTTGCTTCCCCTGGCCCATTGACCACGCAGCCGATAATTGCTACATCAATCGCTTCTCTAACATCTTCCAAGCGCATTTCTAATTCGTTAACCGTTTTGATCACATCAAACTGTTGACGAGAGCATGACGGACAGGCAATTAAATTAATGCCTCGTTGGCGGAGACTGAGAGATTTTAATATATCGAAACCAACCTTGATCTCTTCGACTGGATCGGCTGCTAATGAAATTCGAATGGTATCGCCTATCCCTTCGGACAAAAGCAAACCTAATCCAACCGACGATTTGACTGCACCGGCACGCAAACCTCCCGCTTCGGTGATCCCTAAATGTAGAGGTTGCTCTATTTGGCTAGCCAGTTTTCGATAAGCTGAAACTGTCATAAAAACATCCGAAGCTTTTAAACTAATTTTATAATTTTGGAAGTCATACTTATCTAGAATATCAATGTGTCTAAACGCTGATTCAACCAATGCATCAGGCGTTGGTTCGCCATATTTCACTTGAAGATCTTTTTCTAAAGAACCAGCATTAACGCCTATTCTGATGGGGATATTCTTGTCTCGCGCTTTTTCAATAACCGCTCGAATGCGATCTTCTTTACCAATATTTCCTGGATTTATTCTTAAACAATCAACACCATAGTCGGCAACTTTTAATGCAATTTTATGATCAAAATGAATATCAGCTACCAGAGGAACAGGCGAAGAGAGTTTGATTTGTTTGAAAGCCTCTGCAGCATCCATTGTAGGAACAGAAACTCTGACTAAGTCAGCTCCGGCATCGGCAATTTGATTAATTTGCTTAAGTGTCGCTGCTACATCGCAGGTTTCGGTATTGGTCATGCTCTGCACAGCGATAGGCGCGTCGCCACCAATCGCTACATTACCCACCATTATTTGCCGACTTTTTCGCCGCTTGATCCACGATTCGCCTTTCATGATAAATCTCTATTCATATTATTTGATTAACAAGAAGAATACTTTAGGGCACCTTTAGTCATACAGTTAAACAACGACTAATTTAGTACAATTTCCGCTCGTCTACCAGCACGGTGAACGGACAAATCATACACTTCATTTTCGTAACTTAGACTAACTGCGGATGGATCACCTAAAATAACCGTGATTGGTTTAGCCCCTCGCAGAGGCATATGTTTGCCATTGACTTTTACACCTTCTGCAAGGATCTCTCCACGAGCATCTGTAATTTTTACCCAGCATTCAGCTGAAAAATCTAAAAGTAAATTAGTCATAACCCAATTGGATTCATCAAAAGTGCTTGAAGAATTATCATTTTGCAGCTCTACAGGAGAGACATTAATCTCTTGTTCGTTTGAACTTTGTTGTAGGATAATCGCTTTTGGAGGGTTAGTTTCTGCTACTAAATCTTTAACTGTCGATAAAGTTTCCGAATTCTCTTGTCA
>Ga0316204_10011898_pt1 | contig 10764 bp, 11 predicted proteins | sample 6monrhotite_MG_2_FD_205661 | JGI IMG/M metagenome (GOLD analysis project Ga0316204, IMG submission 205661) | Microbial mat bacterial communities from mineral coupon in-situ incubated in ocean water Damariscotta River, Maine, United States -... | ecosystem: Environmental > Aquatic > Marine >... | reverse complement strand
ATAAATTCTCGTTTCATATTTTTCACTCCAGCGGCGTTAAACAAGATTTCAAAAATACTCATTGGCTTATTGCCAACTCCGTTTTTTTCAATCATGTTTGCCTTGCTGGAACGAAAACTATTTCTCTAGATATCAATTTTAAGTTTATAGATTAAGTTGAGAATTATATGAGTGACTGGCGACCTACTGCCACTATCGATATGTTAAAAATTAAAGCCCGATTGCTGTCGAAGTTGCGGTCTTTTTTTGCAGAGAAAGATATTTTAGAAGTTCAAACGCCGGTGCTTTCTCAGGCGGGTAATACAGAACCGACAATAGAAACATTTGTTACCCAACAACACGAAGATCCTACACATTACATTCAACCCTCTTTTTTAAATACTTCACCTGAATTTGCTATGAAACGATTATTAGCGGCAGGTAGTGGTTCTATTTTTCAAATCAGCCCCGCTTTTCGTCAGGACGAACAAGGTAAAAAGCATAATCCGGAATTCACCCTATTAGAATGGTATCGGATTGATTTTGACCATCATGCATTAATGGGAGAAGTGAATGCGCTGTTACGCTTTATCGCGCAAGATTTTTTAAAACTAGAACGTAGTCATTTTTATACCTATCAGGATGCAATGCTGAAATTTGCAGATGTTGATCCATTTAAAGCAACGAATGAAGAATTAAAAGCGGCTATCGTAAAAGCAGGCGTTGACTTTGTTGGGATGGAAAAAGCGTCTCGTGAAAATTGCTTAGATTTATTAATGAGTATGGTGGTAGAAAAAAATCTACCACTTAATTGTCCTGTCTTTATTTATGATTACCCCCCCAGCCAGGCAGCGTTAGCTAAAATACGAAAAGGTTCACCTGATGTCGCTGAACGTTTTGAGCTTTACCTTAACGGCATGGAGTTGGCGAATGGATTTCATGAGTTAACTGATGCTAAAGAGCAGGAAGAACGTTTTCATAAGGATCAACTGCAGCGAAAAGAATCTGGACAAGCAGGTATACCCGCAGACCATCATTTAATCGCGGCGTTAGAACATGGCTTACCGGAATGTGCCGGTGTTGCATTAGGATTAGATCGTTTGTTGATGGTGTTAACGGAAACCGAACATATTAATGATGTATTAACATTTCCGTTTGACAGGTCTTAATAAATATATCTTTTGTAGGTCGGCCTTCAGGCCGACGCTAAAATATAAAATATTAGTTTTTATTATTTATAAAGTGAATGCGATGAAAAATAATTCAGTGGTTTTACTAATATTTTCGTCGGCCTGAAGGCCGACCTACAGTTTTATTTTATGTTTCCAATAACTTCACCAAGTAGTACGGTTTGTTCAGCTTTAAGTTCTTTAACCCAATCCATTTTTTTATTGGCATGAATCAAAATCACGGTTGAACCCATGTTAAAGCGTCCCATTTCCTCACCTTTAAGATAATTTATTTCTTCTTCATCATATTTCCAGTTACGAATTTCCTTGTGCCTGGGTGGCGTTACTTCACCATGCCATACTGTTTCTATGCTACCAACGAATATCGCACCAACTAATATCATCGCCATTGGGCCGGCGGGAGTATCAAACAAGCAAATAACACGCTCATTACGAGCAAATAAGGCAGGAACATTTTCAACTGTTGTAGGGTTAACGCTAAACAGTTGCCCGGGAACATGAATCATTTCTTTTAAGCTGCCATCAATTGGCATGTGAATACGGTGGTAGTCTTTTGGGGAAAGATAGATGGTATTGAACTGACCATTTTTAAATATTTTCCCCAGGTCTTCTCTGTCACCAAGAAGTTGTGTTAGCGAATAAGCATGGCCTTTTGCCTGAAATATCAGGTCAGTATTAATTTTTCCAAGTTGACTAACAGCACCATCAACAGGTGATGTAATAGTATTTTCATCACTTGAAATTTCCCGAACATCATTGTTTAATTCGCGGGTGAAAAATTTGTTGAAGCTGCTGTAGTTTTTCCAGTCGGGATCTTTAGCTTCTTGCATATTAACGTTAAATTTACGAATAAAAAGTGGTAAAACTAATTTTAAAAACCATTTACACTCACAACGGGTTAAACGCCACATCATTTTAGATAAAAAATGCTGGGGGATAATATGTTGTAATGCAATAAAAAGACGCGCGCTTAGTTTCAACTTAACTTACTCCGGGAAATAATTATAATTTTATGTCGCTAGCTTGATTAATATTATCTTGATGTATCTTGCCTTGATGTATCTTACCTTGATGTATCTTACATGGAGCCACACTTACCACTACCGCACTTCATTTGCGAACGGTTACCACTTTTGACTTTTAACTTAATATGGATTTTTTCACCATTATCAAGTGTTAATATTACCGGAATAATAGAGCCTGTTTTAACGGGTTTTAATTTTCCCATTAGCATCATGTGTAATTCACCTGGTTTTAATTCTATGTGGCTTTTTGCTTTGACAACCAGGTTTTCCTGTTTAGTCATTCGCGCCATACCGTTTTTCATTTCGCTAAGATGAATTTCAACTTTATTAAATAAGCTGCTTTTAGCTGATTGTATTTTTATATCTTTATTACTGAGGTTGTTGATTTTCATGTAACCTGCCATCACTTTCACAACAGGCGGTGCCTCAGGACTCCACGCATTTTCTATCTTAATTGCGCTGGCGGCAGTCACGGTATTAATGAAGAATAAGCAGATTGCTGCAGCGCATGTCGTTTTAATAAAAGACATCATTAGTCTCCGTAAAAAGTTCGAATTGTTTGGAAGTTTGCTGAAATGGTTTTAGCGATATGTGGAGGAGAGATAACCGCTCGCATACGACCTTTAGGATCAACCAGTATAAGTTGAGCACTGTGGTTTACAGTATATTCGAGATCAGCTCCATCCGCTTTGTCATCATAGCCATAGAGAATACCAATTTGACTGGTAAGTTTATCAAGTTCATCCAGTTTGCCTGTTAGCCCATAAAATTCTGAATTAAAGAATTGAACATATTGTTTTAAAATTTCAGGCTTATCACGGTCAGGATCAACAGAAACAAAGTAGAGTTTAGGATGACCGATATCTCCCATTTTGGTGGGTAACGTTTTCCAAACGGATTGCATGACTTTTAAAGTCCCCGGGCAAACATCCGGACAGTTAGTAAAACCAAAAAATAAGAAACTCCATTGCCCCTTGAGTTGTTCAGGACTAAACAGCTGTTTATTTTGATCAATTAATTGAAACCCAACGAGTGGACGCGCATTAGGCAAAACTGTCGCATCAAGATTTTTCGGTATCTGTGTATCATTACTATTAATGAGCATTTGCTGACTTAACCACAAACCGATAATCAGGCTAATCGCGCCGATGCTAACGGGCAAAATGAAGTTTTTGGCGGAAATCTTTTTAGATGACATATTTGGTATATCCAATAATATAGTTTTAAAGTGGGTATTTTAACGGAATTTTACTACTTGTAGCGACTTATCGACAAGATTTAACCAGGTTTTACAGGACTCTATCAAGTATTTGACATATCGGTAATTAGAACGTAATTTTTAATATAACGTCATGACTTTCATAGGTAATTTGTTTAGATGGATGTTTATTTTGAGCCGGATCCAGATGATGCAGAAAATAAAAACTTGATAAATAAGTCTTGTTTTCTTTCAATAAAAAATATTAAACCTTATCGCCGTTGCAATTATTGCAACTTGAAAACAAAACAATGCCTGGGTATTCAGAATAATATTGTTAGTAGTATTATTGTTATTTTCCTGCTGGCTTTTCTCTTGATTTATGACAATGTTTTTGTCCGGCTTAATATTGTCGTTATTCTTACACTGTTGATTATATTTGGTTACCGCATAAATGCCAGTCTCGATAAGCTGGCGAAAACAATATATACGAATACGCTGCTCACTAATCAACTTCAATCCTATCAAAATACATTAGAAGACAGGGTTAAGGAAAAAACAGTCGAGTTAGTTGCCGCGAAAGAAATCGCGGAAGACGCTAACCGGGCAAAATCAGAGTTTCTCGCTAATATGTCACATGAACTGCGAACTCCTATGCATGGCATACTGGGGTATGCGCAATTGGGTGCATCGAGATTTGAAGATGATGAAGCCAAAGAAAATAAATTGTTTACCTACTTTAATAACATTGAGGTGAGTGGAGAGCGATTATTAGGTTTACTGGACAATCTTCTTGACCTGTCAAAACTTGAAACAGGGAATGTGGAGTTATCTTTTGAAAATTTTGATTTGGTTGCTGCCGTTGAATCTGTTTTTGTTAACGTTGCAACATTACTCGATAAAAAGAATTTACAGCTTGATTTTAAAAAGTTGACGACGGATACAAAGTTAGTAGCAGATGTGGATAAAATTACACAGGTCTTATTAAACCTTATTAACAATGCGATAAAGTTTTCAAATGAGAATGAAAAAATTGTGGTAAGTATTCAAGATGCGATATTAGATGATGACGTAACTCAAATAAAATCTCCTGCAATACAGTTATCTGTTTTAGATAAAGGCGTTGATATTCCGGCAGATGAATTAACCTCTGTATTTAACAAGTTTGTTCAAAGTAGTCGCACGAAAACGAATGCGGGTGGAACTGGACTTGGTTTAGCTATTGCAAAAGAAATAGTTGACAGACACAAAGGAAAAATTTGGGTTGAAAGTTCAATGGAGAAGGGGACTGAATTTAGTTTTATTTTACCCCGCTTACAAGATAAGTAAGTTATTCATTCTTTTCCATATTACGTTTATTAATTGCATAGTCGTCTATCCTGGAAACAAAGGGTAAATATATCAACCAGCGTAAATTTTGCCATTTGGGTTCACGAAAACCTTGTAAGCCAATCTGCATATTTTCATGTCCTAGCGCGGGCTCTTTGATGTATGTTCCAAATATACGATCCCACGTTGAGATGAAAAATCCAAAATTACTATTTGTTTCATTCTCATTAATTGAATGATGAATACGATGCATGTCAGGTGTTACCAAAATTAAACGCACCATGCGTTCGATAGATTGGGGGATTTTGATATTTGAATGGGTAAACATAGAAGCGGCATTCAATACAACTTCAAAAACTACAACAGCAAGGACCGGTGCACCAATTGAAATAATGACAAGAAATTTAAACAGGATAGAAATTATCATTTCAAATGGATGAAAGCGTATACCTGTTGTTATGTCGCAATCAAGATCAGAGTGATGAACTCTATGGAAGCGCCAAAACATGGGTAAAGCATGAAATATGACATGCTGAAAATAAATGGCTAAATCCATCAGTACGAAGGCAATAAAAAACTGAACAAAAAAGGGCATGTCATAGTGATTTAAAAAGCCCACTTGATCCTGTTCAACGTGCAAAGCGACGCCAACCGCAGCGGTTGGAATAAGAAATCGAATTAATACACTCGAGATAACGATTAAGCCGATGTTACCGAACCAGCGAAAACGTCGAAGTTGAAGCAATTCACGTTTGGGGGATGAAATTTCCCAGGCAGTCAATAAAGCAAATATACCTAAAAATGATCCAAGTCTAATATAACTTTCATATTGAAAAAATAATTCTTGCACGAGCGGCTATCCATTTCTTTCTACGATTTAGTATCACTGTAGCATGTTTGACTTTTGTGCTATTTAAATGTTCTTAGCATTTAATAAAATTTAACAAATAGTTGATCGCTATAAAAATAGAGAACTTTTAGCGAACAATGCTTGATGTTTAGTTTGGAAATGAGTATGGTTAGGGCATATTCTTAAGAGGTTAAGTCAATGAGCAACGTTAACTATTTGATTAATAACAATTTAAATAAAAATAACCGTGAAGTATGGACTCCTGAGCTGGAAAATCTCGATATTTATCCTGAAGAACTCTGCGAATTACCTTTGTTAGGCTACGTTACAGCAGGCGAACCGGTGCTTTTATCTGAAGAGAATGAAACGATTGCTGTTCCAACCAGTATGGTTCGCACTAACAGCTATGCTCTGCGTGTTCGTGGCCATTCCATGATTGATGACAATATTCAGGATGGCGATATTATTGTCATAGAAAAACGTGAGACGGCCTCTAATGGTGAATCAGTTGTTGCAATGATTAATGGTGAAACGGTGACACTGAAAAAGTTTTATGTCGAACGTGAGGGTATACGATTACAACCGGCTAATCCGACAATGGAACCGATATATTTACACAATGAAGAGGTGCAAATACTCGGCATTGTCACAGGCGTGATTCGTGCGGCTTAATGGATTTATAATATGTAGGTCGGCCTTTCAGGCCGACGAGCATTATAAAACCTCAAATATACTAAATGTTCTGGGTTAAGTTCTATAAAGCTGTTTTGCGTCGGCTTAAAAGCCGACTTACAGTAGCATTTGTGATTATTCTATCGGAGTATTGGGTTCATTCCCCCAATCAGACCACGCCCCGGGATAACCTTTAATATTTTCATAGCCTAATGATTTTAATACGATATACGTATGTGCAGAACGGTGGTGAGCCTGGCAATACATGACAATGGTTTTATCAGGAGTGATGCCCTGGCTTTCCAGCATTTCACGCAATTCATCTTCAGGCTTTAATTTTCGGTCATGTTCCATATCCATTACGTTGGTCCAGTTCATATTAATTGCGCCGGGAATATGACCACCACGTTGAGCAAACACTTTGCTACCGTTAAATTCAGCCTGGCTTCGGTTATCAAATAACATCACCTTATCGTCAGACAAGTGATCTAAAATATATTGACGTGTTGCCACAGGCTCAAACTTCATTTCAGCCTGGTATGGCATAGGCGTTGGATAAGTAATCTCAGACGAAACTTCGTTACCGTGATTAGCCCATGCTTGTAAGCCACCATTTAATAATGAATAGTTTTTATGTCCAACCACATCGAGCGTCCATAAGAAGCGACAGGCACGACCACCACCTTCATCGTCATAAACCACAATATGAGTGTCTTTCGTTAACCCCAGGCTGGTTAAAACGTTATTAAGTTGTTCTTCTGTGGGCAATAAACCCATACGAGGTTGTTCAATGCGAACCAGCCATTCATAGTTGAGAAAAACAGCGCCCGGAATATGGTATTGAACATAGGTAGCTGGACTAGAAAGGTCGATGATTAATACATCATCGCTCTTTAAATGTTGTTTTAATTCTGAAGGTTCAACAATTAGAGAAAGTTTACCGGACATGTGTACGCCTTTTATAATAAAATATGAGCTCATTATTATAGCGAAACTGAGTCGGCGCGCAGTAACAAAATGCTAATTAATAACAACACCTTAAGCAGGGTTGTTTTATATTGTTTAATATTTCCTATTCCTGAGTAAAGCCGTCAGTGATAGAATTGCCGGCTTGTAAAATTTTGCATTTATAAATACAGAATAACTTAATTTAAAGTAAGAGGTCATTATGACAATTTCATCGTTCCATCCAACTAAACGCACACTAATGGGACCAGGTCCTTCAGATGTAAGTGATCGTGTACTCCAGGCATTAGCACGTCCAACTATCGGACATCTTGATCCTGAGTTCATCGGCATGATGGATGAAATGAAACAGTTGCTTCAATACGCGTTCATGACGAAAAACGAATTAACATTCCCTGTTTCTGCTCCAGGTTCAGCAGGCATGGAAACGTGTTTTGTTAACCTGGTAGAACGAGGTGACAAAGTTATTGTTTGCCAAAACGGTGTTTTTGGCGGTCGTATGAAAGAAAACGTTGAGCGCATTGGTGCAACAGCAGTTATGGTTGAAGACGAGTGGGGCACGGTTGTTGATCCGCAAAAAGTTGAAGATGCCTTAAAAGTAAATCCAGATGCTAAATTTCTTGCTTTTGTTCATGCTGAAACGTCAACCGGTGCACTGTCAGATGCCGAAACCTTAGTAAAACTAGCCCATGATTACGACTGTTTAACAATTGTTGACGCAGTAACTTCGTTGGCCGGTTCACCATTAAAAGTGGATGAGTGGGGTATTGATGCAATTTACTCGGGTACACAAAAATGTTTATCAGCACCTCCGGGTTTGTCGCCAGTAAGTTTCAGTGAGCGCGCTTCTGAAGTAATTAAAAACCGTAAAACAAAAGTACAAAGCTGGTTCTTAGATATGAGCCTGGTGATGGGATATTGGGGTGCCGGTGCAAAACGCGCATATCACCATACAGCACCGGTAAACAATCTTTATGGTTTACATGAGTCACTGGTTATTTTACAGGAAGAAGGTTTAGAAAATTCCTGGAAACGCCATATGGATATGCATTTAAAACTCAAAGCTGGCCTGGAAGAAATGGGAATAGGTTTTGTTGTAAAAGAAGGCGACCGTTTACCACAACTCAATGCTGTTTATATTCCAGAGGGTGTAGATGATGCAGAAGTCCGTGGTAAATTACTCAACGATTACAACTTAGAAATCGGAGCAGGCTTAGGCGTCTTAGCCGGTAAAGTATGGCGTATTGGTTTAATGGGACATGCTTGTAACGAGAAGAATGTAGATTTTTGCTTAAACTCTTTGAAAGAAGTTTTAGGGAAATAGTTTTACTTTAATAATATGTTATAAAAAAGCCAGCTTTAAGCTGGCTTTTTTATGACTGACACTATTAGTAGTTATTTAATTTTAAAGGTAAACATTAATAATATTTGAATATTCTCTTTATCACATTTGATGACAGCGCATTAGTAAAGAGTCTGTATTAGACTATACTTAGATGATATACAGAGATAGATGAAATGGAGATGTAGTGTGACAAAAGAAGCCAATTTTTCAATGCCAAAAATATCTGATAGAAAAGATCAGTCTTTGGCCAAGCCCAAAGCAGTGCAGAATCTCGATAAAAAGAAGATATTTACAGATGCTAATTATCCCTATGAAGATAAAATGAAAACAAAGGAATATGAGGCACTTAAACAAGATCTTCAGATCGAATTATTAAAAATGCAAAACTGGGTGAAAGAAACCGGTCAACGTGTTGTTATTCTCTTTGAGGGTCGCGATGCAGCAGGTAAAGGTGGCGCAATAAAACGCATAATGGAACACTTGAATCCTCGTGGTGCACGTGTCGTTGCACTTGAAAAACCAACTGAGGATGAAATGGGTCAGTGGTATTTTCAGCGTTATATAAAACATCTGCCTAGTAAAGGTGAAATCGTTCTGTTTGATCGATCTTGGTATAATCGAGCGGGCGTTGAGCGTGTTATGAGCTTTTGTAAAGCGAATGAATACCTGGAGTTCATGCGCCAGGCTCCGGAACTCGAACGAATGCTGGTTCGTAGTGGTATTACTTTGTTTAAACTCTGGTTCTCAGTAAGTCGAAATGAACAATTCCGACGTTTTCAACAACGTCGTGAAGATCCCTTAAAACAATGGAAACTTAGCCCCATTGATCTGGCATCTCTCGATAAGTGGAAAGACTACACCGAGGCTAAAGAAGCAATGTTTTTTTATACTGATACCGCGGATGCACCCTGGACGGTTATAAAATCAGATTGTAAAAAACGTGCTCGAATCAATGTTATGCGACATCTTTTGAATAGTCTGGATTACCCGAATAAAGATAAATCATTTGCTATACCACCAGATGATCTTATCGTTGGTTCAGCAGAACATATTTATGAAAAAGGTGAACACTTTTTAAATAAACCGCCGTTGAAAGAGAATAAAGAATGAAACATACAAAACATGCTAAGGAGATTAGTGATCGATTCCGTGAATTAGTTGAAGATTCCGGTGAATCATTAAATGAAAAGCATTACGACGAACTTTCCCTGCTTATTGAAGCAGGGATTGATACCGCGCTTGTGGAAATGCTGGAGAAAATGGCTGCTAAGGTTGAAAATTTAGCGCATAAAATCAGGGATGATGCCGAGTTTTTTGCTTAAAACTTACCAGGACTGGTATCATTCATCAGTAGCTAGGGTGAGTTCATAACACCCAACTGACCTGTTTTTCGTGATTAATTTTTATTTTCTGCTAAATACAACCATGTTTGAATTACACTATCCGGATTAAGTGAAACACTGTGGATACCTTGTTCCATTAACCAGTAAGCAAAGTCCGGATGATCTGACGGCCCTTGCCCACAGATGCCAATGTATTTATTATTAATTCGACATTCTTTTATTGCCATACTTAATAATGATTTTACAGCTTCATTACGTTCATCAAAACGGTCAGCAACTAACTCGGAATCACGATCTAAACCTAGTGTCAGTTGTGTCATATCATTTGAACCAATTGAAAAACCATCAAAGTATTTTAAGAACTTTTTCGCTAATAATGCGTTAGAAGGTATTTCGCACATCATCATGATTTTCAGATCGTTTTCGCCTCGAGCCAAATCATTTTCTTTTAATAAGTTTGTGACTTCATGTGCTTCTTCCGGAGTTCGAACAAAAGGAATCATAATGGCAACATTGGTTAGTCCCATATCCTCTCGCACTTTTTTAATAGCAAAACATTCGAGTTCAAAGCAATCCTGGAAACGTTTATCAATATAGCGTGAAGCACCGCGAAAACCGATCATAGGATTTTCTTCGTGCGGTTCGTAATTTTCACCGCCGATAAGATTGGCATATTCATTAGATTTAAAATCAGATAAACGAACAATAACGGGTTTAGGTGAAAAAGCAGCAGCAATGGTTGCGATACCTTCAGTGAGCTTTTCAATATAGAAACTTACTGGATCTGGATAACCTGCAGTTCTTTCATTAATTTTTTGTTTTATATCATCAGATTGTTTGCTGTATTGCAATAAAGCTTTAGGATGA
>Ga0316204_10011897_pt1 | contig 10765 bp, 8 predicted proteins | sample 6monrhotite_MG_2_FD_205661 | JGI IMG/M metagenome (GOLD analysis project Ga0316204, IMG submission 205661) | Microbial mat bacterial communities from mineral coupon in-situ incubated in ocean water Damariscotta River, Maine, United States -... | ecosystem: Environmental > Aquatic > Marine >... | reverse complement strand
AAATAATTGCTGCTATGGTGTCTTACCTTGTTTTGTTTTCACTGTATTTTTCCACTAGTTTTACCCAATATGTGAATGGCTCTGCCGAACATTTCCTGATTCAGTTAAGTACCCATACACACCTAGAAAACTTCGCTATAGGCATAATTACACCCAGCGATGTGGTTTATTATTTAGCCGGTATCGTATTGTGTTTGGTGTTAACAAGACTGAGTATCGACAACAGGTTGTGGCATTAATGAAACATTTTCTATTGCCTTTGTGCTGCGGTGTTGCACTGTTAAGTTTTACCCTTGGTTTAGCGCTTTTTTATATCGAACAACAGTTTAGTTATTTAGCAAGTACCCTTGCAGTTATTAGTGGCATAGCATTTCTTGTGCTGCTGAGATTGCTTACCAAGCAAAGTTTTGGTCAAGATCAATCCACTGGTTTAGGCAGTTTTTATGGTTTTAAACGATGGAAGAAGTTGGCCATGGTTTTTGGCATCGTCACAGCTAGCATAGGGTTTATTGGCATAAGTCATTATTTAGCCAATAACTCGAGTATCAGATGGGATGTCACCCAAGATCAACAACATACTTTATCTACCAATACCATAGAGTATGTCAGCACATTGACAACAGAAGTACAATTAACGGCCTTTCATGTCGGCATGCCACCCAAATATCTGCAGGACATATTTAAAGAATATGAAAGAGTCTCGGCTGGTGTGATTAAAACTGAAATTATCGATCCTATCGAACAAATTGCCTATGCCGCAAAATTTGGCAATGCCATCAATGCTGATGAACGAAAAGTGATAGTTCAATCTGGCGACAACCGTAAAGATGTTGATTTTACCCTAAAAGCCTTATCTGAAGAAGCCTTAACCAATGCAATAGCCAGCGCTAGTCGGGCACCACGGACAGTTTATTTTCTTACTGGGCATGGTGAGTATTCGAGTTTAAATCAGGAATACGTCGGTTTATCCAAGTTCAATCAGTTGTTGGCGGATAACAACATTCACAGTAAAACCTTGATGTTAGGCATTAGCCAGTCTATTCCAGAAGATTGTGATGTGTTGATTATTGCTGGTCCTAAAAGCCAACTAAGCCAAAATGAAGAAATCCTAATCACTGATTATTTAGCAAAAGGTGGGGATGCGTTATTCCTAATCGAACACACCTTAGTTACCACCCCAGACAAACCTTTAAGCGCAGAACAACTGCAAAAAAACCCCAGTTTAAACAGCATTCTTAATCAATGGGGCCTGGACGTTCAATCAGACATAGTGGTGGATTTTACCAACCATATTGGTGATGATGTTGGCAGTCCAGCGACTAAAAATTATCAGCTTCATAAGGCGATAACGGAAGGTTTGGATTACACATTTTACGTACGTCCTCGTTCTATTCGGGTTTTACCCCAGCGTCGTCCCAACATAAAACATGCCATCATTGCCTCGACGGCATCAACCGAAAATAGCTGGGCTGAAACCAACCGAACCTTAGATATTCAATTTGATCCCAATACCGATACTGCTGGCCCAGTGCCATTTTCTTACGTGCTGATCGAAGAGAAAAACTTAGCCGATCCCCAAGACACCAAATCCTCAGATACCCGACTGATAGTGTTCACAGACGCAGATTTTTTGACTAACGTTTACATCAATCAATACAGTAATGCACAGATGGGACTAAACCTAGTTAACTGGTTAGCAGAGCTAGACTACAAAACCTTTGTTAGCGCCAAAGAGATAAAAGTTGAACGCTTAGATTTAACCAGTAAACAGAAACGCCAGGTTATAGTGATATTATTTTTATTGCCCTTTTTCTTTTTTATTGCAGGGTTTGTGGTGTGGTTGAGAGCGAAAAGGTAGCTCCCAGCGCAATTCAAAAAATGCATTTTGAACGAATAGAAATTACGTCCTGTCTAATTAAACTCGGCCAAATCAGCTTCTCCCGCTGAATCAGTTATTTTGATTGACTTAAGGTGCAATGTTTTGGGTAAGCCGATTCAGCTAGGATCAACGGCGCAGCTTTTACCTTATTCTCGCTCACTAGCTGCTCAAAGGCTGCCTGTTGTAGCAGCTTTATTTCATGTCTTGACATGCCAAGCTCGAAACCTGAGCATTCGTTTTCGCCAAGTGAACGAGGATCTACACCTGTCAAATTACCGAATACCACCAAAGCGTGTAGATAATAACCATAGTTGCTGGCATGGTAATAATCCCAAGACCACAGGCTAATTTTTCCAAACTCGATACCATCGTAGGGATTGCTGTCGGCAATGCCTAATTCCATTGCCCGGGTCCAGGCTTCACCCACAGCATTTACGGCTTTAACTGGTGCAGATGCCGCTGCCGCTTTGTCGTATCCAGAACGCAGGTCTAACGCCATTTTTTGTATAGGTGTGCCTGACCAATGACGGTCAGCCTGATATATTAAATCTGCTCGCGACCAAGTTGCGGTAAGAAACACCTCCACCTTTGGATTCAGCTCAAGCAAGAATGTTGACATTTTCGCCGTAGTCTCAACAAGCAGTGCTGGATCACCCGGTTTTTTGCTATCCAAGGTACTAAAGCCATGCATAACAACCTGATCCCATGGTTGTGTGGCAATGACGCCCAACTTGTTTTCTAAGTGAAAGTCCAGAGCGCTGCCGCTTTTTGTTTCTAGGTAAACATCGTAATCAAGACCCGCTTGTTCTGTGAAAGACTTAAAAAGCGCAGGCACACCACCAATACCATCATTGTTTAGGTCGGTGACAGAGTCGGCACGATAGTATTTGGTCGCAGAGCCATAACCATATGTAAAACTATTCCCAATAAATAACACACTGGTTTCCGCGCTTACAAAATTATGATTAAGCATAAGAATAAGGGCGGTAATATTCGTCATGAATGTTTTCATTGATAGGTCTCTGGATATTTTTATTGAACGAGAATAACGAGTAAACCCTATTAACACAACGTGACCATTTCTGTACTTGTTCTACCTAGTCAAAAATAAGGCGAATAGAACTTATGGATAAACCTAGGATTATGGTGATCATCGCTGTACATCATCGAGCCAACTCTAGGAGTTTCATGGGCTTAAACGAGATATGGTATTGCAGAATGTTCCTGCAGTTTCAAGGTGCGACGGATCGAGTTCAATGATCTAAACCCCAACAACCCAGCTACCTTTTTCGGGGTTATAGCCGACTATATTGCAAGATGATTTTAACCAATTTATATTTGGGCGTATTATTCTATGAGCGAATTCTATAAATATAAGTAGGTAACAATGAAAGCATTTGTTTTCTCAACCAGCAAATCGATCATCAGCGAAATGGGTGCTATTCAGCGGATTGCCGACATTTGTTCGACCCTAAATATTTTGAAACCACTGATCATTACTGATAAAGGCATTGTTGATATAGGTTTAATGCAACCCTTAGATACTGCATTTAAAAAAGTGGGCAAAGACTATGTTTGTTTTGACCAAGTGGTGGCTGATCCACCCGAACAGGTAGTTCTGTCTGCCGTAGCCTATGCAAAGGAACATAATGTTGATGGGGTGATTGGATTCGGAGGTGGCAGTTCATTAGACACCGCAAAACTAGTGGCGCTACTTGCTAATTCAGATGAACAACTGGCTGATATTTATGGCGTCGATGCCATTCAAGGTAAACGCCTACCGCTTATTTTGATACCCACCACGGCCGGTACTGGCTCTGAAGTGACACCTATTGCTATTGTAACCACAGGTGATACTACTAAAGCCGGTGTTGTCTCAGCGGAAATTTTACCAGATGTCGCCTTGTTAGATGCCAGTTTAACTTTGGGGTTACCTTCTCACGTTACTGCTGCAACGGGGATTGATGCCATGGTGCATGCCATTGAAGCATACACCAGTGCCATTAAGAAAAACCCTTACTCTGATTTGTTGGCTAAACAAGCCCTGAGCTTGTTATCAAATAATATCGTTGAAGCAACATTTAATGGGACTAACCTAGAAGCGCGTCAAGCTATGTTGCTAGGGTCGTGTTTAGCAGGTCAAGCCTTTGCCAATGCGCCTGTCGCGGCAGTGCATGCCTTGGCTTATCCATTGGGAGGACATTTTCATATTCCCCATGGGCTGAGTAATGCCTTAGTGCTGATTCAGGTAATGAATTTCAACCTTAGTCACTGTGCAGATTTATATGCTGAACTTGCGCCAAGTATCAGTAACACTATCAGCCTTGATGGCAGTGATGAAGAGGTTGCCAAGGCACTAGTTGATTTCTTATCGGGTTTAATAAAACAACTTAAATTACCTGCAAGTTTGGCTGAAATGGGTATTGGCGAGAGCGATATTAACACTTTAGCAAAAGACGCCATGTTACAAACACGTTTGTTAGTTAATAACCCAAAACCAGTGACGCTAGAAGATGTAATACACATCTATCAGCAAGCACATCAAGGAACAGATTAAGTGAATAACAACGAGCTGCGGGAACACATTGTTAAAGTTAATGGCCTCGATATAGCGTATCAACTGCATGGTAGTGCATTACACCCAACACTCTTGCTTATTCATGGTTTGAGTACACCGTTAACAGGCTGGCCTAAAGTAATGGTTGACGCATTTGTGGCAGCCAATTTTCAAGTTCTACTTCTAGATAATCGTGATGTTGGCCGCTCTGAGATACTTGATGATATGCTTATTCCTAATATGGGCTGGGTAATGACTAAGTTAAAATTAGGGCTATCAATAAACACGCCGTATCAGCTAGAAGACATGATGCGAGATGTCATTGGGCTATTGGATGTACTTAACTTGACTGAAGTACATGTGGTTGGTGCGTCAATGGGCGGAATGATAGCTCAGTTGATGGCAATCCATTACCCGCAAAGAATAAAAACATTGACTTCGATCATGTCCACTACTGAGTATAAAAAGCTGCCACCAGTTGATAAACATATTAGTAACACTTTACTGCAAAAACCTGCATCAAAAGAGTATGAAGACCGGATGCAATACCACGTTGATAAATGGCAGGTTATTGGTAGTCCTGACTATCCGGCTTCTGATGCTGATTTGCGCCAGTACGTCGACAGTATGTTGCAGCGAGGTATCACAGCAAAAGGCACAATGCGGCAAATGTTAGCAATAATGGCTGCGGGTAATAGAGAAAATGGATTATCCAAACTGACTATTCCAAGTTTAGTTATTCACGGTGACCGTGATGGATTGGTCAATGTAGCCGGTGGTAAAGCCACAGCAAGTGCCATACCCAATGCCAAACTAAAGGTTTACGCAGGCATGGGGCATGATTTCCCTGCTGAATTGATACCTAACATAGTCAACGACATTATCGACCATGCTAATTCGAATGTAGGTGAGTAAACATCATGCAATATCGAAAAACAGTGGCAGTAGTGACCGGCGCAGCGTTTGGCGTTTGGCTCAGCCTTAGCACTCCAACTGACTAATTTAGTGAAAAATATCGATAGTGCTAGCTTTGACACTCATCCAGATTGGTTGTAATTGTTAGGTAAATAATTAAGGTTAACGTTAGCTCTAGGCGTGAGTTCACATTGCAGCCCCTTAAAAGCAAAAGAATTTTTTACCACTGAGGACACAGAGAGCACAGAGGAAAAGCCAACAAAAAAAGAGAATTATTGTTGGTTTAAAAGGTTAAAGTTGATTAGTTGTAGAGTGCCAGAAGCGGCCGTTGAACTTTTGAACAATCAACATCACTGACTTTTCGATTTGGTCGATTTGGTCGATTTCAACGACCCCGCAGGTCCGATACATCCAATGTATCCTGATCGCTTAAGCTAGTCTAATTACTCTCTTACATAAAGATAGATTGCAACAGCACCAATGAAACGGTTTTCATACGCCATTGTTTAAAGCGTTCACACATATAGTATTGAATGAATGTATTGAATGTACTATATTTAATTTCTATACATTATATACCAACTCAACTTAGGTTTGTTATGAACGAGCTCACAGACAGTGCAATTATGATACAAGCCCTTGAAGATGCAGGGCGGGTTTCTCACATTGATGTAGATGCTGAACACCTTGAATTCGTCGCCAAAGAAATTACTTTTTTTGATGAGAAAAAATCTTTAGATTTACCTCGAATTAACCGATTTTCCATTACAGGCTCAAAAGGCTCTGGAAAAACTGCATTTATCGATGCGAGTGTAAAAATGTATCGCCTGTATTATCAGGCCCAAACGAATTTTGATGCGTTTACCGAACACACCATAAAGGAAATGAACACCCAAACCCTTAATCATGCAAAATTTAACGAAAAATTAGTCAAACTCATTGAGGGTAGTTTGTACAAAGTTGCCCCGGATGAAAAAGAGGTGGCTTTACTTATTCATTCCATCAAACGGAAGGAAACCTTTTTTCAGCAAAACATTTGTCTGACTACAGACCAACTGGCGACCGCACTTGATATCACAGATAAAAACACCGCTCGCGCTGCAAAAAAACTAGTAGATGCCAATGAAATCATTGGCATCAAGCGCAATGAAAAGTACGTATACCCAGCCTTTCAATTCAACCGAAAGGCGATGACTTACCCGGCACTAAAGCACACTATTCCTATCGTAAAAGAGCGCAACATTGATAATCTAGATTATTGTATGTGGTTGTCAGAATATTGCTCAGAAGTATTACATTCGCCTGTTAACGATCACACCTATCTCGACACGTCTTTTGAACAGATGATGGTCACAGCGAAAGAGGCTACCGCACAGAACAATGTATTTCAGGGCAAGCCCATTGAAGCCATTGTCAACGGTGATACTGACACGTTTACACAACTGTTTAATCTATGGTTATCGCCAGAGACGTATGATGTGCATCATACAGCTGGTGATGAACGTGACTGATTTTACCTTTAAACTCTATACCGTAGCCCAAGGTGCTTGCCTGTACCATATTTATACTGAGTGCTATGGACCAACAGGGTTTAATGGGAGTGGTCTGGGCATGCGACGATTTGATCCCATAAAAAGTGCCAAGGGGGCGGACATTCCTTCTTACTATGCCGCATATTCTGATCTGGTAGCGATACAAGAAACCATCGCTAGACAAAATGACAAAGGCAGCAGCAAACTGACATGGCGACTAGAAACCGCACAGCAGATAATTGACAAGCAAGCGCAGGGTATAGCGCAGATAACCACAACCCGCGAATTACAACTTATCGATCTGGAAACGGTTCGATATACCTCACTAAACAAAACAATCCAACATCTACTTAGAAAAGGTAATACCGCTTACCCCATGCTATGGGAGATAGCCAAGTTTTTTATTAATAATCATCCTCAGTATGACGGCCTGATATGGGACAGCTATCAACGTGACATTAAAGGTGAACGAGCGATGGTGTTATGGGGGCATAAAGTCAAAAGTACAGATTTAGCTTGCGAGCGACAAGAACACATTAACACAGCCGCTAATCTCGACCGTTTAAGAGATGCCCTTCGTGCGATTGGTGCCCCCATTCCTCCTTGGCTCATTAAGTAGACTATTTCACTCCTTGTCTAACTACCTTGTACAGACCACTTGTAAGAGAGTAATAAAGATTCATACTCAGGGGCTCAAATGTGCCACTATGTATAGCTGTACATAGTGGCACCTATGCACAGAAGCTAACTATGTATAGTTGTTGTTTTTAAAAATCCAAGACTCCCTATTCTATTGGGCTTCAGGCAAGGTCATGACCCATTAACTTGACATAGTTTTACCCGTATTCTGAAGTGGTAATCCACCCACCTCAGGAGACTGAAATGAATCCCAACTATCACTCAACCACTTGGCTTCTTGAAAGCCAACTGGCGGCATACGACTGCAATGCATTTACTGCAATCAGGTGTCGATTTTAGTGTGATTGCGTTATGGCTCGGGCATGAAAGCATGATCACCACACATCGATACGTAGAGGCAAACTTGGAGATGAAAACGAAGGCGCTGGCAAAGCTTCAAGAGCCCGATACAAAAATGCATCTCTATCATCCCGCAGATGACGAACTGATGCAGTTCCTGCAGTCGCTGTAAAATTATGTACAGTTCGCTACCAGCAGTGTCTGGTAGCGTATGGGGTGACGGGCAAAACTATACATAGTTAGCTTCTGTGCATAGGTGCTAAAAGGAGCTGTTGGTTTTTCTATAAATCAGCGTCTCTGTCTTCGCAGATGGAGTAGCTGAATTCAATCGTTACTGCCTTGAGACAGGTCGACCTGACGACCACTACTGGGCATTTTGACAGTTCCGTGTTTTCGAAAGTAATCGATGGTCAACTGATTTAGTGGCTCAAAACCCTTGGTGATTTTGGTGTCCAGAAACTGGCTGTAATGGTCCATGCCCCGAGCAATAATTCCTGAAACGCCAATAGTGAAGATGTTGACTGCCTCAACTTCACGGCCGTCGAACTTCACGGATACCAGCCTTTGACGTTCCGGTTTGGAAATGTCGTATACAACATCTAGCCCGGAAAGCTGCATTAGGCCGCGATCAAGGGTTAATGACTGCTCAAGAATGGCGCGAAGCTGTGTGCCGTTTGCCACCACCTGCTGCGCCGGGTCAACAAACGGGCTGGTATCAAGTACATCCATGATCATGATGTCTCCTTTGGGGAAATCCTTGCGGATTCCCCCCGGGTGCATCATGCCAATCTGCGACCCTGTTTCTTCTTTGAGGACATCGGCCAGCAAATTTCCAATATCAGATTCGTCAAAGTATTTGCGGTTTAGTCGGTTGTCTAACGTGCCAACGACTTCTGTTAGTTCCGGGAATGCAGAGCGGTACTTAGTATATTTTTCAACTATAATTGGGTCAGGGGTTAGTTGGTCGGAATCAACTGGGATCAGTCGTCCAGTATGGGATTTGATCTTCCGTGTTTCAGCATCAAGTGTCAGTTGCAGGAAACCTAAATAGGTCGCCTGACCAAAGGTCTGCATTATAATCGTGCCGGTATCTTCATTGATCACTGGCACCCATGTTCCTGCATCCGCATGTCCGGTAAACATTACATCAATTCCAGATACCGCGCCGGCCAGCGCAATGTCCTTGTTAATGTCACGAGCAAGGCGTGGATCGATCTCGGCATCAGTTTGCATAGGGGCGGTATGCCCCTGGTGAGTCAACAAAACGATCAAATCGACGTCGTCTTTTAGCTCTGCAACCGAACGTGCAACCACAGTTGCTGGGTCAGTGACATCCAGCGCTGCGATGTGACGCGGTGCAACTGCAGATCCTGCAGCATCCTGGCCAAGAATTCCGATCACGCCAATTCGAATTCCACCCCTTTCAATAATGGCGTGTGGCTGGGCGTATGGGAAGCCTGTGTCCTTGTAGAACAGATTGGCACCGAGCACAGGGAAAGGGGCGCGGTTCTTTTCCCATTCAAAAATATCGTGGCCATAATCAAATTCATGATTGCCAATGCCCATAGCGTCGTAGCCCATGGTAATCATGAATTCAAACATCAAAGTACCATTGGTTGCTGTCGACAGCGCCCCAGTAAAAATATCACCGGCATCAAACAGAAACACATTGGGTTCATCACGCCGCACGTTCTTGATCAAAGTGGTCAGCTCAGCAATACCTCCAATACGCTGCATATCGTCCCGCCACCATGCAGGAAAGGGCTCATAAGCGCTTTCCATATCATTGGTGAAAATCAGAGTGACTACTTTGTCGGGCCTAACATCAGACCTAATGGAAACAGCTGAAGGGGACTGCGCAGATATCGATAAAGAAAACGAAATAACCAACAAAAAAGCAAAGGAAGTGAAAAGGCGAATCAAAATTGACATAAGAATTTCTCGTAGTATAGGTAAAATAAAACGTCATTTTTCATGAAATACAAATACATGTTGCACCATATTTTTCATATTTACCTCTTTTTTATATCCTGGAGGGATTGAAAATTGGCTATTTTTAGTCGGTTAATCAATGGTTTCACATAACTTAGAATTCAGGACCTATGGACCTATAAAAAACTGCGGAAAACCTGCGGGGTCACCCATTAGCCAGCCGGTGTCACCCATTAGCCAGCCGGTGTCAATAGAGCGTCAGTAATCGGAGCGCCCAAGCAAGCATGAAGTTATGTGACTCTGCTTCGGTGTACCGGTTATATTATTCGCAATATTTGTTTTTCTATTGGTCGTGCTGGATAAATATCCGCAACAGTCACCCATCTGGATCTAGGTCGAGAAATACATCTTCCTTCCCCCACGTACCTAAATACGCCACAAAAACCTCAGTTCCCCATGTTATCCAATGCGATATTACGCACAGAGTAAGTGGCTAAGCTTGCACTTTCCAGACCCAAAGTGGCTTAACATGTGGGCGAATAAAAATAAATACCGGCATCATCCTCCACTCAGAGTGTGATGGCTTGTTATCCAACCCCGCAAACGGGCTGAATGATGCCAGTAAACTAGTGAAACACTCTATCGATATCGAATGCCTCGTTGTTCTTTAACATATGAAATACTGCTCGTGAGAGTTTGTGTGCCACTGCGCGTATGGCGACTATCCCATTACGTTTTTGTCTTTTACGCTCATAAAAACCTTTTGCTTGGTTGTTGAAACGCACCATGTAGTGAGCGGCTTCTGAAAATGCCCACGATAGATATTTGTTGCCTGCCTTGCGATTACCTGTGCCTTTTTTCTTGCCGTTACTTTCACGAATACTATTCACGCAGCGGCAATAAGACGCGTAATTCCCTGGCGAGTCAAAACGCTGAATATTGCCAGTTTCGAGCATAATGGTTAAACCTAAA
>Ga0316204_10011895_pt1 | contig 10766 bp, 5 predicted proteins | sample 6monrhotite_MG_2_FD_205661 | JGI IMG/M metagenome (GOLD analysis project Ga0316204, IMG submission 205661) | Microbial mat bacterial communities from mineral coupon in-situ incubated in ocean water Damariscotta River, Maine, United States -... | ecosystem: Environmental > Aquatic > Marine >... | reverse complement strand
GCATGAACTGGTAGTCTGCGGACAAAACCGACATTGGTTTTTCTGACTTTGCTGACGCAGCATTCCTTCGCGGGTGCAGCGGCGATCTTTTGGCAGTGCAGCGGATTTCACCAGAGCGGCCATTAGATGGTGCCAGAAGTTGTCGAAGCCAAACCGACCTTGCACTGTACGCGGACTCTACCAACAAGTCGCAGGACGAAACTGCCTGATGCACCTCCAGCACATTTTTTTGTGACGTCCCGGCCAAGATGATGACCATGTCGCGGCGTGGCACCACAAGGTTTTCAAAGGTGGTCGTTCACAAGGGATTGAACAACCTGAATCCAACCTGTTCGCATGTCTCACATGCGAACAGGGCGGCTATCAAGGACACCTCGACCTCACTGCCGCTCGCGGCGCGTTCGCGTCGACACTTGCCGGGCGGAGCCGTTACGATATTTGACCTTGTGTGCCCTATCTGCTGCGTCACATGCAGTGCTTGAACGTGTCCTGCGAGGAACGCCGCGAAGTTCGGACTGATCGGGGCATTGTCTTGATTGGGGTATCAAAAGCGAGCATAGTTTTATTTAATGAATATGAACATTCACACATGGCTGAACGATCTGGGCCTGGGTCAGTACGTAAACGTATTTGCCGAGAATGATGTCGACGAGCGTGTGCTTCCGCTCCTTACAAACGACGATCTGAAAGAAATGGGAGTCAGTCTGGGGCACAGAAAGATTATTCTGGCCGCACTTCAACCGTCCACAGAACAAGTCGAAAGAGACTCAGAGGCTACGGATACGTATAGTAAGAATGTGGATACGCCGAATGCGGACTCTACTGCCAGACCTCAGAAGTCTGGCTCAGATGGCTCCGGTCCAACAAGATCGAACACTGCCGCTTTGGCCGAACGTCGCCATCTCACAGTTCTCTTTGCTGATCTTGTCGGCTCGACAGAACTCACCAATCGCCTTGACCCGGAAGATATGCGCGTCTTGCTGCAAAGGTATCAGGATGCTGTCGCGGGGGCCGTCAGCCGATATGGCGGGTACGTTGCCAAATATCTTGGCGACGGGCTGTTGGTTTTTTTTGGCTGGCCTAGCGCTTACGAAGATCACACGGTGCGCGCCATAAAGGCCGGGCTTGAGGCTGTGCAACGTGTAAACGCATTAGACACCCCTGATGGCGTGCCGTTGGCCGTGCGTGTGGGCGTTGCCAGTGGCGAAGTTGTCGTTGGCGACATGATCGGGGAAAACACCTATGAGGAAGGGGCGATGACCGGCCCCATCCTAAATCTTGCGGCCCGCTTGCAGGAACACGCCCCGCCTAACACGGTTGTTGTCCCAGAAGAGGAAACCGAGGCCTCGCTCCATCGGATTTTTGAACTTTCTTCGCTGGGGCAGATCGCGCTCAAGGGGTTCGAAGCGCCGCGCACGCTGCTGTGGGTCGTGGCCGAGCGGAGTGCAGAAAGCAGGTTTCGCGCGGCGTATCGGGAAGATGGAGTTGGCGATCTGGTCGGACGCGACTTTGAAAAAGGGGTCCTCACACTGGCATGGCAGCGCGCGCAAGGCGGCAAAGGCGAAGTTATACTGTTGTTTGGTGAAGCCGGTATCGGAAAATCCCGGCTCACCGAACAGTTTCTCGCGGATGTATCGCAGTCAGGAAAGGCTGATATCATACGGTTGAACTGCTCACCCTATCTGACGAGCAGCCCGTTTCACCCGGTTGCGGAGCGAATCTCGCAGGATGCGGGTGTTCAACCTGATTTCGATGACGATCGTGTTTTGGAACATGTCCGCACCATGCTGGCAGCGCGACAGGGGCTGAACCTTGATCAAGTCCTGCCGGTTTTTGCCGCACTGGTCTCACCGAGCAGCGCTGTCGCACAGCCCGTGCTGAGCATGTCACCCAAAGAACAGCGGGACATAACCATTCAGACGCTGATCAACGTGGTCAAGACGCGGACAAGTGTGTGTCCGGTTATCCTGTTCGTGGAAGATGCGCACTGGATTGACGCGTCCACCCATGCCCTTCTGGATCGCTTCACCGCGATTTGCGCCGATCTGCCGCTGATGGTTCTGATCACGCATCGGCCCGGGTGGAAACTAGATCAGGCGGATGGCGATCTGCATGTTCAAAATCTGCAACTTCGGCGGTTTGACTCCGAACATGTGGCCAATTTAGTGCGCAATATCTCTGGAAAGAACCCAGACCCGAGTCTTGTCGAGATGATTGTCGAAAAAACTGATGGAGTACCGCTTTTCGTCGAAGAAGTGACACGCGCCATCATTCCATCGGACGATCTGAGCACCATAAATATTCCGTCGTCGCTGAAGGGGGCGTTGATGGCGCGGCTTGATTCCGTGTCATATGCGGCCAAGCAGGTTGCCCTGACCGGGGCGGTCATAGGGCGCGAGTTCGAGCCCACATTGTTAAGTGCGACGATGGACGTCAACCAAGCCGACATTCAGGCCTGCCTCGATGAGCTTCGCAATTCAGGTCTGGTGTTTGAAAGCGGGCATCACCGAGGCCATTATGTCTTTCGGCACGCCTTGATCCGCGACACGGCCTATCAATCAATGTTGGCATCAACGCGCAAGGCACAGCACGCCAGTGTTGCCAAGGCTCTAACGCAGTTGCGGAGCGCTGAAATCGAGCGTCGGCCCGAACTTGTCGCGCGCCATTTGACCGAAGCGGAAGATTGGGCGGCTGCCTTTGCGCGATGGCGATCGGCTACGGAAATGGCGCTGAACCGTTCCGCCAGTCACGAGGCGTTGACCAACGCCAATGAGGCTTATGAGGCCGCGAGCCGGTTGGGGGGTGAATCCAGCCCAGAAGTGATCGCAGCCAAAATTCTGGTTGGAAGAAGCTATGACAGTGCCGGGCGCCTACCAGAAAGCATCGCCGTTCTTGAGGAAGCCTTGGCAGCGGCCCATATTATCGGCAACGCAGACCTGTTGGCGGATGCTGCCAACTATTTTTCCGACACGGCCATGATGTCCGGAGAACGGCACCAAAAGGCAATTGAGTATTGCCTTTTGGCACTGGAGAAGCTGCCAGAGCAGGAGGAAATTCGGCGGTGCGGGCTGATGGGCCAACTTGCCCGCGCCTACACGTTTACCGGGGAATTTGAGAAGAGCAGCTGGTTCAGCCAGAAAACGATGGAACTGGCGGCCAAGCTGGGTGATCACAAGGCCCAGTTCTCTGTCATGATGGTACGTTTCGGGGCTCCTTTCGTCACGCGAAAATCAGATAGGGCGCAGAATTGGCGTGAAAACCTCGACGCTATGCATAAGGTTGCAGAGAAGATTGGTACGATCGATCAGGGCCGTAACCTGACCCTGAGACTGTTTCTCGGCGCTGAGATGGCGGACCGCCAGTTGATGGATCAATCGCTGGCGTCGCTGACCGAAATTTCCAACAAGGAAAACCACTTGCAACTCTATTGGGTGCAAATCCATGCCCGGGCCATGATTGCGATCCTCGACGGCGATTTCCGGCGCGCCGAGGAATACGCCAGCGAAGCTGTCAAAATTGGCCGTCAGACCCACGGCAAACATGTCGAAGGGGTCTATGGTGTGCAGATGTTTACCATCCGCCGCGAGCAGAACCGATTGCAGGAAGTTGCACCCGTCATCAAGCAGTTGATGTCAGAGAGCCCAGGCGACGTCAGCTGGAGACCCGGATTTGGGGTAATCGCAGCTGAATTGGGCTACACAGACGCGGCCGAACGCATCCTGAACGAGATGTCCGAAACCGGCTTTGCCCTGCCACACGATGCGATGTATTCGACGACATTGTCATATCTGGCCGATATCTGTTTGTCTGTCGGGAATCTGGATCATGCTCAAACGATATATGACATGCTTGCCCCTTACGAACACCTTACGATCACCGCCGGGGCGACGACGGTCTGCGCCGGGGCAGGTGCGCGCAGATTAGGCGGTCTGGCTGCGCTGATGGGTGACTGGAGCACAGCACAGCACATGTTTGAAACCGCAATCGAAATCGACACCAGCATGGCATCCCCACCGTGGTTGGCCCATAGCAAGGCAGCTTTTGCGGCCTCACTTCGTCGCCGCGGTCGCAAGCAGGACTCACAGCGCGCTTTTCAACTTGAAGCGGAAGCGTTGTCAACGGCACAGAAACTGGGTATGGTATCCCTAAGGTCTAAGCTCGAAGGTGTAGCAACGTAAGACCGGAATAAACGCTTTGGAGCGCCTAATGCCTAGGTACATTATCGAAAGAAATTTTGCCGAAAAACTTGAAATGGATGATGATGCCAAAAAGCACATCAAGCAAATCAATGACGAAGAAGGCATCGAATGGGTTTTTTCCTTTCTGAGTGCCGACAAACGAAAAACATACTGTCTGTATGAAGCACCAGACGAAGAGTGTTTGCGCAAAGCTGCTAAGCGTCTGAATATTCCCGCCGACGTTATTACCTCTGTAGATCGGATTGACCCAGGCGTTTTCGCCTGATCCTTCCGTCGTGAAAATCTAGTTTGATCAGTTCAGCCTCGTCACCGGGAACAGGTGAAGTGAGGCGGTGTTTTTCCAACCGAGGCAGACGGACAAGAAGCCTTTCCTTATCATGGAAGGCCAATACTCATGTATGACTTGAACACTCTCGACGGCGGAACCGCTTCGGTGGACGAAGACACGTTGGACGCTCTGCAAGCGACCTTGAGGGGTGCCGTATATCTTCAGGGCAGTCCCGCATATGATGAAGCCCGCACCATCTGGAACGCCATGGTCGATCGCCACCCCGTGGTCGTGATCCAGGCACAGGGGGCAAGCGACGTACAAAAAGCTGTCAATTTTGTCAGGAATGCTGGGCTGGTCATGTCGATCAAATCTGGCGGGCATCAAATTGCCGGTCATGCGGTCGCGGACGGAGCCGTGCTTTTGGATCTGTCGCAGATGCGGTCTGTGCATGTTGACCCACAGGCAAAGACTGCGCGCGTGGAACCCGGCGCGCTGTTGGGCGATGTTGATCGCGAAACGCAGGCGCATGGCCTTGTTGTTCCGACGGGCATCAATTCCACGACAGGTATCGCGGGCCTGACGCTGGGCGGCGGGTTTGGCTGGGTCACGCGGAAATTTGGAATGACCATCGACAATCTGCTATCTGCCGAAGTGGTCACCGCAGACGGGTCAATCGTGACCGCGTCCGAAACCGCTCATCCCGAACTGTTCTGGGCGATCCGGGGAGGCGGTGGCAATTTTGGGATCGTCACATCCTTTGAATTCAACTTGCATGCGCTGGGTCCGCAGGTCCTGTCCGGCCTGATCGTGCATCCGATTGAAGAGGCCCCCGGCCTGCTGGCGCAGTTTGCGAAAATAGCGGACACGGCACCGGACGAGCTGACAGTCTGGAGCGTGATGCGCAAAGCGCCGCCGTTGCCGTTTCTGCCGGAAGAATGGCACGGGCGCGAGGTTCTGATCTTTGCCGCATGTTTTGCGGGAGACATGGAAGACGGTGAACGCGCCATGGCTGAATTGCGCGCTTTGGGCCGTCCGATTGCCGATGTTGTTTCACCGCACGCATTTGTGGACTGGCAGGCCGCCTTTGATCCGCTGCTGGCACCGGGTGCGCGGAATTACTGGAAAAGTCATGACTTTGAGACGCTGACCGCAGATGCCATTGCTGGCCTGCTTGACGGTATCGCGACGCTGCCTGACCCGGCTTGTGAAGTTTTCATCGCCCATCTCGGTGGTGCGATGGCCCGTGTGGACGCAGGGGCAACCGCCTATCCTCAGCGGTCTTCGCACTTTATCATGAACGTTCACACACGATGGGAGGATGCTGACAAGGACGATGTGTGCATTGCCTGGGCAAGGGGGCTGTACGATCAAATGACACCGTTTTCGACGGGAAGCGCTTATGTAAATTTCATGCCTGCAGATGAGGCAGACCATGTTGCAGGCGCATATGGAGAAAACGCAGAGCGGCTTGCCAAGGCCAAACGCCAATATGATCCGGATAACCTTTTCCGGCAAAATCACAATATTTTGCCTGCATAAAGCGGACAGGCGAGCCGAAAGCTACCAGAGTTCCGCGAAGCGGCATATGTCACTATTTCAGGTGGCTTTCTTCACGACGGCGCAAAAGAACCTAAAATGCGCGCCTCGAAAAGGTGTGCTTCCTGCGGTACTACGAAGACTTCGTTATCAGCATACCTTTCAAGCCTAACGGCCACGTCATCGACGACCGCACGCGTAATAGCATCACCTGCGTCACGTAAATCCTTTTCGACGGGTAAAGCCATAATTTGTTCGAAAAGGTTTTCGAAGCGCCGTTCCAGCACAATGATTTGATGGGCTTCGATCATAAACCCAGCATTTTCAAGAAGGTCGCTGATGACGTCTCCGTCTCGAAAGGAGAACGGCGCTTTTGCTTTGGCGGATGCAACTACGCCAACATGTACTTCCAAAGCATCGGACAACGCTCCGTTGAACGGAGAAACCGCACTCCAACAAGTAAGTTTGAGTTTTCCATGGTTTTTTAGAACGCGCCGGATTTCTGCCAGCGCCGCCGGTTTGTCCGGAAAAAACTGTACCCCCTGCTGACAGAAGGCTAAGTCGAAACCTCCGTCCTCGAAGGGCAGTTCACAGACATCAGAAGCGACGTAGGTCGCGTCATGGGCGTCCGGCGGATGGCGTTCTTTCGCCAATTCAATCATCGTCTCATTTAGGTCCGCGCCAACAATGCGACCACTCCCTTGAAGGCGTGCGGCAATTTCGCGTGTCAGTGCACCCGTACCGCAAGCGACATCAATAATATTCGCACTGTCTGGCAATAGCATTTTGTCCAGCGTCGCTCGTGCCAACGGCCCAAACATCGCGGGGACACTGTGGTTGTCATATTTTTGAGCCGCCGCATGTGTTAAGCGGAATTTGTCCATCTAAATGTCCCTGGTCCAACAGGTCGATAGGCTCCTGTATATAAACGAGTATCACAAAAGATCTGGCAGCGCTCAGAATTCAGTTGATACGTTCACGAATTTCGCGAGTCTAGCGCCCGTAACTGCCTTTATATCCTTGCACAACGAAGCGCCGATGCCAGGACCGCTGTGAATTCAACACGACCGCAATGAACAAATCTGATTGCGGTCGATGCCAGACTTCAGGGTGATGCAGGGCATTGGCGACAATCTACCCATTGTTTGCTAGGGTCGCCATGAAGCCGAAGCGATGGCTACAAACCGCATATTAGAGATAACCGATATGAGAGAATTAGCAGAGTTTCTCGACACCTTGTCACTCGGTCAGTATCTGAGCGTTTTTTCTGACAACGATATCGACTTCGAGACACTGCACCTTTTGACCGACGAAGATCTAATCTCGTTAGGTGTGTCACTTGGGCACCGACGCAAACTCGCAGCCACGCTTAATTCGCATTCTGTAGAAGATGTTGTGTCAACGACCACGCCGAAAGCATTGGCGTACAGAGAACTGGCCGAGCGGCGGCAGCTTACCGTTATGTTTTGCGATCTGGTCGGGTCAACCAATCTATCTGCCAAGCTGGACCCGGAAGAACTCCGCACTCTGATGCAACAGTACCATAGCACTGCTTCTCGAGCGATCGTCGACCACGGAGGTCACGTAGCCAAACTTCTTGGTGATGGAATTCTCGCCTACTTCGGCTTTCCGGACGCGAATGAGAATGATTGCGAACGCGCGGTTCGCGCGGCTGAAAGCGTTGTCGCTGAAGTCGCTCATATCGTGCCTGATGTGCGCGATATGACTGGCAACTTGGAAGTCAGAATCGGTATTGCGACGGGAATGGTCGTTATTGGTGAAATGACAGCGGCGTCCGTGACGGATTTTGATTCAGTGGTTGGTGAAACACCAAATTTGGCCGCGCGACTGCAATCTATCGCTGCGCCAGGTACAATCATTGTTTCGTCTGAGACACACGACTTGGTTGGAGCGATTTTCGAATACGAAGAACTTGGAAAACAAAGCATTGCTGGGTTTCCCGATCCTTTGCCAGCATGGCGTGTTTTGCAGGAGAAACATGCAAGTAGCCGATTTGACGCAAAGCGCGGCCTGATCATTCCGGACCTCGTCGGCCGAACTGAAGAGGTTGACCTCATCAGGCGTCGGTGGGCTGCGGTTCAGGGTGGATCAGGCTCGGTTGTGTTTGTCTCTGGCGATGCCGGTATCGGCAAGTCCAGACTGTTGCAAAACTTGCGCAGCGATATCGCCAAGGATTGTGCCGCACGCCTGCAATTCCAATGTTCACAATTTCATATGGGAACAGCGTTTGCGCCGATTGTGAACCATTTCGAGCATGCCGCCGGGTTTGCGCATGAAGACAGCCCAGCAGATCGCCTTGCCAAATTGAAACCGGTTTTGGGCACCACCCCAAGCGAGATACTTGTCGCACTGCTTCGGCTTCAGGATGCCCGCGCGATGTCAGACATTGAACCTGACCCGGAGCTGCGGCGGGAGCGCGTTTTGGCGGAACTGATGGCTATGATTGAGCGGCGCTGCACAAAGGGGCCTGCGCTAATCCTTGTCGAAGATTTGCACTGGATCGACGACTCGACACTGGAGTTCGTCAACAGACTAGTGGAAGCGGCCACACGACTGCCTGTCTTATTGGTTTTAACCGCGCGCCCAGGCTTGAACGCCGCTTGGCTCGATGAGCCACACGTATCATTTATGATGCTCAAGCGTCTGGACCGAAATTCTGTAAAAGCACTTATTAAAGCTGTTACCCGTGGTCGGACGCTACCTGAGGACGTTCAAATGCAAATTGAGCAGCGTACCGACGGTGTGCCCTTGTTCGTAGAAGAGCTTACGCGCTCGATCCTTTCTTCCGACTGGCTGGAGGAAAAAGGGGGTCGCCTCGTCACAACGGGGGTTGTCCCGCCGCAAGCTATTCCGATGACATTGCAAGAGGCCTTAATGGCACGTTTGGACAAGCTGTCATCTGCCAAAGATGTTGCCCAATTGGGCGCCGTTGTCGGACGGCATTTCACAATCGACTTGATCATGGCGATCTCGTCCAAAAGTGAAGAAATGCTTGTCTCAGCGCTCAAGACACTCGAACTGGAGGGGCTAGTGACCCGGCGCGACGCAGGAGCGAATACCGTATTCGAATTTCGTCATGCGCTTATCCAGGAGACTGCCTACGGATCGCTTCTCAGGTCGCGGCGGGCTGAACTTCACGAACGCATCGCCCGCCATCTGATTCAGCAGACGGCAAACCTTGAACCTGCCGTGATCGCCCATCATCTAAATGAGGCAGGCCTAAGAGCTGACGCCATCGAATATTGGATCGCTGCAGGCGACCATTCCATCGAAACTGCCGGGTTTGTCGAAGCACTCACAAACTATACCCGAGCCCTCTCCCAACTGCGCGAAACCCCTCCGGACGCGGAACGATATGAACAAGAAATCCATGTTCTGTTGGCAATGGGACCGTGCCAAGTACAAGTCCTTGGCCCCGCTACTGAGGAAGTGCACCAGACGTACACTGCAGCGGTTCAGTTAAGTGAGGGTTACGGCCGGAGCGAAGATCGTTTCAAAGCGCTCTGGGGGCTCTGGTTTTACTATTTCATGCTCGGTGCAGTAACAAAAATGCATGAACTTGCATTGAAACTTATTCCTTTGGCGCGGGAAGCTGAAGACGAGGCGCTGGAATTGGAGGGCCATCACTGCGAATGGGCCGCCTTGTCGCTTTTGGGTGATTTTAGCAACGCATTAGACTCAACTGAAAAAGGCATTGAGGCCTACGACGAAGAGAAACACCATTGGATGACATTTCACTACGGCGGGCACGATCCGGGGCTATGTGCTCAAAGCCTTAAGGCAGTGAACCTGTGTGTTTTAGGATACCCGGATCGTGCGAAAAATGTTGCGGATATCGCAATAGCAAACGCATTGCGCCTGAACCACGGCTACTCGGTCCTAGAAACCCTGTTCTGTTCACTGATCGTTATGATGCTCCGGTCGGAATACGATGCAATAAAGCTGTATGCGCCTCGCTTGATTGAACTAGCAGATGCTCAACGTGTGCCGTTGGAAGCGCGCGATCTGGCAAACGGGTTTCTTGGTTGGGTCGAGACAGAAACAGGTGCCGAGGCAGAGGGTTTGGCGCGCATGGGAAAATCAATCAGCGGATGGCAAGCGTTCTGGGGCGCGTGGTGTTTCCCACTCGACGCGACCTATGCATTAGCAGTTGCCCGAAAAGGCGATACCGCTTCGGCGATGAAGATCATTGACGACGCCTCAGAGATTGGTGGGGATACCGGTGGTCATTGGTGGAATGCAGAGTTTCATCGCGTCCGTGGCAATATTCTCTGGATGACCGATGCGTCAAATCAAAGTGCAGTTGTGGCAAGCTTCGAGAGCGCCATCGAAGCGGCTCGGGAACGGCAAGCGAAACTTTTTGAGTTACGTGCTTGCACCGATCTCGCACGTTTCCATTATGACTGCGGGGACGTGAGAAGCGCTCACGGATTGGTTACGCCACTCTTGGGACAAGTCGCTGAGGGCCAAGACCTTCCAGACTTTCTTGCCGCAAAAGCACTGCTGGAACTTTGCTTGCAAGGGAAAAAATGATTCTAGAGCGGCATTAAAATCAATGATGAGTTTGTCCAGCTACTCGGTCGTGGACACCCCAAATTTCGCAGCGACAACAACGAATGGCCGCTTATGTGGCTGCGTTGCAGCGCAACTCTCGGATCGCTACCAGCGATTGTCTTGCTGCATGAGCAAAGGGCGGGATTTCAATTTGACCGCATTGGGCTCTGTAACGCCGTTCGCCG
>Ga0316204_10011893_pt1 | contig 10768 bp, 6 predicted proteins | sample 6monrhotite_MG_2_FD_205661 | JGI IMG/M metagenome (GOLD analysis project Ga0316204, IMG submission 205661) | Microbial mat bacterial communities from mineral coupon in-situ incubated in ocean water Damariscotta River, Maine, United States -... | ecosystem: Environmental > Aquatic > Marine >... | reverse complement strand
AAAATCGTAGTTGATTTCGAGAATCTTAAAGTTAATCTGGCTCTTCGGCGTTGGAATCTCGACTTCATCACCGACTTTCTTTCCAAGCAACGCCTGAACCATTGGGCTCGTCATCGGGTATTTGCCGGCATCATAGTCTTCGTCACCCGCACCAACGACTGTAATTTCTTCTTCCATGTCGATGTCAGTATCAATGACTTTGATAATCGCTCCAAACCCAATTTCGTCACGATTAACATCATTAGGATTGATGATAATGGCGTTGGCAAGACGATGCTTCTTGACATTGATTTGGGCCTGCATCATGCCCTGCATTTCGCGCTGACCATGGTACTCAGCGTTTTCTTTCAAGTCGCCCTCTTCCCGGGCTTCCGCAACTTTTTCCGTGATCGCAGCCAATTCGACATTCTCCATGTGATCGACTTCGGCCAACAATTTGTCGTAGGCCTCCTGTGTCATCGGGACACCCTCTGTCATGGCTTTCTCCTTTTATCAATAAAATACGACCTGCTATTGTGGAGCAGGCCGTGTCAGTTCTTGTTATATAAGATCCACTCAGTTTTAACGATTTGCTGAAAAGTGTCAATGTTTGAGGCTGTGATAGCAATCAGCTAATGATATTTCTGTACAGACTCTTCTCATTTGTGATGATCCGAGCCTTCATGGGCTTTAATTCTTTACAGATAGACACCCCGCGTTTTCCATTCCCAGTCGAGACATTGATGAACAATCAAGACGCAAATCCTATAAACGACGCTGGCCATAAGGAGACGATGCCCGCGAACAAGTTCGCACTGAGCAAATGGATTCGAAGATTTCTCTTCTTGCTGGCAGTCTTGGCTGCTCTTTGGATGATCGCCGATTTCGTCTATTCACGGGTCGTCGCAAGAAATCTAGCCAACTGGGAAGAATCCATTGAGCGACGTGAATCGGGAATTCAAATCGGTGGCGAACCCTTCTCGATTGGAAATGAAACATGTGACGTCGCCATTCTCATGATTCACGGAATCAACGAGACGCCACATGCGTATCAGAAGATTGCACCGGCAGTGTCCAACCGCGGTCTTTATTGCCGTGCGATGCTTGTCAATGGTTTTGGTATGCCACTCGCTGACTACCGAGACTCAACCATCGATGACTGGCTTTCGAGTGTAGACAAAGAACTGCTGGCGTTAAAGAAACAATACAAAACAGTCATTCTCGCAGGGCATTCATTAGGTGGCGCAATTGCCATTCAATACGCCTTACTACACCCCGATTCGGTTGACGGGCTTATCTTGGCTGCTCCGGCAATCGGCATATCCGATTCACGCAGCCCTTTATTGTCTGTCAAAACATGGCATTCAATACTGAACTGTACCTTGGTTTTCAGTGAAGTAACTCAGTCCCCATTTGGAATTGATGCCGTTGACAAATCCGAACGTCAAAGCATCATGCGAATGCCGTTTACTCCACGGAAAGTGATCGATCAGACTTTTGAAATGATGGACCGAAATCACAACCGAGAGAAAGACTTACGGATGCCCGTTTTAATGCTGCTGGCGAAACAGGACAAAGTCATCGATAACAATGCAGCAAAAAACTTCTTCAACAAATTACCGAATGCCAAAAACAGAATGGTCGAATTCGAAAACTCAGCGCATGCAATCTTGGTCGACTTCGATTGGCCCAACGTTGCAATTGAAATTGCCAAGTTTGCAAAAATGAGACTGAATGCAAAATAGAACCAACAATGGCAGAGAGTGCACATCGGCACAATCTGGAGAGTTGTTTCCGACGGTCTCACTCTCAAATTTGCAACGCTTTGGTAAGACGTAATACAGGCCACTTCGTCGATGCCTGTTTCGTCCTACAATGATGCAGACATTTCAGGAAAACCATCACAGTGGCAAAAAAAAGACCACGCCTTACGACGTGGTCCTTATGCGTTGAGAATAAATTGGCTCGTTGTATTCGAGCGAAACCCAGTCTCAAATTTCGTCTAATGATCGCTACTTGTCGATTGCCTTTCTCTTGGCGGCAATTTTGGCGGTGATCAAGCTGATTTCCTTGTCAGCCTTCTTCAGCTCAACTTCGACGATCGAATACTGAGAACGATGCGTCTCCGTCGGCCCCTCAGTTGAGCCCATGGCGCCCGACATCATGGTGCGAAGCCGTGAATTGAGACCAGGCATGGCAGACTCATTGCGACGAGTTTTCGTCGGGTCGCCATTGAAGATTTCTTTGATGTCCAAGATCACAAGTTGCAACTTCAATAACTCAGCATGTTGCGACGGATCAGCCGTTGGATCTGACTGGACTGTGGAAAGCAGCTTGGTTAAATCCGACTCTGCCTCCGCAAGCTTCTCTTGGGACTTGGAAACTTTCTTCGAAAGCTTCAATGCCTTCTTCGCAAATTCAAGAATTGCCTTGCGATTGATCTCGGTCGTATCACCGAACGTGATCGGCTCAATCTCAAAAGGTGTTGCCGCAATCAACTCAGTCACCTTGCCATCAACCTGCTGATGAACCTCAACAGTATACTTTCCGGGAATCGCCATCGGACCACCGCGACGACCGCCAGCAGCGCTTCCATGCCGAAAATTCCATTGAGTTCGGTGTAACCCCTTAGAGGTTGGTCCGGCCAATCGTTGAACCGGAGTACCACTTGCATCCTTGATCGTCAAGAAAACTCGCGGTGACGTTTCGCGATCTTCATCTTTCAGTTCATCCCAAGTTGGATAAGGTACATCCTTGCCGGCTGCCTTTAGCTTGTTGTCATTCGATTTTCGCTTCGACGTTTTGGTTTTGAGCGAATCTTTCAAATGGTAGGTAAAAGTGACGCCATAATCTGGATTCGAGCCTGTGTAAAAATTCGCGCCTTGAAATGCCCGGGTGCCGACTGCAAGAGGTGCAACTTGAGCGTACATTTCTCCCTTTTTAATAGGGAAGAATTTGTTTTCCTTCAGCATTTCCGGTTTAAGATCTCGAAGTGGACTGTAGTCGTCCAGGATAAAAAACCCACGACCAAAAGATGCGAGAACAAGATCATCTTCTTCATCCTGAATTTCAATATCACGGACGCAAGTGTTCGGAATCCCTGCGGATAACTTGATCCACTTTTCTCCCCCATTGATCGTAAAGTAACAACCGAATTCGGTACCGCAAAACATAAGATCTGGATTCACATGATCCTGCTTTAACGTGTAAACACTTCCACGTTCCGGCAAATCGCCTGTGATGTTACTCCAAGTCTTTCCGCGGTCGGTGGACTTAACGAGATATGGCTTGAAATCGCCGCGTTTGTGATTGTTCACTGCAACAAAAACCGTATTATCATCGTGTAATGATGCCTCGATATCATTGATGTATCCAAATTCAGGAACATCAAGGTCGCCGAATTTTGAAACCGGCATCCAGCTCGTACCTCCATCCGCAGTCACCTGAACCATACCGTCATCAGTGCCGACGTAAATCAAACCTTGTACCTTTGGCGATTCCGAGACCGAAACAATCGTTCCATAAAGTGAAGTCGAGGCATTCTTCGCAACCGCATCGACGCCCCACACGCGTCCCATAACTTTCAGTTTGTTTCGATCAAGGTTGCGAGAAAGGTCACCACTAATCGGTTTCCAGGAATTCCCACGATCGTCGCTGCAAAACAGAATTTGCGAACCGTAATAAACTCGATTCGAATTGTGAGGAGAAATCAGCAATGCCGAATCCCAGTTCCAACGCAGCGCCGGTCCTTTCGGATCGGGTTGGGGTTTGATATCGACGCGTTCACCTGTTTTTCGGTTGTAACGAACCAGTCCGCCATACTGCCACTGCGAATAGATGGTATCGGGATCGTTAGGGTCAACAGCTGGATCAAATCCATCACCAAAAACAGTAATAAACCAATCGCTATTTCGAATTCCATGAATGTTGTTCGTTTGCGATGGTCCGCCTTGAGTCGCGTTGTCCTGCGTTCCACCATAGACGTAATAAAAAGGCTTCTCTTTGCTTACAGCGACCTTGTAAAATTGCGTTAACGGTAAATTGGCTTTGAAATCATAGGTCTTCCCTCGATCCCATGTTTCGTACATTCCTCCGTCGCAACCAACCAGCAAATGATTAGGATCGTTCGGATCGATTACCAAGGCATGATTGTCAACGTGTTTGTCTGCTTCGCCTAATGGTGAAAAGTTTTTTCCGCCATCTTCACTAACCATCATGTAAGTATCGAGCGCGTACACCCGATCTAACTTATGCGGACAAGCAACCAGCTCTTGATAGTACTGTGGACTTCCAGTGACATAATCGCCAACCCGACGCCACGATTCACCTTTATTTGAACTGCGATAAAAACCACCCTGTCCGCCTGCCGCTTCCACCACAGCGTACAAGATTTCAGAGTCGATTGGAGAAACCGCCATTCCGATTCGGCCTTTGTCTCCGCCAGGCAAACCGCGATTAATTGCCTTCCAAGTCTTGCCACCATCCATCGATTTATGAAGCCCCGATTCTGGACCACCGTTAATCAAAACCCATGTATGTCGCCGACGTTGATAACTGGATGCATAGACGATGTTCGCATCCTTTGGATCGAGATGAACTTCATTGACGCCCGTGTTCTCACTGATGTTAAGAATTTTGGACCATGATTTTCCACCATCTTTGGTTTGATAAAGTCCTCGGTCGCCACCTTCTTTCCACAGCGGCCCTTGGGCCGCAACATAAACAATGTTGCTGTTTTTAGGGTGAACGACGATTTTGCCAATGTGCTCACTATTTTCGAGCCCCACTCTTTTGAAGCTCGCTCCGCCGTCGGTCGATTTGTACAGCCCGTCGCCATACCCAACACTTCGCTGGCTATTGTTCTCACCCGTACCCACCCAAATGGTGAATCGGTCATTTGGATCGATGGCAAGACAGCCAATCGAATACGACCCGTAATTGTCGAAAATGGGTCGCCAAGTCGTTCCCGCATTTTCGGTTTTCCACACTCCGCCAACGGTTGCAATGTACCAGGTGCTCGATTTGACCGGATCAACAACGATGTCCAAAATACGACCGGACATCAACGCCGGTCCGATGCTGCGGAACTTCAGCGCAGAGACCAGTCCCGAATTGATCCCCGGGGTCTCATCTTTTTTCGGAGCCGGATCTACGGCATCCTGGGCAATCGAAAGTGTCCCGCTCAGGTTAAGTAACCCGACGGCCAGTGCCGCCAGCGATTGTGCGAACCAATTTTTTCGGCGCAGCATGTCTTTTCTTCTCCAAGTTGCAAATCGTGAATCATTTATTCTAGTTAAGTGGAATGCCGCGGCAATTATGTTTACTTCCAACGCCACTTCGTGGTGATTTAAAGTCGATCCGGAGAGTTTTCGACAACCAAGGAATTGCGTCGTGGACGTTCTGCCCGATCGGCAGACTTCTTGTGCACGCAATTTAAGCAATGACTTTGAAGAAACGCCCATGCGCTTTGCCGAATCACTTCGAAATAAACTTTTTTGGGTCAAAAACCCGATGAAAACGAAGTTCCATTCAAATAATGACCACTTCGGCACACTCATTGCTATCACTCTTTACGTCGCCAAGCGACACGACTCAGAATCTCCTTGTGGGGTTGTTGGGAGTGAGCTTGTCGTTCGCATTGGTCGCAAATGAATTGCTGATTCGTTAGCTTTTCGTTTGTCCAATGCGAATGACGTTTTTTAAGTTGCACTCGAAACGACGATTCACAAGACTTAATAAAAAAACCCCTTGTGTTGAGTGAACATCCGCCTAGTTCCTCACCACAGGGGTGTTTTTATGCGCTAAATCCTACTGCCGCTGCCAGCGCTCCAGAAGCGATTTCTCGGTGCCAGAGAAACCATGGGCACCGGAGAAACCATGGGCACCAGAGAATTGGGCGGAACGTTAACGTCAAAACGGACAAATTCGACCCTCCCATTTGATCTTCATACGATTCATAAGTTAGGAATTGCTTTTTTCGGATCTATCCCGTCGCAGCTTTTCAATTGAGTTTCTACTTGGTCAAATGAGGTGTTGCAAACACGGACGATTCTGAACATCAGGAAAACTCATGAAGCTCATTTTGGCGATAATTCAACCCAGCAAATTAGAAGCCGTCAAAGAAGCACTGACGGATGTTGAAGTCGTTCGATTAACGGTGATGGACTGCCAAGGTTTTGGTCGTCAAAAAGGGCAGACGGAAGTCTATCGCGGTCGCGAAATCGGGGTCAATCTATTACGCAAGGTCCAATTGCAGATCGCCGTCAATGAGGACTTCGTCGAGCCGACCATCGATGCCATCATGAAAGGTGCTAAGACCGGCGATCAAGGCGAAATCGGAGATGGTAAAATCTTTGTCTTGCCCCTGGAAGATTGTGTGCGGATTCGGACGGGAGAACGCGGAACTGACGCGGTTTAGATTGACCGAAGTTTAGGTTGACTGCACTGAGAGGTTCACTCCAGTTCGAAGTCCAAAGCGCCAAAAGACTTGCCATTGATTTGCAGTGTGAGACGGTGTAGACCGGGATAGAGTGTGTAGGTGGTCGCATTGGCATGCAGTTTATGTCGTTTACTGAGTTCGATAGATTCACCTTTTGTTGTTTCAAGCTGCTTCAGCTTGTGAACCTTCTTTGCACGACGACCATTTGCTTTAACAAAATCGATCAGGTAGTCGACCATGAGCCTCTCTTCTCGAGTCGACTTTATGGAAAACGAAAACTCAATCGTATCGCCGCGGCGGACTTTATTTGACTTCAATCGAAAATCATTAATCGTGATTCCGGGGTTCGGTTGAAAACCGAGAAGACACAAGGCTTCTCGATTGCCCTGTTTCACAAGCGTCCGCAGCGAATGCCGAGTGATCCATCCCAACTCTGCAGGGCGTTGCATCTTAGCCTGAGCCCATTTTTCCAAGGTTTCCAGAACCAGACTTGGATTGGTTTTCGAGATATCGTTCAAATGATTCGCAACCGAGCGCGTGACGTATCGCGTTGAATCCGCATGAAGCGAATCGAGAAGTGGAACCCCAATGGTTGGGTCAAGGCTCAGTCGCTTTGACCACGGAAGCATCGGACGGGTGCCTTCGCTTACAAGCCTTCGGACATGATAGTTCTTATGGGCCACCCATTTCCCCAATTCGTTCAACGTTTGCTCAGGATGTTCATTGATAAAGAACCGAATCGCATCTTCCATAGAGAATCGCTGTGTAATTTCTTTCAACGTGTTGAGAGAAACTCGCCAATGCCTTCTTGCCATTCCGTTTCGCACGACAAATTCACCGAGCGGTGCAAAGATAAAGTCGCCAAAATCATCGTCGGTCTTGGTTGGATCGAGTGGCGGCGGAAGCGACCTGACGATTTGCGATGTCGCAGTTTTAAAGTCCTCTGCAAGATACTTTTCGAGCGTTTTTGCAATGTGAACAATTCGCTCTTTTAGCTCGAGCGTCGTCAGTTTCCGCATGGTCTCACGGATGAAATCTTTGTAGGCAAACTCCGGGTTCGCGTTGGAAAACAAACCCGCAAGATACGCGACCCGCTCTCTATTAAACAGCTGATCTTTTAAGCTAAAACCAGACAACTTTTTTTCTCTTGCCATTCAACCACAACGATTGCCTACCTTAGCACCGCCATGTAAAAGCTAAAGACTCGCTCATCATCCGTGTCTGCGGACATGACTGGGAACGCAAAATCGAACGCCAAGGGTGCACCACCCGCTCCGCCAACAGGAAGATTGATCCGAAAGCCAAAGCCAGGTGCGACGCGGAAGCTGTCTTCGCTGATTTTGACCTGATCTTCAACCGTTCCATAGTCACAGAACAAAACGCCTTTGAACATGTCGTCGGCAGTGATCGGAAAAGTATACTCCAGTGTATTGAGAAACTGGAATTCACCACCAGTGATGACACCGTTCTGAACAGGAGAAGCACCGCGAAAATCAAAACCACGCATGGTTGAGAAACCGCCAGCAAAATAATTCTCGAAGACAGGAGTCTGCGAACCGCTGATGCCCAGTCGTGTCGAATGAGAGACAGTTTGCTTCCCTGATCCATCTGGACGCATCGTCAACAACCAATACTTACGAAACTCCATATCAGCACGCGAATAGTCAAAATTCCCAAAGGCTTGTTGATACGCAAGCGACAAAAAATGTCCTTGACTGGAGAGGAATGGATGGTCACGCGTGTCATGCGTCAGGCCAAGCGTCATCGAATACAATTCATTGTCACCAACTACAGCATTCAAGTCCGATGACGAGTTGACTCGAGGGTCGAAGATCGTGACGTCCTCCGCTCGGGCAGACAAACTCAATGAGACGTCCTGCGTCAAACGATACCCAAGGGACATTGTCCCCCCCAATCGTTGTTCGTTCCAGTCAAAATACCCGCGGGTGAAGTAGTAGGCGCTTGTATTAAAGGAGAAGGGCTGACCGAACATATAGAAGTACGGTTCGCCAAAACTAACGAGGTATCGCTGAACCTGAGTTCCCGGCAACGCTTCCAAACGAAACGATTGACCACGACCTCGAAATGCCTCACCGCTCGTGATTTCACCAAAATTGCGTGGCCATCGCATAATATCAAAGTTCTTTTCACTGATCGTCAACTGACCGGTTAATCCAGCATCTGAGTTAATTCCGGCACCAATCATAAATTGTCCGGTTTGACCTTCTCGCACAAAGATGTCGAGATCAGCGACGTTTTGAATTCCCGGAGGAGTAATGAGAGGTTGACCGAATCCCAGTTGGTTTTGCCCTGGAGGTAAAGTGCTTCCCGGATACGTGGGCTGCCGGTATGGATAATCGCCGAAAGTGTCACCCTGTGGACTGGTGGGCGATTGTGGATCAAAGGGAACACCTGACCCGGTAGCTGGTGCACCGCCAAAACCTGGGTCTTGATAGGCAACCCGTGTCGCTGTCGCATCCGATGGAGCAACCGGCTTCCGGGGATAGCCATTGGGACCATCTTGCGTAGGTGCACTCGTGGGATAGGTCCCTGAATAATACGGACCACTTTGTCCACGGAAGACGACATTCGAATCAGGTTTTGCGGGATTGCTGGTTGTGTTCAGCGATTCCGGGTTTTGCGTGATCCCGCTTCGAGAGGACGTTTTTAAACTTACCGCCGTTGTTTCGTTCGGCGGCACCGACGCCTTTTCGGTGCCATCGGGCGTCGACAACGGCACGGCGTAACTTTGAAGAGAATTCAAAGAAAGTGGTTTATTTTCGAGATTCGACTTAACTGGAGTTTGACAGCCGGCGAAAAAAAGTGCCAGACTAGCCGAAACCACCAAGAGCGATTCAAGTTGATTTTTCACGGTTTTTTGCTTTGGATAATATGGCCTTGAGTCGTTCAAGGCATCGGATTACTTACTTGGTTTAATTTGAGAAGAGATGACGTCAAGATCGACGTAACGGACTTTTGATTGATCCGGACTTTGACCTCGATAAGTTGAACTAGACTTTTGTGCCAATTGACTTCCCGCGCGAGGATTAACAACGATCCGAGGTGGTGGCCCATCGTTGCGAGAGCCAGTAAACAACTGCGAAGCCGCCATGCGGCGTTCCGCTGAGCGGATCTTGCGAACATCCACGACATCGCCTCGATTCAGTCCAAGTCGATCGAGGATCACGGTTTGCCGCGTGATCCCGTAATCGCCGTCGATGTGCACTTTGATATCTCCGACGCGATACTGCGGTCCTTCGTTAATGTTGAATACCAAATCCAATTTTCCCGGCTCTTCAAACAGCCTGGGTTCGGCCTGAACATCAACAGCGATATGTCCGTCACTGCCGTAAAGATCACGCAGCTTGGCGAGGTCGGTTGAAAGTTTCCGAGCATCGTAATACTGACTAGGTTCTGAACGCAGCATTTCGCCTAGTTTTTCCTTCGGATACTTTTCATTGCCGATAAATGAAATCGATTGAACGACGTAGCGTGGCCCCTCAGAAATAATGAAACGCAAATCAACTTTAGAACCGGTTTTGTCAAAGACGATTTCGCGATCCACTTTTGCAAAAAAGTAGCCGAGACTTCTGTAATAGGCGGTCAAGCGTTGCACGTCTTGTTCGACTTCAACTTTTTGATAAAGCCCGCCAAAGACACCAGCAATCGGTGGTTTCGATTTGATATAGGTTTTTAGACGGCCATCCGTATCGATCGTGTTACCCTCGAATTTGACGGTACGAATTTTCCTGCGTTCGTCCTCATGAACGAGAAACACGACTTCACGATCTTCGCGTGAGTCACCCGCTAAAACTTCGACTTGAGTCCGGGGAAAGCCCTTGGAATGATAGAAATCTTCAATTTGTCGTTTAGCCATTTTGACCGCAACAACGTCCAGTGGGCGTCCCTCAGCAATGCCAGTTAGCTTTTCGAGCCGCCGATCGGGAAAATGCCGATTTCCAACATAAGCGACTTTGGTGATAAACGGCCGTTCATAAATCTTGAACGTAACGACAATCCCGTTTGGCGTCTGCTTGATAAACGAGCGGACGTTTTGAACGATTTTTAGCCTGTGCAATTCTTCAACGTCGGCCTGAACATCGTCCGGATCGTATTTTCGTCGAGCGCGTGTTTTTAATCGGCGAAGATACTCGTCGGCTGGTATGTAGCTGGCGCCTTGGATCTGCACGTCGGCAACCATAGAGCTCTCAACGTTGGCCGCGCCTTGGTTAGCCTGCAAATTTCCAGTGACACCGTTTAGGTTGGCTCCGTTCGGCACCAGTTGATTGCTCGGTACCAGTTGATTGTTCGGCACCAGTTGATTGTTTTGAGGAGCTTCAACTCGCGGAC
>Ga0316204_10011891_pt1 | contig 10771 bp, 11 predicted proteins | sample 6monrhotite_MG_2_FD_205661 | JGI IMG/M metagenome (GOLD analysis project Ga0316204, IMG submission 205661) | Microbial mat bacterial communities from mineral coupon in-situ incubated in ocean water Damariscotta River, Maine, United States -... | ecosystem: Environmental > Aquatic > Marine >... | reverse complement strand
AATATACAAAGAAATGTCTTTATCCGGATTTTCGGACTCTAGAAAAAGCATCTGAGCAACAACAAGATTTGCCATATGATCTTCTACTTCACCCAAAAGAAAAATAATACGTTCTTTCAAAAGCCGTGAGTAAATATCAAACGAACGCTCACCTCGAGGTGTTTGCTCAATAACAACAGGAACTAAACCGCCTGCATTCCGTGTTAAATCTTGTGTATAGCCTACCATGGTCATACTCCTCTAGTTTTCAGTTTCTTGTGACGGATTAACCACCTCATCGTAATTCATTGTTTTTTCAATTATTTTAGCGGTTTCCAGTAACTTTTCAGCTACCATTTCTTCTAATACCATCGATTCAATTTCTGCCATACGTTCTTTATTTCCGCGATAAGATTCACGTAACTTTTCTGGTTCTTCGTATGCACCAGCCAACTTGTCAACAAGCGCATCAATGCGTTGGGCATCTACTTTTATTTTATGTTTTTCAACATATTCAGAAAATAATAAGCCTAGATGAACCCGTTTTTTAGCTTCCGCTTCAAACATTTCGCGTGGAAGCTCAGGCATTTTCTCATTTTCACGATGCTCCTTGCCAAAAACACGATGGTACAGCTCATGCGCCATGCGCTCAATTTCTTTGTCTACTAATGTTTTAGGTAAATCAAACGCATTTTTTTCAGCTAATTTATCAAATACTGACCCGCGATTTTTTGAACTTACTTCGCGCTCTAGCTGGCGTACCATATTTGCTTTAATATCTTCTTTAAACGCTTTCACACCACCTTCTTTAACGTTGAATTTTTCTTCAACAAAAGCATCACTCAACTCAGGTTTTTTACCTTCTTTAATTTCTTTTACGTTGATTTTAAAAATGGCGTCTTTTCCACTTAATTCTTCACTACCATAATCTTTGGGAAACGTTACTTTAATCTCAATTTCTTTGCCAATCACAGCACCAATAATTCCGGTTTCAAAGCCCGGTATCATCTTTCCCTCACCAATAACAAGCTCATGGTTCTCTGCTTTTCCGCCATCAAATGCAGCGCCATCAACAAAGCCTTCAAAGTCAAAAATAATTTGATCCCCGTCAGCTACTGCTCGCTCAACAGGAGTCCATTCTTTATGTTGTTCTAATAATTTTTCAATCATTAAATCCATGTCTTTATCTTTAACTTCTGACTTAACGATTTCTACTTTGTCTTTATCAAGCTCAACGATGCTAATCTCAGGGTACACTTCAACCACAGCATGGTAGGTAAAGTCTTTATCGGCTTCTATCAATTGTGGATCAATTTCCGGAAAGCCTGCAGCTTGCACTTTTTCAGCTTGCATTGCGTCGTAAATTGTAGAGCGAATCAATTCATTCGCTACTTCACCATATATAGATCCAAGATGCTTCTGTTTCACAACACTCAACGGCGCTTTGCCAGGACGAAAACCATCAATTTTAGCCGTCTTAGCTACTTTATTAAGGCGTGAGCTCACTTGTTCATTCACTTCCTTAGCAGGAATAACAACCGTCAGCTTACGCTCCAAACCGTTTAAGGTTTCGACAGAAACTTGCATGTAAACACCTCTTGGAAATATATCTAAAATAAAATGGTACGAAAGGAGAGACTCGAACTCTCACGGGTTGCCCCACTGGAACCTAAATCCAGCGCGTCTACCAGTTCCGCCACTTTCGCAAATTGGGGTGAACGATGGGGCTCGAACCCACGACCACCGGAATCACAATCCGGGGCTCTACCAACTGAGCTACGCTCACCATAAACGTTCTAATTTATTACTCTAAGCACTGACGCTGGTACGCCCGGCAGGATTCGAACCTGCTACCCTCGGCTTAGAAGGCCGATGCTCTATCCAAATGAGCTACGGACGCATTAAGTCTGGTCGGGGTGGAGAGATTCGAACTCCCGACATCCTGCTCCCAAAGCAGGCGCGCTACCAGGCTGCGCTACACCCCGAAATAATCCGTCTCAACGACAGACGGGGAATGATACGCGTTAGATAGATGCAGGTCAATACGTTCCCCTATGTTTTTATTAAATAATTACGGTTGCAAAAAGAATAGCCGCAGCAAGCCAACTATAAATAACAACCCGTTGTAAGACAATGCCTGAACCAGAGCCAATATGTTTCTTTCTCAAAATCAACGAAATAATCATCGGTAAGCAAGCAATAACCATTAATATAAAAACACGTGCTATAAACTCAGCTACATCTGACCCCGGAAACTGATTCATAATAAATTGTTCCCACAATTTAAAACAAGCGCGAACCCCTGTTAGTAGCACCCATAAATAATGTGCAAAAACACTCACAAAAGCTGACGCTAGAAAAAGCGGAATAATAACCTTGCCACCAGGGATCGCAAAAATCCGCTTACCAATCTGACTAAATTCTTTCGAAAACATAGCCACAACAGCAGTAAAAAGAGAAACTAATGCTATAGTCCACCACATATCTTCACCTCAAAAATCGCATTTTGGAAGACGAGAGGTGTATACCATAATTTCCAGTATACACACTCAAAATCGAAGGATTCAAAAGCTAGGCGTTTGTTAATTAAGTCCTATGCTCCCTGACTTTTTCGATAAAGTCTGGCTACAAATTTAAAAGACCGTATCCGCCGCATTACACGTGCCAAATGATCGCGATCTTGTACACTCACTGTAAACGTAACCGAGTTATGGCAGCCATCTCGTGGATCAACGTTAATATTTCCAATATTAGAACCCGCTTCAGATATCGCGGACGCTAACGCGGCTAGAACCCCTCGGTTATTCGCTACATCCACAATAATATCAACCCAAAACTCGCCTTGAATGCTTTCATCCCAACGCAATGCAATATACTGTTCTGTATGACCTCGAGTATTTTGAATGACACCACAATCAGAAGCATGTACTAATATTCCACGCCCTTTTTGAAATTTACCAACGATGCAATCGCCAGGAATGGGCTGACAGCAATCAGCAAATCTAAGTACCATGCCTTCGGTGCCTTTAATGAATAATGGCTTCCCTTCCACGCTTTGTTCTAAAGTACCGCTTTCCTGCGCTACGGCCAAGCGCTTTGCAACAACCATAGCCACTTGATTGCCAATACCTATAGCATACATCAAATCTTCTTCTGACTTATATTGTAAATCACGCAACAAAGCACTCAAGGATTCTGGCGGAACTTTAGCCAAGTCACTTCCCAAATCAAAGAAAGCTTGTTCAAGCAAGCGCCTGCCCAACTCGGCAGATTCCGCATGATGCTGACTCTTTAAAAAGCTACGAATATTACTTCTAGCCTTCCCTGTCACCACAAAATTTAGCCAAACCGGATTAGGGTTTACTATAGATGACGTTATCACTTCAACGGTTTGGCCATTGCTTAAAGGGATACTCAGTGGTACCAAGCGGCGGTTTACTTTCGCCGCAACGCAACAATTACCAATATCAGAGTGTACTGCATAAGCAAAATCAACAGGGGTCGCACCTTTTGGTAATTCCATGATGTGTCCTTGTGGAGTAAAGACAAAAACATCATCTGGAAATAAATCAATTTTAACGTTTTCTATAAATTCTAAAGAATCACCCGCTTTTTGTTGCAAATCCAATAGTCGTTGAACCCAAGCACGTGCTCTTATTTGTGCTTCGTTCACCTCCAACCCAGACGATTTATATAACCAATGTGCGGCCACGCCGTTTTCCGCCACATTATCCATTTCGTTTGTTCTAATTTGAACTTCCAGTGGTACGCCGTGGGGGCTAAACAACGTTGTATGTAGCGATTGATAACCATTTACCTTTGGTATGCCAATGTAATCTTTAAACCGCTGTGGAACCGGCTTATACAGTTGATGTAGCGCTCCTAAAATACGATAACACGAATCAATTGTGTCAGTAGTCATTCGAAAAGCAAAAACATCGGTTACCTCACGTAGGGACGTTTTTTTTCTCCGCATTTTACGATAGATGCCATATAAATGTTTTTGGCGGCCGTAAACGCGCCCACAGGGAATGTTTAATTTTTTAGCGGCGGATTCTAGATCGTTTTCTATTTTTTTTGTTAACTCTACGCGGTTACCACGCGTACGTTCAATAGCTGCTTTCAGGACTTCATAACGCATCGGATAAAGTGCACGAAAACCAAGATCTTCAAGCCCAGTGTACATCCCGTGCATCCCTAACCGATTGGCAATTGGCGCATATATTTCAAGCGTTTCAATGGCAATACGTTTTCTTTTAGCGGCGGGCATCACGCCTAAAGTTTCCATATTATGTAAACGATCAGCAAGCTTAACAATAATAACGCGGATATCTTTAACCATTGCCATAACCATTTTTCGAAAGTTTTCGGCCTGGGCTTCTGCTTGTGAGTCAAACTGAATTTTTGTAAGTTTAGTGACCCCATCAACCAATCCAGCTATTTCTTCACCGAACGTAGCAGTCAAGTCTTCTTTTGAAACAGATGTATCTTCGATTACATCATGCAACAAAGTTGCCATGATTGTTTGATAGTCCAAGCGCATTTTTGCAAGCGTCAACGCTGCTGCAACTGGATGAGTGATATAAGGTGCGCCAGAACGACGCATTTGACCTTGATGTGCTTTTTCTGCAAGTAAATAAGCCGCACGACACTTTTTAACGTGCTTAGGTTCCGTGTATTTTTTTAATTCTTCCGCAAGCGGCTTAAAATAGTTCACACTAATCCCCACCGTTCAAAAGAGCAATCCGTTTCACCGTATATGGCTTGGGTATAAAATTAGCTTAACAAGTTGGCTCGAATGAACTTTATTTTTCTACCGATTTAACGGCATGAAAACCCTCTGCAATTTCGCGCAAGGCAATCACTGTAGGCTTATCATTTTCCCATTCAACCATTGGTTGTGCACCTTCTATGGCTATTTCACGCGCACGCTTTGAGGCAAGCAATACTAACTCAAACCGATTACCTACATGCCCTAAACAGTCTTCTACCGTAATTCGTGCCATAACACTCAGTCTCCAAACATAGCGTTGTCCAACCTATAATTATAGATTGGATATGAAAAAAAATAAAACATTCTACCGCGATGATAACAGGAAAGAAAGCAATTTGCTTTGCTTTTCTGCTTGCCGCTCCATCTGTAATCGGTTCGATACAACTATAGAACGCAACTCAGACGCAGCTTTAGTAAAAGAGTCATTCACTACTAAGTAATCAAATTCCGCGTAATGGCTTAGCTCATCACGCGCAGATCGCATCCTTGACGCAATAACTGTTTCATCATCTTGCTGTCTATCACGTAACCGTTTTTTTAATTCATCGACAGATGGTGGGATAATGAAAATAGAAATAGCCCTCTTGAAATGCCGCTTAATTTGTTGTGCCCCCTGCCAATCAATATCCAATAAAACATCAATCCCTGCTTGCAATCGCGACTCAATTTGGGCAAAAGAAGTACCATAATATTCGCCAAACACACGCGCATGTTCAACAAAGGCACCCTCATTTATCATTTGAATAAACACGGCTTTATCCACAAAACAATAATTAACACCATCCACTTCTGCTGGCCGCTTTTTACGCGTGGTATGTGATATAGATATTTCAATATGCTCAACCTGACTCACCAGCTCTTTCACAAGACTGGTTTTCCCTCCGCCAGATGGCGCAGCAACAATAAATAAGTTTCCCTGATTTTTTTGTGGCATATTATCCTACTCAATATTTTGAATTTGCTCTCGCATTTGCTCAATTAACACCTTCATTTGCACTGCATGCTGTGTCAACGCAACCGAGTCAGATTTTGACCCTAACGTATTTGCCTCACGATTTAACTCTTGCATTAAAAAATCCAATCGCTTACCAATAGGCTCATTGCGCTCAAACACGGAAAACACCTCCGCACAATGGGCTGACAATCGATCTAATTCTTCACTCACGTCCAAGCGCGTTAACATTAAGGCTAATTCTTGCTCAAGTCGTGTATCAGATACTGATAAGTTTAGCGCATCCAATCGCGTAAGTAATTTTTCTCGCGATTTTTTTATTGCCTCTTTTGCTTGTATGTGCGCATGCGCCACTTCCTCACCCAATGCCTGCAATCGTATTTTAACAACATCAAGTAAGGCGCTACCCTCTGTCTTACGGGATACGATTAACTGCAATACCGCTTTTTCAAACAATGCCGCGACATCAGCGCCAAGTGCTTCCACAGCCATTGGTTTTGTATGTAGTAGATTTGGCCAAGTAATAACGTGGCTAACTGACAAATCATTAGCTAAATGATAATCAGTTGATAGCGCCTCCCCAGCACTAAGCAATGATTGCAGCAAGCCTGTGTCAATTTCCAAAGCGGCATCAGTTGTCAGTCCATCCATAATTTTTAAATGGCACTCAATTTTTCCACGGTGCAATTTTCCGCGGAATAAACTTCTAAATGTAGGCTCAAGAAAACGAAAAGCTTCTGGCAAACGAAAAGAAACATCTAAATAACGATGGTTCACTGATTTCAGTTCCCAGCATAACAAACGGTCGCATTCATCGGATTGAATGCGCGAAAAAGCGGTCATGCTACATACCATAAGTAAAATCCTGCTCTTCAGAATGTGGGCAACTATAGTGCATAAAAGCCCGTTTATGCAACTATCTTTTTCTCTTCCAGTAAAATTCGCATTTGATATAAAAACATGTATATAGTTACCTTTTAAAGGTTCATCATTAAGGGAGTAATGCATGCCAACAAGTCAGACAAGGTTACGAGAAATTAATGCAGTGCTTATAACAGCTTTAATAGAAATTGCTCCGGCATCAGAAATGGAGCATTCAACAGCCGACGTAACACCACACCAAGACACAATGCAATTAATTCAATCAGGGCATGATTTAATCAGCTCTATCTTAGTTAAAGAGCAACTGCCTGATGAGTACATCAAGCAAACAAGTATATCTCTCGAGTATTTTTTTAAAACAAGCCTTCAACTATTAAGTACGCTTGAGAGCGAGTTCATAATAATTGGCGATACGGGATACAACGGCCTTCAAAAAGACACCCCAGGCATCGATGATTCAGATGAAACTGATATTCTCATTTCCACTACGCACTGCCCCCTAGGAGAGAAGTTAAAATTGGCTTTATCTATCGCAGAAATAGATGATAGATACCCAATATCACCAGTACCACTCGCGGTTAGAGCCCTTTTTCTAGAAGAAAAAAACAACGTATTAAGAAAAGAACGAGACCACTACAAAAATGAAGTGAGGACCATTAATCAAGAACTATGCGAAACAAAAGCAAAATACGGCCGTACACAGTCAGGGCCACTCTCCCTAAAAATGTTTTAGACAGCGCACAAAGATACCTCTCGCATTTCAAAAAACGAGAGGTATATAGCATTTTCAACCATTACCGGTATAATGCCTCTTTTTTTGAGGACAGACTATGCGCCCTAGTAACCGTGAAGCAAGCCAATTACGTGAAATAAAAGTAACCCGTCAATTCAGCAAACACGCAGAAGGTTCTGTGCTTATTGAATTCGGTGGTACACGCGTTTTATGCAACGCATCGGTAGTTGATAACGTTCCTCGTTTTCTAAAGGGTAAAAATCAAGGCTGGATAACCGCCGAATATGGCATGCTACCACGCGCAACGCACACCCGTACAGACCGTGAGGCCAGCCGAGGAAAGCAAACCGGACGAACCCTCGAAATTCAACGCTTGATTGGCCGTTCATTACGCGCCTGCATTAATCTCAAACAACTGGGTGAAACAACCATTACTATCGATTGTGATGTCATTCAAGCCGATGGCGGCACCCGAACCGCAGCCATTACCGGCGCCTGCATTGCACTAAAAGACGCCCTAGACTGGATGGTTACTCGCGAAAAACTACGTAAACCCATCCCTTTCACACATATTGCTGCCGTATCTGTTGGTATTTACCGTGACCAACCCGTGCTTGATTTAGATTACGCGGAAGATGTTGTTGCCCAAACCGATATGAATGTCATCATGAACGAACAAGGTGATTTCATTGAGATACAGGGTACTGCTGAAGACGGTGCGTTTAACCGAAAAGAACTAAACAGCTTACTAGACCTCGCCGAAGGCGGAATAAAAGAATTGGTTTCTATTCAAAAAGAATCAGCAGCCTAAAATGTGCGTATCGCCGTAACTTATTACGGCGATACCGCTTTTTGCTTCTGAAAAAAACTCGTCGTCCACCCGCCAAACATTGCAACAACACCACCAATACACGCTAAAAAAGACACTTTTTCATGCAAAAAAACAAGCGCCATGGCGATGGTTACTAATGGTGCTCCGTACAAAAACATCGCGGCCGTAGATGCCGGTACATATTTTAGCACGTACCCCCAGGCAATATAGGCAATAGCCGCCGGGAAAACCCCCATATACACAACCGCAGCAGTAGAAGCCCTGCCAGCCAAAAATACTTCATGCATAAGTTTTGGCACAAACAACATCAAACACAAAGTAGAACCCCATATAGCCCATGAGGTCACTTCAATCACATGATAACGCCCCAAAAAACGCTTCTGTAATACAATATAAAAAGCCCCTAATACAGCCGAACCAAGCAAACAAAAAATCGGTGCGAGCGTTGGGATGTGTTGCTTTTCCGAAAGCATAATAATCCCCAAACCAACCATGCTTACGCAAATACCAGCAAGCATCCGCATACTAGGACGCTCATTAAAGAACGCCGCTGATAAAATAACGGTTACCACAGGAATTAGGCCAATAATAAAACTTGCAACACCTGCGGTTACATCCAATTCCCCGTAATTTAAACCCAAATTATAAACGCCTATGCCAAGCGCTCCAATTAACATAATTTGCAACCTATCACGCCAAGGAATATGCGAACGATTAGGTAGAAAGCAATAAATTACTGCCATACATACTGACGCAACAGCAAAGCGAAATAAAGCCAACGCCCCAGGAGAAAACGAAAGCAACCCTTCGCGTATCCCAACAAAAGCAGATGCCCAGAAAGTTATCGTCGTTATTAATGCAAACAAAATCCGTCCGGACCACATACTATTCACCGTTGAGGCAGAAAGGTTAATATTGTAACACAAGCGCGTAAGCGAATGAGATTTATCTTGTCTTTTTCAAACCGGCACCTTTACACTTACCTTTATAATCTAGTAGCCACTTTAGAAAAATACCATGAACAAACGCCTCGTTTGGAATTTTGAAATTGCCGCTCAAAGCACACTCTCAGATCAGCCACAAATCGACAGCACAGAATGTCTAAATAACCGCTGGGAAATTCGCTATTTCTGGCCTGATGAACAGATCATTTTACTATCTGGACTCAATGCTAGTTTCCTAGATTTATCCCATTACCGCTTCAAGCAAACAAAAGATATTTACTACCTCCTACCCAATAGCACAAAAAACATCAAAAAACGCCAAGATAAAATCACTTACAAAGCCTTTCTACAAAAAAAAGACCATGCCATCGCTTATAAAAAAAAGATAATAGTGCATCACGACACGCCACTGAATGCAGAAATCAAAGCACATGCTATTGCAATAAAAGTCGAAAAAGAACGCTTTACTTACCGTTTTAAAACAACGCCCAAGCTCAAAATGGAATTGGCAAAATTAACCATCAACCACAAAACATTTTTTTCACTCAGTATTGAATCCAAAGCCTTATCACTCGTTGAAAATCTATCGAAACAGTTGCGCTGCAACCAACAATCTTGCGACTATGTTACTTTCTTAAAAACACGCATACCATCATGCTAAAATCACTGATTGCCATCATCTCAAGCTTTGGAAAAATAGGCCTTGTTTCCTTAGGTGGTGGGCATTCCATGCTAAAATTACTAGAATACGAAGCGGTTGCTTACCGCCATTGGTTAGACCAAGAAGAGTTTGTGCGCATGGTTGGCACCACCTTTTTATTTCCCGGCCTAACCGCCGTTAAATTATCCGCCCTTATTGGGTATAAAACCGCAGGGGTGCCCGGGCTAATTCTTGCCGTACTCTGTTTAAATTTACCCGGATTACTTTTTGCTATGGTAGGTTACCGCTGGCTCGCAAATCAAAACAGTCTCATCGCGCAAAAAATTATGACGACAGTACAATATGGAGCCGTAGCCTTGCTTGCCTCTGCGACCTTTTCCATTGCGCAAGGTGCCTTTTCCAATCAATTTTCACTAGCACTCGCCGTTGCCTCCGTGCTCTTTTTTTTATCACTCGTCTATTGGCAACTTTCTCCCTTCTGGGGTTTCATCGCATTCATCACGATAGGATGTTTTTTCATATAATAATTTTCTACTGTCCTATAATTAGATGCATGATCTGTTTTTAATTAGGTGCGCTGTGGCCAAGGGTTTAAAAAATCCACACTATTACATCAACCGCGAGTTCACGGCTCTCTCGTTTAACGAACGCGTGCTTATGCTTGCACGTGACAAACGTATCCCCCTGCTTGAAAGAATGCGCTTTCTTTGTATTTGTAGTAGTAATTTAGACGAATTTTTTGAAATCCGTGTCGCTGGATTAAAAGAAAAAATTATCACCGCCTCACCAGATTTAAGCATTGATGGCCTACAAGCAGAAGAAGTTTACGATAACATTGGCGAACGCACGCATCTATTGATAGAACACCTTTATAAAACCTTTAATCGGCAACTCGTTCCTGCACTTAGAAAAGAAAACATTCATTTTTTAAAGGAAGAGGACTGGTCCAATCCTGTAAAAGAATGGGCAAAAAAATACTTTAAACAAGAAATTCTACCAATAGTAAGCCCTATT
>Ga0316204_10011890_pt1 | contig 10772 bp, 9 predicted proteins | sample 6monrhotite_MG_2_FD_205661 | JGI IMG/M metagenome (GOLD analysis project Ga0316204, IMG submission 205661) | Microbial mat bacterial communities from mineral coupon in-situ incubated in ocean water Damariscotta River, Maine, United States -... | ecosystem: Environmental > Aquatic > Marine >... | reverse complement strand
CGGCCGCGACGGCCACTGCTCCACGTGCCACCAGCCCGACGGTCTCGGCCTCACCGCCGGCGGCTTCCCGCCGCTCTCCGAGTCGCCCTGGGTCACCGACGACGAGGAGCGCCTGATCAAGCTGACGCTGAACGGCCTGCTCGGCCCGATGGAGGTCAAGGGCAAGCGCTACCCCGGGCTCGTACCGATGACGGCGTTCGGTGAGATCCTGGACGACCAGGAGCTGGCGGACGTCTTGACCTACGTGCGCAACTCGTTCGGCAACCGCGCCGCGCCGGTCGCGCCCGAGCGCATCGCCGAGGTGCGCGTCGCGACGCAGCTGAAGGAGGGCTTCTGGTCCCCCGAGGAGCTGCTCGGAGGGGCCGCGCCCGGCTCCGCCGCCGCCGCGCTCAATCGCCGCTTCGTCCGCAAATGGACCGTGGACGACCTCGCGGACGCCCTCGCCGCGCCGCTCAGCGGCCGCGACTTCGAGAACGGCCGCGCGATGTTCGAGGCCGCCAGCTGCAACACCTGCCACAACCTCGAGGGCCGCGGCGGCAACGTCGGCGCCGACCTCTCGCAGGCGGGCAAGGACTACCCCGGCGCGCAGCTCCTGAACCAGATCCTCGACCCGTCGGCCACGATCCGCGACACGCACCGGCTGTGGTTCGTCGAGCTGCGCGACGAGAGCGTCTACAACGGGCTCATCGTCGACGAGACCGAGGCGACGCTCACGCTCGCCGAGTCCCTGCAGGAGCCGGAGCTCACGGTCACCGTCGCCAAGGCCGACATCGTGGAGCGCCGACCGCTGGACGTCTCCCCGATGCCCACGGGCCTGCTCGTCACGCTGACGCGGGACGAGGTCCTCGACCTGCTGGCCTACGTCGCCGCGAACGGAGACGCCAAGAACGCTTCCTTCGGCGACTGACCCGCCGCCCAGCAGAGAACCCTCTCCAGCCACGCGACCCGTACCCAACGCGCTTCGACCCCGGAACGCCCATGATTCGTCTGCGCCTCCTCTCCCTCGCCCTCGCCCTCGCCGGCCTGCTCGGCTGCGCCGCGACGCCTGCGAGCTCCCCAGCGTGGGCCGCCGGAGCCCCAGCCTCGGCCCCGGCCTCTCCGCAGTCGGCCCCCCAGGAGCCGGAGCCGGCGGGCGTCCCGCCCCTGGAGCCAGCGCTTGCGCCGACGCCGACATCCGTCGCGCCCCAGACCGCGCCCGAGCTCGAGCGTTACGACAACATCTACCGGCGCGCGACCCTGCGGGTCGGCGGGGTGCTGTTCGGCTCCTTCGGGACGACCGCCCGCGTCAGCTCCGACATCGGTGTGGGCGCTATCCTCGACTTCGAAGACCTCCTCGGCATCGACCGCTCGGACCAGGTCTTCCGGCTGGACGGCTCGTACGCCTTCAACGATCGCCACAGCGTGGTGGTCGGGTACTACGACATCGACCGCAGCGGCAAGGAGACGCTGACCGAGGGCATCGAGGTCGGCGACGTCGTCATCCCCGCGGGCGACGTCCGGTCGAGCTTCGGCACCAAGATCTTCAAGCTGAGCTACCGCTACAACTTCGTCACCGACGCGCGCACGGTGATCGGTGCTTCGTTCGGCGCGCACACCATGCGACTGAACCTGGGGCTCGAGTCGGGCGCCTTCGACATCGAGGAGTCGTTCGGCGCCACGGTGCCCGTGCCGCTGATCGGGCTGCACGCGGCCTACGCGCTCTCGCCCACCTGGTCGCTGTACTCGACGGGCGAGGCCCTGCAGGTCTCGATCGACAGCTATGGCGGCACCATCATCGACTTCCGGATGGGCCTGAACTGGGACGCGTTCGAGCACGTGGGGCTGGGCGTCGAGTTCAACAGCTTCCGCATGGACATCGACGCCGAGGACGGGAACCTCGACGCCGAGGTGCAGTACGCCTACCAGGGGATCGGCGCGTTCCTGCGGGTCTACCTGTGACGGCCTGACTCGCGCCTCGATCGCTGGAGAGTCGATCGATCTCGCCAGGCCGAGGCACCGGGCGACTCGACGTCTCCGAGCGGGCTCAGCGCCGATTGGCGATGAGCAACGCGGTACCGTAGGTTGCTGGCATGTCCCTACGCGTTCAGCACTACGACGACGCTCGCGCGTTCCTCGAAGAGGCCGAGCCCTGGCTCCTTCGCGACGAAGCCCAGAACAGCACGCTGCTCGGCGTCGCCAACAAGTGCGCCGGCGGATTCGCCTATGGGGATGAACCCGCGTGGTTCGCGACCGTCTGCGAGGAGGAGCGGCTGGTCGCCGCTGCGTGGCACACCCCGCCCTTCCCGGTCGGCGTCACGAAGGGCACGTCCGCTGCGATGACCGCGATCTTCGAGCACGTCCAGGAGCAGGGCCTCGACGTCCCGAAGATCCACGGGCCACTCGAGTCGTGCAGGGTGCTCGAGTCACTCTTCGCGCAGCGCACGGGCGCGGAGCCCGTGGTCAAGACGGAGCTGATGCTCTTCCGCCTCGACGTGGTCGCGATCGATCCTCCGTTGTCAGGCACGATGCGCAAGGCCGGCGCGCCCGACACCGACTTCGTCCTCGACTGGTCCCATCGCTTCCAGGTCGATGCGGGGCTGACACCGGCTTCCGCCGAGCCTCCCGTCCGCTCCGTCGCGCTCGACGAGGGTCGGCTCTTCCTGTGGATGGTCGACGGCGCGCCCGTCGCGATGGCGGCCTCCGCGCGCGAGACGGCGCACGGCGTCTCCGTCAACAGCGTGTTCACCCCGCGCGAGCTGCGCGGCCACGGGTACGCGACGTCACTCGTCTCGTCGCTCTCCCAGGCGCTGCTCGACGGCGGCAAGGACTTCTGCTGCCTGTACACCGACCTCGCCAACCCGACGTCGAACAGCATCTATCGCAAGATCGGCTACAAGGAGATCGGGCGCTTTCGGATGACGGAGCTGATCCGCTGAGCGGACCCCCACGCTGCGGGTGAATCGCGCTGCGCGCCCGGCGAGCGTGACCCGGGCCCGGGTCCGGCCTAGTCGTTCCTTGCCGGCCGCGCATGCGACTCGAGCCTCCCGCCCCGATCGCTCTCACAGCACGATGACTCCGATTCACGAACGTCGGTTCCGCAGGTCGTTCACAGGCGCGCTGCTCGCCCTGGGGTTCGCTGCCTGCCTGTCGGTGGAGTCCAGGGACACGCCGGCCAGCGAAGGTCCGCCGCACGCCGATCAGGAGGAGCTGCCGCCGGTCGGCACGTGGCCCTGGCCGCACATCGAGGCGAGCCTCACGTCCCCGGCGCGGGTGGACGGCGACTGTCCGCGACTCCACGAAGGGGCGCTCGCGCTGCTGCGGCTGGCCAACCACCAGTACGGCCCGAGTCACAACAGGGTGTTCGAGATCGTGGTGTACGCGGACCGCTGCTACCGCTTCCTCGGACACCGCGGGGAGATCGTCGCCTACGGGCAGCTGGAGGCCTCGATCGTGCAGCGAATCGCGCGCGACGCCTACACCTTCGGCTTCGCCGACTTTCCGGACGACGTGCGGCACTACCGGAGCGACCCCGGCGTCCAGCTCACGATTCGCTGCTTCGAGGGACCGCGCACCGTGCGCTTCAACCCACTGCGCCACCCGATCCACATCCACGAGATGCGACGGGGCGATGAGGCGAAGGTCGAGCAAGCAGCGGTCTGTCACCTCCTCGCGCAGCGCCTGTGCGACGTCGCCGATCGACGACCGGCGCAGGTGCGCGACCCGCGCTGAGCGCGGGCTCGGGCGGCCCGGCGACCCCCCCGGAATCGCTGGCCGGGCGGCGAGGCCAGCGCGCTCCAATCCCGCGCTCCAACGCTCCGGCCCCGAGCTTCAGTATTCCGGGGACCGAACTCGCCCTTCCCACCCTGGCAGCTTGGCGCAGCCGCGGCCCCCGGCCCCCCCGGGAACTCCAACGCCTGGACGACGCCCCGAACGACGTCACGCCCGAGCGCTGCGTCCCGAGGCGCTCGCTCGATGTACCGGAACCTGGCGCTCCGCGTCTTCCGGCGGACGACCCCTGAGCGGCCTGTGGGGAGCGCGTACACTCGCGAGCCCGCCGCGACCCCTGCGCTCTGCCCCGCCATGCTCCTGATTCGACTTGCCTGCGCCCTCCTGCTCGCCGCCCCCGCCACCGCCGCCGAGCGCGTGCTCGTCCAGGCCGGCGAGCGGCTCGTCATCGTCGCCGACGATGGAACGGTCGAGTGGGAGATGCCGTGGGGACCGACCTGCGACCTGCACGAGCTCCTGAACGGCAACCTGATGGTGCAGCGAGGCGCGAACGAGGTCGTCGTGATCGAGCCAGCGTCGAAGCGCGTCGTTTGGAGCTACGAAGCCGAAGCGCCGCTGCTCTCGTTCCAGCCCCTCGCGGGCGGCGACGTGCTGATCGTCACCGGGGAGCCCGAGCGAGCCTTCGACACAGCCGACGGCTCGAAGGTCCGGATCCGCTCCGGCCTGCCGGTCGTGGCCCAACGCATCGATCGCCTCGGGCGCCGCAAGCCGGCCGGCGCGCTCGATGGTCTCGACGCCTTGAGCGCCGCCCGTGTGCTCTCCCCCGCGGACGACCCCGCGCTGCTCGCGCGCGCGCGCCGGCTCCATCGCGAGGTGCTGACGCTCGACACGCACAAGGACATCTCGCTGACGCTCGCGTCGCCCGACCTGCCCGAGGACCCCGAGGCCGCGGCCAAGGCGCGCCTCGCGAACGACCCGACCGTCTGGGGCACGAACCAGGTCGACTTCCCGAAGATGATCGCGGGCGGGCTCGACTGCGCGTTCTACATCGTCTACGTCGGCCAGGGGCCGCTCGACGCGGAGGGCCTGCAGCGCGCGCGCGCGCAGGCGGACGCCAAGTTCGACACGATCGAGCGCATGCTCGCGCGCTACCCCGAGCACATCGAGCTCGCGCGCACCCCCGCCGACGTGCGGCGCATCGCCGCCGCGGGCAAGCTCGTCTGCTGCATCGGCATCGAGAACGGCTACGCCATGGGCGACGACCTCGGCGCCATCGAGGAGTTCCACCGGCGCGGCGCCCGCTACATGTCGATCACGCACAACCGCCACAGCCAGCTCGGCGACTCGAACACCCCCGAGGGCGAGCCGCTGCACGGTGGGCTCTCCGAGCTCGGCCGCCGCGCGATCGAGGAGATGAACCGCGTCGGGATCCTCGTCGACATCTCCCACGCGGGGCCGATCACGACCCTGCAGGCCATCGAGCACTCGAAGGCCCCGGTCATCGCCTCGCACTCGGGCGTCGACGCCATGCGACTGCACGGCCGCAACCTCTCGGACGCCGAGCTGCTGGCCCTGAAGGCCAACGGCGGCGTGCTGCAGTGCGTGGCCTTCGCGAGCTACGTCATCGACAGCGCCGAGCGCGACGCCTTCGTGAGCCAGGCCCGCAAGGAGCTCGGCGTCGACAGGCCCGCGAACGCGCCCCCGCTCGAGGCCGCGGAGATGCGCGCGGCGCGCGAGGCCCTGCGCGAGCGCGTCCGCGCCTACGACGCCACGGCGCCCCGCGCCAACGTGTCCGACTTCGCCGACCACATCGACCACGCCGTGAAGGTGATGGGCATCGACCACGTCGCCATCAGCTCCGACTTCGACGGCGGCGGCGGTATCGAGGGCTGGGACGACGCGAGCGAGACCTTCAACGTCACGCTCGAGCTCGTCCGCCGCGGCTACAGCGACGCGGACATCGCCAAGCTCTGGTCGGGCAACACGCTGCGCGTCTGGGCCGCGGCGGAGGAGGTCGCGAAGACGCTGGCGGAGAAGAGCGAGTAGCTCGCCTCGGCTCACCGGCGTCTTCACGCCAGCTCAGCCCTGGGGTGGACGGAGGCGCCGTAGGGCTCGGCGATCGCCGACGGCCGGGCTACTTCGCGTCCCCGTCCGAGAACTTCGCCTCGTAGCGCTTCAGCTGGTCCGGGTCGAGCTGCGCTGTCAGGGCGACACGGAACTGCTCGTCGGCGATCCGACCGAGCTCCTGCACCGCGGCGAAGTCGAGGCCATTGGCCCAGGCGTCGAGCGCGTCCTTGCTCGCCTGGTCACGCCGCGCCATCAGCTCCTTGAGCTGGGAGGACTGCAGCTCGTCGAGGGTCAGCCACTCGGCCCAGAGCTCGACGCGCCCGTCGAGCGAGGCCGCCCGATCCTCCTGCTCGGCGACGGCCTCGATGAAGGCCTCTTCGAGGCGCAGCGTCTCCATCGCCTCGGCCACCTGGCCCTCGAGCTCCGCCGGCGCGAGCCCCCCGGCGCCAGCCGCGCCCGCGCTCAGCTCTTCACGCAGCGCGTCCAGCTCGTCGCGCGTCGCGAAGTCCCCGGCCGGCGTGCGGCTCGGCGCCGCACCAGAGTGGCGCCCGAGCGCCAGCTCGTCGCGCAGGCGGCGCTGCTCCTCCTCGAGCGCCGTGAGTCGCGTGAGCAGGTCGGCGTCGGGGCCGCTCGGCGCGAGCGCCGTGGGCACCGCCTCCTCGACTCGACCGGAGAGCCCCCTCCAGGCGGACGCCATGAACGCGAGCGCGCTGAGGACCAGGGCGAGCGAGGCGAGGACGAGCGGCAGCTTCATGGGGTGAATTCGTCGAGAGGTTCGAGGGGCCGACCAGTGTAGAGGCGCGCGGCTTCGGAGGGGCCAGGCCGGGTGGCGGACGGCGCGACGAAGGCCGAGCAACACCGCAAGAGATCGCAGGTCGCGAGCCGTTCGCCCGAACGCGCCGCTACCCTGCTCCGTCCAAAACCGCAGCGATCTCCCCCCAAAGCACCGTGTTCGACCTCCAAAGCAAGCGGCAAGCCCACTTGCGTACCGACATTCTGTCGGGCCTGACCGTCGCCCTGGCTCTCGTCCCGGAGGCCGTGGCCTTCGCGTTCGTCGCCGGCGTCGATCCTCTCGTCGGACTCTACGGCGCCTTCATCATCGGCCTGATCACGGCCGTCTTCGGCGGGCGACCGGGGATGATCTCCGGCGCGACCGGAGCGATCGCCGTCGTGCTCGTGGCCCTCGTGCAGCAGCACGGCATCGAGTACATGTTCGCCGCCGTCGTGCTGATGGGGCTCCTGCAGATCCTGTTCGGCGTGCTGCGGCTCGGCAAGTTCATCCGCATGGTGCCGCACCCGGTGATGCTCGGGTTCGTCAACGGGCTCGCGATCGTGATCTTCCTGGCGCAGCTCGGGCAGTTCAAGGTGGCCGGGCCCGAGGGCGAGCTGGTGTGGATGAGCGGCGCGCCGCTCTACACGATGCTGGCGCTCGTCGTCGCGACGATGGCGATCCTCTACTTCCTGCCGAAGGTGACGAAGGCCGTCCCCGCCGCGCTCGCGGCGATCGTGACGATCACGCTGGTCAGCGCCGGCCTCGGCTTCGAGACCGTCAGCATCGTCGACTACCTGCGCACGATGAGCGGGAACCCGGAGGCGTCGCTCGCGGGTGGCCTGCCGGCCTTCTCGCTGCCGGAGGTCCCGGTGACGCTCGAGACCCTGCGCATCATCTTCCCGTTCGCCGTGGTGCTCGCCGCCGTCGGCCTGATCGAGTCGCTCCTGACCCTGACGCTCGTCGACGAGCTGACCGAGACGCGCGGACGCGGCAACAAGGAGTGCGTCGCCCAGGGCGCCGGCAACATCGTCTGCGGCATCTTCGGCGGCATGGGCGGCTGCGCGATGATCGGCCAGAGCATGATCAACATCAACTCGGGCGGCCGCGGGCGGCTGTCCGGGGCGACGGCCGCGCTGGCGCTGCTCGCCTTCGTGGTGTTCGGCTCCAGCCTGATCGAGCAGGTCCCGATCGCCGCGCTGGTCGGCGTGATGTTCATGGTCGTCATCGGCACCTTCGAGTGGACCAGCCTGCGCGTCATGCACAAGGTGCCGATCTCGGACGCCTTCGTGATCGTGCTGGTCTCCGGGGTGACCGTGATGACCGACCTCGCGGTGGCCGTGCTCGCGGGGGTCATCGTCTCCGCGCTCGTCTTCGCCTGGAAGCACGCCAAGGTGATCCACGTCGAGCTCGACACGACGGAGGAGGGCGACAAGGTCTACCTCCTGCGCGGGCCGCTGTTCTTCGGCTCGAGCAAGAGCTTCGGCGAGCTGTTCGACCCCAAGGGCGACCCCGCGGACGTGATCGTCGACTTCCAGCACGCGCGCGTCTCCGACCACTCGGCGATCGAGGCCATCGACACACTGGCCGAGCGCTACGTCGCCCAGGGCAAGACGCTGCACCTGCGCCACCTCAGCCCCGAGTGCCGCAAGCTCTTGCGCAAGGCCGGCAACATGGTCGAGGCCAACGTGATCGAGGATCCGACCTACCACGTCGCGACGGACGTGCTGGGCTAGCGAGCCGCGACGAGCTCGCCGCTCACGAGCCACCCTTGACCACCCGGGTGCCCATGGCCTGCAATCGGGGCCATGACGCCCCACCGCTGGCCGTGGCTCTTCGCCTCGCTCCTTCTCTTCGCCTGCTGCGCCTCTGCGCCCGAGGAGCCCGCTGGTCCTCCGCCGCTGGAGGAGCCGTTCCGCGTGCTCCTGCTCGGCGACTCGATATCGATGGGCTACACGCCCTACGTCCAGGAGGCGCTCGCCGGCCGCGCGCACGTGGCGCGGCCGATGCTGGACACCGACCCGCCGCGCGCGGAGAACTGCGCCGGGACGACGAAGGGCGTCCGTGAGCTCGACCGCTGGCTCGCGCAGGACGGCGGCGCCTGGGACGTGATCCACGTCAACTTCGGGCTGCACGACCTGAAGCGCGTCGACCCCGCGACCGGCGGAAACTCGAACGACGCGAGCGACCCCCACCAGGCCGACCCCGAGCGCTACGAGGCTCAGCTGCGCGAGATCGTCACGCGACTCCAGGACACCGGCGCCCGGGTCGTTCTCGCGACCACGACACCCGTGCCCGACGGCGAGCTGCGCCCCTACCGCGCGCCGCAGGACGCCATCGTCTACAACCGCGTCGCGGTGCGGGTCGCCGAGCGCGCCGGCGTGCCGGTGAACGACCTGCACGCCTTCGTGCTCGCGCAGCCTCCCCCGTTCCGGCGCGCGAACAACGTGCACTTCGACGCGGTCGGATCGCGCGCGCTCGGCGAGCAGGTGGCTGCGGCCATCCTCGAGGCGGCGGGCCGCCCCCCCGCGCCGACGGCGGACGAGCTCGCGCCTGCGACCACGCCGAACTAGCCGGGGCGCTCCGCGTCGATGCGTCGCGCCCGCGCGCGCACCGACGCCGCGGGGTCGCGCCGCGCGCGCTCCAGCCAGCGTCCCGCCTCGTCCGCGTAGCGCGAGTGCTGGCGCGCCAGGCGCACGAAGGCGTCGACGGCCCAGGCGCGCAGGAACTTCGCCTCGCCCTCCGCGCAGGGCCGCAGGAAGCGCGCGAGCGGCTCGGCGCTGCGCGTCGGAACGTCGAGCAGCGCGACCGACTGGCACAGATGCAGCTTGGCGTCGTCGTGCTGGAGTCGGGGAAGGGAGCGCAGCAGCGCGGCGACCCGTGAGCGGTCGAGGTCAGCGCCACGCTCGAGGTAGGCGCGCAGGAGCCAGGTCGCGACCACGTCGGAGTCCGGCTCCCGCGCGCCGGCGATCAGCGCATCCAGCCAGGCGTCCGTCGGCGGTTCGCGCTCGACGAGCGCCGCAAGCGCACGAACGCCCTCCTCTTCGTAGTCGCCGCAGGCGCGCGCGAGCCGCTGGGCGCCGGCTGGGTTTCCGGGAGCGTTCGTCATGTGAGTCTCGTTGCGCAGAGCGGCGACGCCTCGCGCCGCGGGTCGAGGCGCCACCGTCCGCGCGTCGGTCAGGACCCGAGGCACGTACGCCTCAGCGGTCCTCCCGTTTCCAGGCCGCCCGCTTGTCGAAGCGTGGACGTCGGTGCTCTTCGCTCGGCCGCGTGTCCTCGAGCGGAGCGGGCGGCGCGTCCAGGTACTCGAGGTAGCGGCCGCGCTTGCGCTCGTCGGTCCCTCCGAGGCGCGCGTACCACGCGGCGCGCAGCTGGCGGCGCTCCTCGTCGTCCAGGGCGCCGACGAGCCCCGGGTCGGCGTCGAACAGCCGCTGAAGGAGCAGCGCCGACGCGACGGACAGGTTGAACGACTCGGTGAAGCCCTGCATCGGCAGGTAGAGCCGGCGGTCGGCCGCCGCGAGCAGCGCCTCGCTGACCCCGTCGACCTCGCGGCCGACGACGAGCGCAACGCGCTCGGGGACGGGCTGCAGGTCCGCCGCCGAGACGACGGGCTCCGCCGAAGGCGACAGGTCCGTGGCCCAGATCGCGCAGCCCACCTCGCGCAGCGCGGCGAGCAGCTCGTCGGTGTCTTCGAAGCTCCGCAGCGAGAGCCAATCATGGCCTCCACCCGTCACCGCGCGCTTCACGCGCCGGAGCCCCTGCGGGTGGCGGACGGTCCAGATGTTCTGGACCCCGAAGCTCTCCGCCGTGCGCAGCACCGCCTGCACGTTCTTGTCGTTCCAGGGCTGCTCCAGGACGAGCACGACGCGCCCCGTACGTCGCGCGAGGACGGCCTCCGCGCGACGCAGCCGCTCCGGCGAGTCTTCCGAGTGATCCACGCCGTGATCGTACCGCCCCGTCGGCCCTGAGTCCGCCTCGAGGCGCGACGACCCTCGCAGGGTGTTCTCGATCGGCGATCACCGCGGCGCGGAGCTCGCCGGTGAAGGACCACCGTCGACGCGCTGTACCAGGACCGACCCGAGCTACTCGTTCGCGCGGTGCAGGGCCGCCGCCGCGGTCGCCTGCGTGACGCGCGACAGGAACTCGAAGTCGATCTGCGTCGGCAGGTCGGAGGGCGCGTGGTAGTGCGGCGTGCGCAGCTCGCCCGTGTCCGTCAGCTCGATCGCCCGCA
>Ga0316204_10011885_pt1 | contig 10776 bp, 18 predicted proteins | sample 6monrhotite_MG_2_FD_205661 | JGI IMG/M metagenome (GOLD analysis project Ga0316204, IMG submission 205661) | Microbial mat bacterial communities from mineral coupon in-situ incubated in ocean water Damariscotta River, Maine, United States -... | ecosystem: Environmental > Aquatic > Marine >... | reverse complement strand
CTGCGCAGTATCTAGAATTTTTTAAAGCTCTTTCCGGCGATCAGTACGCATACAAAAACGCAATGGATCGTATCGCAATGGTCGCAGAGCAGTTTAAACAGAAGAGAGAGGCCACACTATTCGGAACAGTAGAGGAGCAGGCCAGAGAGCTAGAATTGAAGTTTACAAGCATTCGTGTCGCACTTCAAGGATATACGATTATGAACAGAAACAAAGTACCTAGTGATCGTGTGTTTTTTGCAGAGTTCAACTACGGTGGACTTCGTGATGTAAAAGGCGATCTGATTCTGTCTTCTACAGAAGTTGAGATCCTTACAGAGCTTGGCGGCGGAGATTTTCTTCTTGATATGCAGATGATGGCAAACTCGAAAGAGGTGAGAGAGAAGATTGAGAAGGTGTTGAAACATAGAATCCGTATGACTTCTATTCCCCAATCAGACATGATCGCAGGAAATATTCGCAAGGCTATTTCTGCATGAGGATGAAGACCTGCAAGATCTGCAAAAATAAATTCACACCTGTACGACAACTGCAGCCGACTTGTGAAAAGTTTGATTGCATGGTGGAGTATTCAAACAAGCATCTCGCAAAACAAAAAAAAGAGAAGACCAAAGAATCCAACAAGCGCAAAAAAGAGTTTTACGAAAATCACAAACCAACGCTTCTAAAAAAAGCTGAATACGAAGTAAACAAATATGTTCGTCTTAGAGATCACACACTGCCTTGCATCTCGTGCGGAACTTTTGAGGCAAAGTGGGATGCAGGCCACTACATGAGCGCAGGCGGACACGCACAGCTTCGTTTCTACACGCTTAATATCCATAAGCAATGCTTTACCTGCAACCGAATGAAATCGGCAAACCTCGTGCCTTATAGAGCCAACTTGATTGAAAAGATCGGACAGGCAAAGGTGGACGAGATCGAGAGTGATAAATCTATCCGAAGATATGAGGTGGACTATCTAACAAAACTAATCAGAGTTATGAAAAGGAAAAATAAGATCATGGAAAAAAGAATAAAAAATATGGAGTTTGCAGCATGAATGAATTAAACAAAAACGGAATCACGGCATACATCACGGAACTCGACAACGGAAACTTTAAAGTGGAGATCGAAGGCGTTAAGGGTAGTGGACAGTTCACTGAAGAACAATTTGCACTTGACTTCATAGAGATTCAATTTCAAAAGGCTTGCAGTTGAGTGCAATGCCGGAACAGCAGATGATACATGGCAGGCTCTTGAGAAAGCGATGCAACCATAAACTCAAGCCGATGCTGCACAAGCCGAAGCATTGGGCAAGCTATCAAGAGATGCAGGATATGTTAGGAATGTCGTATGAGGCGATAGTGTGGAACATACACAACAGCCCATATAAGCACTCCATCTGGAAAGAGGGGGCGAGAGGCGAGTCGATGGTTGATAGAAACTACTATGCAAACATCATCAACCGAAACATAAAAATTCTAAATGAGGCGCATGATCTCTATTACAACATCTTGCAATATGGAAACGAATTAACACTTTCAAAAATACTTGGTCTTATGACAAATGAAAAATATATAAATTGGCAAATGTTCATGCAAAAGAATCTGTTTAAGCCACACGGCGAAGACCGTATGCCAAAAGATGCAAGTGGTAAAGTTATTGATTTTCTTATCTACGGAAGCAAGATACTTCACCTGCTAAAAAACAATATCAAGGTGATGGGATGAGACGACGCACGCACACATACGGAGAAGGATACGTGGCAAGAAAACTTCTGTTGAAGATGGTGGACGGGGAGTGGACTACTCAAACAATCCCACACTATCTAATCAAACCACGCATGAAAAAAGCAGAAGCCATTGCGTACTACTCAAAGAAGTTAGACAAGATCTGGGCGGAGCTATACGGAAACAAATCGGTAAACAATTCAATCAAACCACAAAGGAGATCGGCGTAATGGCAAGCATAGGAAACTTAGAAGAAGTAACAACAAGGAAACCAGATCCTAGAGTAAACAATCCAATAGAGCCAAACCACTACAGGGATATGCCTTTAAGCCCATTGGAATACATCACTGCAAACGAGGGTGAGTTTACTTGGTGCATCGCAAACGTAATTAAATACGTGAGCCGTTACAAAAAAAAGAATGGGCTTGAGGATCTTAAAAAAGCAAAATGGTATTTAGAGCATCAAATAAAACTTTTAGAAGAGGAACTGAATGATGCTGAAAGCATATCTTGAATGGTGCAGCACCGATGAACAAAAGAAGGTCTTAGAGGCCGTCATAGAACACGACAGCAACAAAGCGGCGGCGGAAGCTCTGGGAAAAGAAGAGGAAGCAGTACGAAAGATGATCCTGCGCATCAAGACAAGGGCAGCGAGAGCAGGCTTTGCACCGGAACATGATCTCATCAAAACAGCACCGGAAGGTTATCAGCTAAAAGGTGCATCCACTCTGTATAAGACAGATGAGGAAACAGGCGAAAAACGAGAAGTAATGCAGTGGGTAAAGGTGGATAAAAAGGCCGAAGAGGTCATGGACTCCATGAAAGAAGTCTTCACGGAATTTGCTCAAGGGATAGAAAGAGCGGAACTGATACCTTCGCCTAAAGATTGTGATCCGGATCTGTTATGCGATTACACCATAGGGGATAGTCATATCGGGATGTATGCATGGGCAAGAGAGGCCGGAGAGGATTGGGATCTTGCTAAAGGGGTGGATATTCTTCGCAAGGGTGTTAATCACCTTGTAGATGCTGCACCTAATGCACACACGGCTTTCATCTTGGATCTTGGAGATTTCTTCCATGCGGACAACCAGAGCAACGAAACATCACACAGCAAAAACAAGCTTGATGTGGATGGCAGATGGTACAAGGTAACGAAGGCCGGCATCCAATGTGTTTGCGATCTTATCGATCTAGCACTGCAGAAGCATGAAAAGGTGATCTATCGCAGCGCAATCGGAAATCATAACGAACACACTGCGATGCTCATCAGTATAGCACTAGAGATGAGATATAACGATGAGCCGAGATTAGAAATCTTAGACAGTCCGGCATTTCATAACTATTTCCAATTCGGAATCAATCTGCTTGCCGACACCCACGGTCACACCACGAAAGCTGAAATCCTGCCTTTGCTTATGGCAACAGACGTTCCGGATATGTGGGCGGCTACCACAAACAGAGTTTGGCGCACCGGTCACGTTCACCACCTATCGCAGAAGGAGTTTTCAGGTGTAACGGTAATCACATACCGCACTTTAACGCCTAAAGATGCTTGGCACGCTGCAGCAGGGTACAGATCGAACAGAGATATGCGCTGCACTATCTATCACAAAATCAAAGGAACAGTGGGAATGAATATCGTCAATCCTACTATGTTGGGGTACTAATGCGCTTTAATTTAGAAGAGATATACGGATGTACCAGAGAAGAATATATGGTGCTGTCAAATACAACGCCGAAAAAGATGGTGAAAAAATTAGAGGCCGAAGTGGATCAGCTAAAGCGCAGCCTAAAGCAGAAGCGATCTATCTTGGTGTGGCAGGAAGTAAGTACAGGTGATCCGGTAGGCATACGCTTAGTGAATCTGGTAAGTGAGATAGAAAAGAAGGTAAACAACAAGACAAAAAAGATCAAAGACATTAAAAAGGAGTTTAACCTATGTTAGCAACTTATCACTGTATCGACACGAGCTGTCCGGAGTGGGGAATAGAGAAAGAGATCTGGACTAAATCAGGAGAGAAAGCAAAATGCGATACCTGCAGAGGGGAAGTCGTGAGGGATTACAAATCAGGCATAGCAATCAAAACAAATGACGGGTACAAGGGCTGACGATGAGAGATACCACAGTAACAATTCATCCAACAATAAAACAGAGCGTTAATGCCGTTCTGTTCTATGCATCACAGGATGAGGATAAAGCTATCGGAAAAGTCATTGAAGAGATGCTACAGGATAGCCCTAAATATCAAGAGTTGGTGCGGAAGTATTCGCTATAATAAAAAAAATACGCAGAAAGGATAGTAAAATATGAGTATTAACAGAGAACAAGTAGAAGAGATAATAAACAAATACAATCCTGCTATAAGAGATGATATACAAGATATTTTCGATGAAGTTAATAATATTATAGGCTCATGTATAGATTGTAAGAATGTGCGGTCAGACAGCATCGGAAAATGGTGTTCATCAATCTCAATAGCTGGATCAGAATATGTTGAAGATGATTGGTACTGCAAGGATTTTGAAAGGGCTAACAATGGATGAAAAAGATACAAAAATAATAGAACAAGAAATCGATATTAAAGCTAAAGACAAGCGCATTGAAAGTCTACAGTCAGAACTTTACAGATTGCAGGAAGAAAAAGCAGAATATAAATCAAAAATATTATTATTAGAGAAACATATAGAGACAATGGCATCTGCTATGAGTCTAATGAATACCTAAATACTGCAAAATCTACAGAAAAAATTACATCTTAAAAGATACTTCGGAAAACTAAACAGCAATAATTCCTTTATATTAAAACATAAAGGGATCAAATGCCAGAACTTACAGAGCTTGAGCTACTACAGAGAGAAGCCGATGATCTAGGGATCACCTACAAACACAACACAGGCGCAGTAAAGCTTCAAGAAAAGATTGATGCATTCAAGGCAGAAGAAACCGGAACGCTTGACGAGTCCACCGAAGCAGATTCAGGGGTGGAGGATGAGTCCACTACAGTAACAGACAACACAGACGTTCCAGAAGTACAGGCAAGAGAATTCAGCGATGTAGAGCCTGCAGCAGAAAAAGGCACAGTCACCGAAGATCAGCTCAACACTATCCTCGAAGAGTTTGAAGCTATGCGCAATCGTGAAGATAAACCGATCTCTTACGATCAGTACATCATTGCCCGTGGTGTAATCAATCGTGTTAAAGCGTTGATAGCTTAATGGCAGCAGGCAGACCACCTCTTTATGCAACACCAGAAGAGCTACAGGCTAAAGTAGATGAATACTTTGAACTGCTTTATGTTGATGCTAAAGAAAAAGATCTGTCTATCCATGCAGACAGCACGCCAACGATCACAGGACTCGTTTTGTTCTTGGGTTTTTGTGATCGTGCTTCGTTTTATGATTATGAGAAAAAGAAAGATTTTACCCACACTATAAAAAAGGCAAGGCTTCGTGTAGAGAATTGGTACGAGAAGGCGTTGCTTTCCGGACAAGCTACAGGCACGATCTTCGCCCTTAAGAATCTAGGGTGGAAAGATAAGATTGAGCAGGATATAAACGCCACGGTATCACAAAAGAAGTTTGATGACTTCTACACAGAGGATAAGAGTGATGAAGCCAACTCTTAATCCGGCTCTTAAGCCATTCTGGAAACAGAAGGCCAGAACGAAAGTCATTTATGGCGGTCGTGCCTCATCGAAGACTTGGGATGCCGCAGGTGTTGCGGTGGCCTTGTCTAAAAACTACACGATGAAGTTCCTATGCACAAGACAATTCCAAAACCGCATCACTGAATCTGTATACACGGTTATCAAAACGCAGATTGAGAGATTCGGTCTAAAAGATCAGTTTACGATCACAAATAATCGCATTACTCACAACGCCACCGGCAGCGAGTTTGTCTTCTACGGGCTTTGGCGAAACATTGATGAGATCAAGTCACTTGAAGGCATTGACGTTTGTTGGATTGAAGAGGCGCATAACCTCACCCAAGAGCAATGGGATATTTTAGAGCCTACCATCCGCAAAGAGGGGAGCGAGTTTTGGATCATATTCAATCCTAGACTTAGAACGGACTTCGTTTATAAGAATTTCGTAATCAATACGCCTGCGAACTGCATCACACGAAAGATCAACTTTGATGAGAATCCTTTTTTGTCTCAAACTATGCTTGATCTGATCGAAGCAAAGAAGAAAGAGGACTATGACGATTACCGCCATATCTACTTGGGTGAGCCGAGAGCGGAAGAGTACAACAGCCTATTTAGTTACGAGATGATCGACAACGCCATGACGAATGATGCAAACGTAGAAGTGGATAGATCCGGCGTGTTTGTCTATGCTCTTGACGTTGCACGTTATGGCAGCGATAGCTCTGCCCTGTCTAAGCGTAAAGGATACCACACATACGAACTGTCAACCCGTCAAGGTATCTCTACGATGGAACTTGCCTCATGGGTTGCTTATCAGGCAAAACAAGAATCAAGAATGCCGGATGCGATCATCGTAGATACCATCGGAGTCGGTGCAGGCGTTGCAGACAGATTGACTCAAATGGGCTTCCCTGTAATCGAAGGCAATGGGAGCATGAAGGCAGACAACGAAGAATATCTCAACAAACGCACGGAGATGTACTTCAATCTCAAAAACTTTCTTGCCAGAGGCGGAAGGCTTCCGAAGGATGATGAACTGCTTGAAGAGCTTGTGAGCATCACCTATGCTTTCACTGAATCCGGGAAAGTGAAGCTTGCATCAAAAGACAGCATCAAAGCCGACCTTGGCAGATCACCGGATAAAGCCGACACGATAGCGATGCAGCTGTTCACAGAGATCGTACCGCAGGAGATGCTTGAGATGGATGATTTCTACACAGAAGGGAGCTTGGATAATGAGCTTGCATGGTAAATTGACGAATTTCGATCACATCGTAGAGGCCATGCCTTTTGAGACAGAAGAAGAAAAACTTATATGGGGTGCGATGTTCTGCAGAAACCTTGCCGGATGCAGTATCACCATACCTACAAAGCTTCCAGAGCGTGAAATAGCAAAACTTCTGTTCAAAAAGGGCATAGACTTTGACACGGTAGCTGCGGCAGTATGCATCAAAAAACGCACCCTTCGCAATGTGCAAAATGAGGTTGAATATGAGTCGTACTAATGACCGCAAACAAGAACTGCTTGATATGATCGATGCTGCGCAAGCAGGATATGAGAAATATGAGCCTAAATTTCAGGAACTGTCTAGCTATTACTTAGCGATCATGGATGAAGAGATGGCTAAAAGCTTGATGAGAAGAAAGAAGTCACACATCTTCTTTCCAAAGATCAACGCCAAAGTAAAGCGTATCGTGGCATCGTTTCAAGAGTCATATTTCAGCACGGATACTTTTGCAAGCATCGCATCTAGTGACGAAGAATACGCAGAGAAAGCAAATATGCTTCAAGAGGCGATGGATTATTATACTACACACAAGATGAAGCCGTTATTTTTGACGTTCACACCGATCTTCTATCAAGCACCTGTATTCGGTACGGTTGTGTCCCGTACCTATTGGGATGGAGAGAAGCCGGTAATCGATCATGTTCACCTCAAAGACATTCGCTTTGATCCTTCGGCAAGAACGCAAGATGATATTCGTTTCTATGTGCATGATATTTACCTTACTGCGGATGATATTAGAAAGCTGCAAAGAGCCGGAGTCTACACAAAAGAGATCAGTGCAGATGATCTATTGGCAGCAGCGCACGAGGAAGACAATACAACAGCGCACAGCCGCATCAAACTTCAAGAGGTCTACACGCAAAACGCAAAAGGGCAGTGGACGGTATCGACATTCTACGACAACGCATACTCTCTTCGTCAAGATGTAGTGCTGCAAGATGGGCAGCCGTTTGACATTGGCGAACTATTGCCGCAGATGGAACAGCCGAATGAAGAGAACATCGTCCGTGTTTACGGAGATTCACCTATTGCGCCAATCATCGCCCTTCAAAACGAAGTGAACATTAGAAGAAATCAGCAGATAGATGCGATAAAGAAACACCTTGAGCCTCAAATGCTTATCCCTTCTGCTTCAGGGCTTAACCCTATCGATGTGGAACGTGGATCACGCTTCTTGAGAATTAAAAACCCTACAGCAGTACAGCTCATCCCTGCGCCGGATATTAATTCATCGACATTCGATGTGCAGCAGCTTGATATGGAGATGAGTGAAAATATCGGGATCTCTGCGCAGCAAAACGGAATCGGAAGCTCAACGAAGCAGACAGCAACCGAGTCCTCTATTTTGTCGAATGAAGGGAATTCAAGAAATCAGGCATACATGAGATCCTTCAACGAAACATTCTTCAAAAGGATATTCAAACGCACTGCGCAGCTTGTGTGGAAGCATGGTGACAACCGCTTCTTTGCAGGTGTAAGCCGTCAAGAGCCGTTTGAATTCGTAGCACGGATAAATACAGGGCTAGGTGCAACAAACAAAGAGATACAGTTAGCCGGTATTGAGAAAAGCCACATGATGATCTCTAAACAGTTTGAAATGGCAATGGCATTGCAAAACGCAAATGAAGCAATGATCGCCTTTAGAGCCGTTAAGAAACTCAATCGTGAGGCTCTTCCGTTGATGGGAATTGAGAACACGGAAAAATATCTAGGAGATGAGAAAGATGATCCAGAACTCGGACAAAATAACAGCATTGGCAGCCCTAGCGGAATCGCAGGGATGGAAGATGATACAGGCGGAATTGGGCAAGGAGAGGGAATCCCTTTACTTAACAATTACGACGAGTTACAAGGTGTCGGAGCGTATTAGCGCAGCCGACAAACTAGCGATGATCGATGCGGTCTTGAAAATGCCTTATGAGATGGTGAAAGAGATGGCAGCGATCACAGATGAAGCAAACACAAGAGAATATGAATTGGGAGAGGTGGAATAATGAGTAATACATTTATGGATGATTTCGGTGGAGAAGAGAACATCGATGCACTAAACGTATTGATTGGAGAGGTAACGGACGGAGAGGGTGGAGAGATCGGACTTCCAGAGCCTTCGTATGCACCAGAGCCGGCGATGCCAACAGAAGAAGTGCCTATGCCGGAAGCAATACCAGAACAAGTGGCAGTTGATCCAAACGTGCCGCCGCCTGTTACGCCTTCGGTCGATACAGCAGCTATCTTGGCGCAGATGCAAGCACAGAGCGAAGCTTTAACCAACATGCAACAGCAAATGTTGCAAAACCAACAGCAGCAGCCACAGCAGCCAGAGCCTCAAATGACAGAAGAGGAAATGGCGATTGCAGAGCTAAAAGAGCGCATGGGCATGACTGACCTTGAGAAGCAGAATCAAGCACTACAAGAGAAGATTCAGCAGCAAGAACAGATTGCACAGGCAAATGCTCAAAAAGCCTATCAAACACAGGTTGAGAGTGATATTAATGCACTCAAAGCGGAACACAACGGCTTCAATCCGGACTTGGTAGCCAGAGAGCTTTCCTTGATGGTCAATGAGCCATATATGCTGCCAAACGGACAGCCTGCAATGGATGGGCAAGGCAACATCGTTTCTAAGGCACAAGCCCTCGACAACAAAGCAGGATGGGCGCAAATCTGGAATGAGAAGTTTGCAGCACAGCAAGCACCAAAGCCAGATCCAATCGTGCCGGTAGGCAACGGAAATGCGGTAACGTCTTCAAAGGATGCAATGACTCGCATCAAAGAGGCGGATAATACTCTGGATCAGGGAAGAGCTATTCTTGATCTAGTCGGTGGGCTTTAAGCCTAGCCGCCCCTTTAGTGCAAAAGTAAAATAGATTTTGCAGTGAAGAGTTGGCTATCTTGGCGGTAACAATACAGATGAAGGATCAATCATGGCACTAGGACTAGATAATTTAAGTTGGGGCGATGTTGGAAGCATGGCGCAAGGACTCGGCAGTATCGGCGGCGGAATCATGCAATATAAGATGGGGAAAGATGCACTTGATTTCTCAAAAAATCAGTTCAACACACAGTACAACGATTTCCTAAACCAAAGAAAAAAGAACAATGATGCAGTTCAATCGGCATTCGGGCTAGGCACTTATTCTGCGCCAATGGTATAGGGATCTGATATGAATAGATTTACCTATACAGCACCAAAGCTTGACACCCGTTTTGCTTCTGCTATCGGTGATGGTTTTGCTAATGCAGGTGCGGCAGCGATTAACTACGATACAAAGATGCGCAACGATGATCTGCTCAAAAAGAAGCAGGCTTTAGCGCAGAGTGAGTTCGACCAAAAAGTGCAGGACAATAACGACCAGTTGGCCGGATACGCTTCACTTGGTGCAAGGAATTATCCGCAGCTTATGAAGTCCTCTGGGTTTGATGCACAGAATCCAAACGTCATTACGCAGAACAAACTTGGCAACTTGACTAAAGCGCAGATGGAATTCGATAAATCACGGCCTAAGATGAAGACGATAGAAGGTGCGAGCAACTATTGGAATTACAATCCTGTTAATGGTCAAACAACAAAAACAGACATTCCTGTATACCGTGATCCTACTGCAGGAATGACACCATTTCAGAAGAACATGTCTGCAGCAGGAGTTGAGCGAGGCAGCGAAGAGTGGAACAATAACTTAAACACATACAACAGAAAGCAGCAGATGATCCTTAGCCGTGATGAATTCGGCCTTCCTGTCTATACGTTCCCACCTGCAAACCAAAATGCACCTGCAATAAGCAGCAATCCTAACCCTGCACCACAGAACAGTTCTAGTCTGACGCCTGCACAATCTTCAGTTGCGATGGATAACGAGAAGAAGAAGCTTGCTTTGGATGCAGAAGATCAGGCAAGAAAAGATGAGATCGTGACAATTGAGGGATCTATACAAAACGCAGATAAAGCAATCGGTCAGATCGATGCGCTTATCAACAACAAATCTCTGCCTTATGCAACAGGGATGTTGAGCATGACGGGGAAGATTGATGGCACAGCAATGAAAGATATTCATGCACAGATCGAAACGATCAAAGCAGGTGCTTTCATGTCGGCCATTACTCAAATGAAGGGAATGGGTGCGA